>Ga0116178_10000976_pt1 | contig 24490 bp, 25 predicted proteins | sample AD_STIC12_MetaG_FD_89880 | JGI IMG/M metagenome (GOLD analysis project Ga0116178, IMG submission 89880) | Active sludge microbial communities of municipal wastewater-treating anaerobic digesters from USA - AD_STIC12_MetaG | ecosystem: Engineered > Bioreactor > Anaerobic > Digestate | place: USA... | reverse complement strand
CGGTCAACCGGATTGGTGGTGCATAACGGGCATCAATGGCTGCGCCAGCATATTCATCCACCTTTCCACCCACCCCGGCTGCGATTGCCTTTGCTACAAATTCGGGACCTGGTATAGACGCATAAATCAGGGAAGTACCCTTGTCGGTTTTAAATTCAGGACGCGCGAGAATCTCTTTTAGCGTCCATGTTACATCACCAGCACCACCGGCTGTCGGATTGTCGCCCATGTCGCTGATAAAGAAAGGATGTTTTTTGCTTGCAATGGCCATATCAAGACTCTCTTTTAGCGTTGCTGTGGGTGCGATGAATTCAAATTTTGATCGAGCTTGCCAGAAGCTATTGGCTAATGCTTCGGCTGTGCTGGTAACTTTTTCTTTATCATCCCCTGTCACCATCACTACTGCATGATTGCGCGGCTCATCGGCCCAGGCATAGCCAATCCAGATAGCTGCATCTACAATTCCTTGTTGAGCAGCGGCCGGTGCTACCTGTGCATATAAACTCTTGCCAGGTTCTACGCGAGTAGATGTCTTTTCACCAGGCAATAAGATCGGCACCGGTATCCATGCCTTATAGGCAGGTTTGCCTTTGCCGCTTTCCAATCTCGACAGCAAATTATCAACTGCCCGCTTTTTCGATTGCATGGCATCTTCATGTGGTGCCATGCGAAAGCAGGTGATCAAATCGGAGTGTTGCGCCAGTCGCCATGATACATTACCATGCAAATCCATGGATGTTGAAATGAGAGTCTTTTTGCCAACAACTTCACGCACTCTGGTAATAAAATCACCTTCCGGATCATCGAGACCCACTACACTCATGGCACCATGAATATCCAGAAAGAGTCCATCATACGGACCGCTCTGTTTAAGCAACTCCAGCGTTTTGGTTACCAACGATTCATACGCTTCGCGGGTAACAATGCCACCCGGTAACGCCACACCTCGTAAGGTTGGAATCCAGTTCGCGCGTTTGCGATTGAGAGAGTCGGCAGATAAGAACGGATACTCAGCGAATATGGCATCGCCTGTTCGGGCATGAAAGGCTTCTTCATCGGTAAGTGCCGGAGAGAACGTACTTGACTCAATGGCTAAGCCAGCAATACCAATGCGTGGTAGTTCTTTTATTTCTGTTGGTTTGGATTGCTGACAAGCAGATGAAATAACAGTAAAACCAATTACTAAGCTTTTAAGAATTATTTTCATGATCAATTAGGTGAGGATTAATACGGACTTTTTTCAAGTTTGCTTCCTGACGGCAATTCGAATAATTTGCTATCCAGCTTCATGGGTAGAATTTCAACCGCATTACACTCCAAACCAAATTGCTGAGTTTCCATTACAATTTTCAGAGGCAGGGAATTTGTACGAGCCATGATTTCATTCCAGTTCCCGAACTTATGGTTCTCAAATAGTTTGGGATTGACTTTAAGATCCGTACTGTAGTAATACTTCTGAACTCCACTTTTGCACGTGAGGATTAGCTCATCGCACGTGTGGCCCAGCACCTCTGTCACATTTTTATTTACTTCGACCTTTATTACTTCATCGTTATTGATGGCTCCGTCATTCCACAAAATGGAAGTGGTAGTTGCAATTTTATTATAGAGTTTGTTGTCTTTGTTTATATAAAGCTGCCATTGCACAAAAGTGCCATTCATGGTCGATTTATAATCACCGTCCTTAATGAAGTACTCCTGGGTGGATCCCATCATCGCATTAAACTGCTGGTTGGGTATATTAGGTACTTTGCTGGTATATGTATTACTATAAACGACCTTACCTTCAAAATCCTGCGCATACATACTGGTGCAGGCGATGGCAATAACGAAAAGTAGGTTTGTAAGCTTCATAGTATTAATCAAAACCGATTTTTAGCATAAGACTTTACCAAAGCTAATAAATTCAACCTGGGATTGGAACTATTTATTAACTGGTACAACCAACATGTTTCCCACCGACAAGGAGTCATCATCAATGATATTTTTCTTTAACCATTCAGAAAATGAAATCTGATCTACACCGCAGTTGTAATAATCAATACCTGTGAGGGTGTGTGGTGTGGAATGGTTTTTAGAATCATACTTACAATCAGACAAAAAATATTGATAGTCCAACTTAGAATCAGCCAGCCTTTTCATGGAGGCACGCATATTCGTAGACCAGTCATCGATAAACTGATTTGTGCTGATGGGTGTATGATTAAGTGCTGCGCTAAATTTTGTGAGAACTGCATCATACACCGTATTGCTATGCAAATGTTTGATGCGGTCATTCAACGAATCGGGTTGCTGTAACAGTGCGTCTTCAAAGATGTCATTGCCTATTTCAAATTTTAAGTACGATAAACTTTCTGCTTTCCAAACCGTATCCAGGATCTCCTTCCATCGGTTGGAGGCAAGTAACGATCCGTCCGACAATTGATAAATCTTTTTACTTTCATAGTAACCCGCTAAAGAAGGAGCCCAGAAGGCCGATCCATAGGCACCGGCACTTTCACCGGATACCACAACCTTTCCGGGATTTTTAAAATTGTCAAATACCCATTGGAGTGCCTCCTGGCTATTATTCCGACCGTTGTGACGGATTTCAAATTGCTTACCGTCTTTATTATACGAGTTGGTGGTGTTTCCAATATGCAAATCACCCGTACAGTAAGGGATAAATACAATATTCCAGTCTTTAAATGGATTTGATTCGGCTTCGTTATCAAGGAGACCGGTTAAGATGGCCGGGATAATTTTGGGTACGCTGGGAATGTAAAACGATTTTAACTGCCTCGTATCGCCATCGAAAACGCTGGCCAGTGAAATCGGAGCAGCACACGTAATGTTATCCCAACAAGCGCCACCGCCTGAGAAATGGATAATCAGGTTAGCCGAATTTCCTTTCTTAATAAATATGGAATAGGGCGATCCATCACTGCACGAGGTTTGGCCATGCATAGGCACTATGCGCCATTCATGGTCGTTGATTTCAACGGCACTGCTTGCTTCTTTTGGTTTGGCCAGCAAAATAAACCAGACATACAGGAAGCCCAAAAACAAAAGGGAAATGAGTATAAGTGCAAACCATTTTAGAATCTTACCGAGGGTTCTGATCATAGCTTCAACTTTAACGATGAAGATACGAACTTATAGCGAGATCATTTCGCGTTTGTCAGCGACCAAAAGCAAAGACTGTCTGGTTTTTTACAGAGGCAGAGGCTATGACGGGAAACTAATTATTTCATTTCGGCACGTGCAAATTCAACAGAAAACTGTTCGCACCAAACGTGAACATAGGGATAGTCGGAAAGGGAAATTCCGGATGGAATGGAATATGACTGCTTGCCCATAGTAGATTGAAGGGCACCCAATCGCAAATAATTGGTGGCGCCTACGTCCTTGCTTAAATAAACTTTCAGGTCGGGGCCATTTTGAGAACTAAAGGGATCCAGCAATAATGTATGTTTGCCATCCAGTAAATAGATAGTAGCTGTACCGCTGACCGTATGATTGATCCCCATAATCATTCCCATACTTACCTGTTGCGCCATAGTAGGATCGAAGGTATCATTGACAAGTACGGTTGGCGTAGCTTCTTCAATTCCGCAGGCTACGGAGCATAAACAAATTACTATTACCAGTTTTTTCATCGTTTTATTTTATAACAAACACCTGTTGAAAATAACAAAGACTTATCCCGAAACCGATCATTGGGCTCGGGCACTTGCTGAACCTCGCTGTCGGTTGTATATTCTGTGAACAGGAATTGGATAGCCAGTTTGATTCCCCATTTTTCGTTCACGAGATATTTTCCAAAAAGTTCAGAATTCAATGTACCCAAATCGTTATCGCTGATGCGCAGTAAATTAAATTCAGTAGGCGAAGCGGTTTCAGATTGTCCCTGATAGGCATTGATGTAGTTGCCTGTAACGTTTTTTCCAAACGAAATGCCGATAGCGTCAATATTAAACCCAAGCGAAATTTTTGAATTGATGCGGTAGCCCAGGTTGATGGCTAGGTTAAGGGCATTAATCTGAGGATTCTTTACCAGGAAGGTGTCGATGTTCGCAGGGATATTTTCTGTAAAAATTACCAGTGGCCCTGCTTCTCCGGATGTAAGTTCGGCTGGAGCTGTGATGTAGTACTGGGTGCTGCCCAGGTAAGCCGTAAATCTTCCCGCCAGGCCGATCTCGAACTTCTTCTTTTTGCCCAGCTGCCAGTTGTAAAAATAAGATAAAGAAAGAGTGCCCTCACGATTCCCTATAGCCAACGAAGCATCAGCATATTGTTCCTGTCCATGGCTATAAACAGAAACGAGTATCAATGCTAAGACCAGCAGCTTCATGGTTGAAATTTTACCTAAAGATGATTAGTCTCTTTGCTGCCAGTTGTCGCTGGGATGACAACTACTGCTGATTTTTGTAGTACTGCTTTACCACAACCTTTTGCAATACGCGTTTAATAATTAACTCTGCTATTACACTAAAATAATTTTTGCTTTTATTCTCATTCAAATACCTCGTTAGTTGAGCTTCACTGATATCGATCCGGTAAAGCAGGTTCATTAAATTAAAGTCAGTTCGCTTTTCGTTGCGCTGCAGTTCAAACACAATTTTTTCATGGAGACTAGTGTACTCTGGTTCAAGATTCACTACAAAATCAGCCGGGAGATTACTTTGTTGAAAATCCTTTACCAATTGCACTTTAAAGGCATCAAACAACTCCTTGCTCGTTAACTGATTATTAATGGTGGGTAAATCCTGCATCGTGTTATTGCGACAGAATAAAACTATCTATTCTTTCCTTTTGCCGTAAATGATGGCGCATGTGCATTTCGCTATACTGCAACCATTCGTGAGGATTGAAATACCCGAGGCCGGGATGAGCGGATTTTCCAAAAACAGGATTTGTTGCCAGGCGTTCCTGAAAGGCACTAGCCCTCGTACCCAGTTTGTTCAGCTCAACTACAAGATATGCCTTACTTGCTGGCTGTGGAAGAGTATCGTTAACGAGTGGGTCACCTTTAATCTTTAAATCAGGAAAAGAGTTATTTACGAACATTCGCTTTGCCGCGTCCTTCATTTGCTCTTGCAGTGCGTTCGTATTTCCTATACAAGCCTCCGCCTGATCAAAAAACCAATTAGTAGAATCAATCAAATGCAGATACAACTGCCCTGCCGACCAACCAACATGCGGTGTTATTGTTAACGCACTTTCCGAATAACGATCCAGTGCTGATTGCCAGATTTGTAAGGTTTGTTGAAATTGAATCATAATGCCACCATTCTGCTTGTAAACTGAGTATGCTAATTAATCGAAGTGAAGATAGTAAAGGATAAATTAATCTTCAGCAAGTGATATCCAATCGGGTGCGGCACCCGTTTTTTGCCTGAGCAGTAAATTCAACTGTGCTACATGATGTTGCACGTGCCTTAGATTATAAAACAGAATTTCCAGCACGGTGTAGTTAACTACTATAGACGGGCACAAGCCATGCAAATGAATATCAGCTTCATCAATCCATCGCGCGGACAATTTATGCGCTGGGGCATGAGTGATTAACTCTTTCCCTTTAGCCCGGATAGAAAGCAGGTAACTTAGCATCGCTTGTTTACTGTAATACTCGTTTGGGATTACATCATCAACCGCCCCGGAAGGCAATTCAATCTCCGGAGTAATTGTATAAGGAAGTGCTGGCAGAAAATCGCGGGCAGGAATGGTAAGATAGTAATCCAGAAAGATTACCGTATGGTAGCTTAAGTAGAAAAACTTCGTTTCGCTGTGCCATAGGTCATCCGGATAGGCGCTAATAGCATTCTTCAGCATATCTATAGCGGCTCCGAAGTTTTGCCATAAAGTTTGTTTGAAAGTCTCTACCATGTTAGATCGTCAACTCTCTCCGACTTAATGAAAGTCAATCAGAGTAGACACTTCGTCCGTTTATAAGTAGTTCAACAAAAAATTAACTATTGGGTTGATTAGTTTCTTGTGGGATGATAATCACAACGTCTTTAAGTAATCAATGCTTTTCTTCAGGGCAACTTCAGGGTTTTGCACCATGTCTTGTTCCACAAAGAAATGTTCTACTCCGGACTTTTTAGCGGCACCAACAATTGATTTTAAATCCAGTGCACCTTCATCAGCCGTAGTCATTTGAGGAAACAACTCGATCCACTGGTTGGAGTCGCCACCGTCACCGGAGAATTGCACTTTCTTTTTCATGTTTTTAACGTGCATCATTTTGTAGCGGCCGGGATATTTTTCGAGCCAGGCAATGGGATCAACACCTCCCGCAATGGTCCAGAAGAGGTCCATTTCCAGGAAGACATATTTCGGATAGGTGTTTTCAATGATCATTTGTACGGGTATCTTACCTTCCAGCTCATGCAAACCGTAGCCATGATTGTGATAGCCAAAACGCAACCCTGATTTCACGGCCTGCTCACCGATTTTATTAAAAATATCGATCGTCTTTTTATAATCATCCAGGGTTTGTCTGTTCTCCGCGGGTAATGCAGGAAGCACAACATATTTGAATCCGATGGTTTGTGCTGCTTCCGCAAGTTGGCTCATGCGGGTATTCAAGGTCTCAAAGTCGGTATGAATGGAAGGAACACTGATCTTATATTCATCCATGATTTTTCTGACTTCAGTAGCGGTATGTCCAAAATAACCACTTCCACTGAAACCTAAAGCTGGTGTAACCTGCGCCCATCGGTCAATTGCTGTTTGTGCGCTGAACGGAAAAGGCCCATACATTTCTATCTCGCGATACCCCATCTGCGACAACATTTTGATACCCCCGCTAAAATCTTTTTCTAATGTTTTTGGTAGCGAGAAGAGCTGAATGCCTACTTTCTTCAGCATGGCCGGGTTTGCAAACAAGGTGTTACTTTCCAGCAGGCTTAAGGTTGTAAGTGCTGCTGAAGCCTGGATGAAATTTCTTCGGTTCATGGAAATTTGTTTAGAAATGTAATTTACAGAAATAGCGAGAAACTCGTTGCATTAATGATCTTATGTTGAGTAAATACGAGAGATTAATTCATTTTCCCTTGTTTGTTGGCATCAAAGAATTTGAGCAAGTTTTTGCTTTCTTTTTAGTTCGTGCAGACACGAACCATGGTAATGGAATTCACTTCGAAGTAAAGAATGAAATAACCGCTGCCGAAAACTCGGGCGTGCGCGAAGCATTGTTATGATCGCCAGGCACGCGCACATACAATGCTTTCGGGATTAGCTTAGATAATGCTTCGGACGATCCATTGTCTTCATCCCGATCTCCACAAATAACCAATACGGGTATCTTCACCCTGGCCAGCTCCTGTATGCTGGTGGAAGGTTGTTCTTTCTGCAACATGGCAAGCGCCCGCTGATCTAAATTTGGCGATGACTTAACATACTTCACCATCCCTTCCAGTTCGGGCACAGGTTCATCCATCAAGGCTTTATAAAACATAATTCTGCGCGGCCACTCCGGGTTTGTGAAATTATCACCCATACCCCCGAGCACCACGTGTGTTACTCTCTTATCCAACACCAGTAACCGCGAGGTTATGATGGCCCCACGCGAATATCCAACGGCCTTATACTTTTTCAATTTCAACAGCGTGGCCAATGCCATAATATCTTTTGCTTCGGCATCGTGCTGATAGGCCTCTTCACTGTGCGGTTTATCTGATTTTCCATTGCCCCGCATGTCCAACGTAATTACTCTATATCCTTTCGTTATCAGATCCTGATACAGCGAACCGCGCTTCCACGATTCCCCATCTACAATAAACCCGTGAACAAGAATTACCGCCTCGCCTTTACCCTTCACCTCGTACCGAATGCGAACGCCATCAAAAGATGTAAAGTATAAGACTGAATCGGACTCCTTTTTCTGAGCAGAAGCAAAATGAGCCGATAAAACGATGAGTATTATTGACAATAGTTTTTTCATGAATCCCCTTTTCAATGTCGAAATCATTTGGTCCAGGTATCCTTAGCCTCACCTTTTAACAAAACAAAATAGTCACTCGCATGACTAAACACGTAATAGTCAGGCTCTGAAATCTCTGCCATGCGCATTACTCCTTCTTCAAAATAAAATGTGTATCCGCCATCATAGGGAAAATAAGTGTATCTGTTAAAAGTCCATTCACTCCCTATGGGTATGTGCTGATTATCAAAATCCTTAAATTCTTTAATGACTTTAATTCTGTCACCCGCAACCAAATCATTTAAACTTGAATACATAACACTATTTACATCCAGTAAAATTCTTTACTCCGAAACGACCAATACAAACAGGGTCATCTATTTTGCGCTAAGTCTTTTTTCAATTTCTTGTTTTAGTTTCAAAGGGTCCTTTGACCCAATTCTAAACACTTTGTTGGTGTGTTTAAATTTTAGTTCTATCGCGGCCGTACCAGTTATATTGTATAACATACCATTTGGAATAAATCTTACTCCCCAGCCAAAATACCACGGATTTTTAACAGTCTCAATGGTCATAATTTGGTTAAGCTGAATAGTCTTCCTTATTAGTCCAATCCCAAATGATAATCGTATTGAGTCATCCGTTATCCTGGTAGTCATTCCATAAAAAAGGGAATATATCAGGATGATAATAAGATTAATAATTAAGAAACCATTTGTTTCCAAGGGTCTGTCCCCAATGTAATTTAGATAAAAATAGAATATCATGATCTGCAAGGGAATCATAATGACAAAAATTATCCATCCAAATTGAAATTCTGTGTAGTCTTTCATACAGTATACCTAATCATCAATGACCGCTTCGTTGCACTCAATCTGTATTTAACCGGTTTTGTCGAAGTTCTCTCAATTATGTTTCTCGCCTCCAGGTCCAGCTTAACGGTTTCTCCATACCACTGCACGCCTCCTTCAAAGGTGTCTTTTACGTTGCTGTACAGTCTTTCCATCAGTTCGGTATGCGTCAATTCTTTGTTGGCAAGTATTTTAACTAAGTGTTTCCTGATGACGTTATACTTTTCCAGCGAGATCCGCTTATTCTTTTTTCCTGCATCGGGATGTAAGGTCTGGATTTGTTCGTCATTCATAAGAGTAATTATGTTTTAATTATTACTGTCTCTTACTTTAGTTCACATTTTTTGGTTCTTGCTGGTCGCCTGACCAACAAGCCTACAATTCATCTACATGTGCAAGCACTCCGAACTCATCCATTGACAAGGTTTGTGTTTACATGAACCTTTTTAAAATCAATTCAATTCACTCTTGTTTCGTGCGGATACGAACCAAGGGTTAATCTATTTCATTTCGTTTGGTCAGCATAGTTCCAATAAGTCAGGGTTGCTACATATCCTGCAAAGCTGGTCAGAATTAGAATAGTGTAACTCGTAACATCAAGTTGTGCTTTGTATTCTCCACCCGCTCCACTAAAAAGCCCTGGAACAGACCACGGAAAATAATATCCATATCCCGTTGCTGCAATTACCTGTGCAAAAACTAATGTCAAGGCAACAAAGCCTAAGGGAGCAAGATAACCCTTACCCCAAATCGCAAAAAAAGCAATTGGGGTTCCAAGCAGAATAGTCAACCCAGTTGTGAGGAAATAGTTTGAAAGATGAGTTGACACAACAATATTATCAGGTGTGGAAATCTGTAATACAACGCCTATTAAAAGGCCTACTACCAGGTTGGAAAGAACCAATGCCAAACACCACGTTGCATAAACAATAAATTTAGCATTCAAAATGCTTGTGCGTGACGTTGGCAAGGCTAACAAATCCTTTGCAGTGCCGTCAGAGTATTCGCGGCCAAAAACCCAACTTGCAACAAAACCGAATATAAGAACTCCGCCAACTCCTACGGCTTGTGTTAAAATTCCAAAATAAGAGTTCCAATCGGCTGAGAAATTCATCACTTGTGCTTTGGCACTTAATCCACCTGCTTTGGCCAACGCATCGGGGTTTCGCATGATGACCATAAAAACACCACCCATGATTGGGGCCAGTGCAAACGCGATGAATGTAACCCAAAGAATATTTGAGTATTTGTTTTTGAGGAGTTCTGCTTTCAACGCATGAAGCTGTCTGTTCATCTTTTTAACTTCTTATCGTGCGCAAAAAATACATTTCCAAATCTTCGGTAAATAAAGATACTTGTTTGGGCGGAAGCCCTTTCTCAACCAGCAATTTTGAGATATGTTCAGGATTTGAAATGGCGTTACTACCGGTAATTTCGATCTCATCGTTTTCGTTAAGAGCAGCCTGATAGTTTGAAGTGATTAAATGAGTGACAGCACGTTGGTTTTCGTTTGTCTTTACTAAAATCTTTTTTACAAGCTGGCTGGTTAATTCGTTTGTGGTTAGCTCCTTGATTAGCTTACCCTGGTGAATAATCGCAATGCGGTTAGCTACTTTGGAAATCTCGCCAAGTATATGGCTGGAAAGAAAAACCGTTGAACCGGTATGAACAAGTTCCTTGATAAGCTCCCTTACTTCTACAATTCCTTCTGGGTCTAAACCGTTTATAGGTTCATCTAAAATGAGGAGTTTCGGTTTGTGTATTAATGCTTTTGCCAGCCCTAGCCGCTGCTGATTACCCAAACTAAGATGTTTGGCTTTTGTATTGGCGTAAGGAGTTAACTTAAGCTTTCCTATGATGTCCTCAATGACTTTTGGGTTGTTTAATTGTCGTAGCTGGTAGTATACGTTGAGGTTCTCTGTCACCGACAGGTTAGGATAAGAATACGGTGTCTCAACCAAATATCCAATGTCGTTCCATTGGTTGAAATTTGCCGTAACCTTTTTGCCAAACAGCTTTACATGGCCGCTGTTGGGCTTAATCATGCCCAATAAAATTCTTATAAGGGTTGTTTTACCAGCTCCATTAAGACCTAAGAATCCATAAATCTCACCTTGATTTATCTGAATAGAAACTTCGTTAATTACGGGTGTTTTCCCGAAGTGTTTAATAATAGATTGTGTGCTTATTAGTTCCAATGTATCCGTTTTTGTACGCGGCCTGCAACCAACATGATTATATAAAAACACAATTTCGCCAAATCAATCATTTCCCACAACACGGATAATGATAATGTATCGGGCCGTATGGTAAGCATACAAAATGATGATGGCAGCTGGAGTGGTCACCATTGCATTACCAGCCCCGTGTTTTGCACGGCTACGTGTTTGCTGATTCTGTCAATCAATAATGATACGGAACGATTGATGGAGTTGGGCAAGGATTGACCCCTCACCCCTGCCCCTCTCCCTGGGGGGTGAGGGATTCGTCATTCTCAATTCGTAAATCCCATGTGGAATTAAGTTCACACCGGGGAACAGCAATCAACCTCATCTGTCATCCTTTAAAGTCCGTAGCACGATAAGGCAGTCCATCACGGCATCAATTGAAATGAAACTTCATTTCCCGATATTGGGCACATTGTTTGACACACCATTAAGCTTATGCCACACATTGCCATTATTTCTGCCAGCGTACGCACCGATCGGGTTAGTCACCGGGTAGCACTCTTCTTTAAAAACTATTTAGACGAACATCAACTAGCCGGCAGCGAGATCCTCGATCTTAATGAGTATAAGTTTCCGGTGTTTGAGGAACGATTAAGTCATCAGACCTATCCCCTGCCCGAAGTGCTCGACTTTAGCGAGAAGATAAAAAATGCCGATGGCGTGCTCATTGTTACGCCCGAGTATAACGGGGGTTATCCGGCCAGTTTGAAAAACGTAGTCGATTTACTTTATGACGAATGGCGCAGAAAGCCCATTGCCATCTCTACGGTTTCGAATGGTGTGTTTGGTGGGTCGCAGGTAATCACTTCGCTGGTGTTTACCTATTTTAAAATCCGCGCGTGGGTAGTGCCCGCCATGTGCCCCATGCCCAAAGCGCAGGATCTTTTTGATGAAGCGGGAATTCCTGCTGATAAACAAGCAATAGAGAAGCGGGTGGCACCGTTTATTGAAGAATTGCTTTGGTGCATTGAGGCCAAACAAAAGATGGAAAAAAAATAAATGAATTTATTCCTGCTTCGTGCGCTTCTATTATATGATAAGTTCACTGCCTGGCTCAAAGCGCTCACGTTAAAAAAACTCCTTTTACTCAGCAGTCGGGTTGTGGCAGTTGTATTCGCACTGTTACTACTCCTGGTGTTGATGATCTGGACCGGATTATTGGGCTCCATGCCGAACAAAAAGGAATTACTGGCCGTACAAAATCCAACCGCCAGCGAAGTGTATAGTGCCGACAGTGTGTTGCTGGGTCGCTACTTTATCCAGGAGCGGTCGAATATAACGTTTCAGGAAATACCTGCCCATACGATACAGGCGCTGATCGCTACCGAAGATGTTCGCTTTTATAATCATCACGGTATTGACATGCGCAGCGTTGCGCGGGTGCTTGTTAAAAGTTTGTTGTTGCAGCGCGAGTCTTCGGGGGGTGGCAGCACCATCACGCAACAACTTGCCAAAAATCTTTATCCCCGTAAGGACTATTGGTTTTTCTCACTCTTCATCAACAAAGTAAGAGAGATGCTGATTGCTTCGCGCCTCGAAGCGGTCTATGATAAAGAGGCGATCCTAACTCTTTATCTTAATACAATTCCCTTTGGCGATAATACCTACGGACTGGGAACCGGAGCGCAACGTTTTTTCTCGGTGCCTGCAAAAGAGCTATCGATCAACCAGTCGGCCGTGCTGATTGGCATGCTGAAGGCAACACGGTCGTACAATCCAAGAATTTTTCCTGAGCAATCGCTGCAGCGCAGAAATGTGGTGCTTGCGCAGATGGGCAAGTATAAATTTTTAAAAGCCGCACAGGTTGATTCGCTTCAGGCGTTGCCTATTCAATTGCACTACAATAAGATTACGCATCATACCGGGTTAGCACCCTACTTTCGCGAATACCTGCGCCAGCAACTGGTAACGTGGTGCGATCAGTATAATCTGCAACATGAAGAGGAGCCTGTCAATCTGTATACCGATGGCTTGAAAATCTACACCACGATTGATTCGCGGTTGCAACGCTATGCAGAAGCAGCAATGGCGAAGCAGATGACCGAAACTCAAAAGACATTTTATAAACATTGGGGCAAGCGCGATCCCTGGCAACAATACCCCGGCTACATGGACGAAGTAATTCTCAAATCAGAGCGGTATCAGAATCTTAAAGCACAAGGGTTGAGTCATGAAGAAATCATAACCGATATGAACAAACCCGTTCCGATGACGATATTCAACTGGGAAGGTGAGAAAGAAGTGATGATGAGTTCCATCGATTCGCTGAAGCATTACCAAAAAATTTTAAATGCTGGCATGCTTGCGATCGATCCGGCACAAGGAGCTATTCGTGTATGGGTGGGCGGTATCAATCATAATTTTTTTCAGTATGATCACGTACAGGAAAGTACGAAGCGGCAGGTGGGTTCAACGTTTAAACCGATAGTGTATGCCGCAGCCTTAGAACAAGGCGTTGATCCGTGTTCCTTTATCTCTGCCGAAAAGATAACATACACAGGGGATAAAGATTGGGCGCCCGCAAATTCGGAAGACAATTATGAGTTGCGATATTCTTTTCCGGGCGCGCTGGCCTATTCAGTGAATACAGTATCGGTGCGTGTGTTAGAAAAAGCGGGCATTAATAATACGATTCAACTGGCACGCAGCATGGGCATAAAAAGTTCGCTGGCGGCTGTTCCATCCATTGCCCTGGGCACGCCTGATATTTCAATGATGGAAATGGTGAGCGCTTATGCCTGTTTTGCCAATCTGGGTAAAGCCACCGAACCATTTTACATGACCGCTATCACTTCGCATGACAATGTTATGCTTGAACAATTCAAGCCAACCGAAGCAACACAGGCCATGTCGGCCGAGAGTGCTGCACTGATGGTGCACATGTTAAGACGTGCCGTTAATGAAGGTACCAGTTCAAGTCTGCGGTCGCGCTTTGGACTTACCAATGATATTGCCGGAAAAACCGGAACCACGCAATCCAACACCGATGGTTGGTTTATGGCTATTACGCCTAAGTTGGTGATGGGTGCCTGGGTAGGTGCCGATGATCCAAAGATTCGGTTTCGATCTACAGCGTTAGGTCAGGGTTCGCGAACAGCTTTACCTATTGTGGGTGAGTTTATAAGACTTTCCAATCAAGACAAGGAATTGAATTCTATTACGCGTGCGCGGTTTGCTCCGTTGCCTAATGCGTGGGCGCGAAAGATTGATTGTGATTTATACAGATCGGATAACTTTTTGGAAAGACTGGTTGGTAGCAAAGACAAACAGCGGGAATTCGGAAAAGAAAAGAAGGGTTTCTTTAAGAGATTGTTCGAAAAGAAATAAGCTGGATTACCCACTTCGTGTGGAATAATCTCTACGCAATGCAACCCTAATACAACTGACTTACAACTCACACGACCTGCAAAAGGCATTCCCGCAGTATTAGTCACCCGGCACTGCATTTGATCCTACTTATCAATTCATCATTACGAGATGATGACGAAAATAATACTTATCATGAAAAATACTATTCCATATCTGGCCGGGATCATTTCCCTTTTTTCAATCACTTCCTGTTCCGATCCTGTTATTGACGTTGGGCTACCAGAAAATATCATCTCATCTACCGTGCGCACAGAAACACTCCATAATATAGAGGTCATGATTCCAGAGAGTAAGAGCTTAAAGGATAGCATGCCAGCGCTCTTTGAAATAAGCACAGAGAAGCGAATTCTCTTATCAAAAGCATCTGAGGTGTATGTAACCTTTGTTTCGGAAGGCGCCAGTTACCAGAATTCATTCGGCTACTATACTTACAGTGCGGATGCCGTTCCTACCAATACAGCGTTATTGAACTTACAGATATTATTTCCAAACGTAGATGGATCAATTCTTAAGCAAGGTGACATGGTGCAGGTGGGTACTACAACCTTCCCGGTCGGAACCGTCATTGGTTTTTTCGTCATTGTTAATGGCTGGCAAGGTGAATCTGTTCACCTGGACCGCGAAAAACTCTATACCGACATGAATCTTAATCCCGATGGAGATCAGCAACATGTGCTATTCAAACTCAAAAATTTCGGAGATATCATTCTGGGCTTTGAAGACATTTCTGTTTCTGCGCCCGGACATATTTCCTCTGATTACAATGATATTATTTTTACAGTCACCGACAATAAAGTTGGTAACGAAGTAACAAACTTCAATCTCAATAATGTGATCAGGTTATAGGGCTCTGAGAACAAAAGTAAAATGACGAATTGTAAACAATTCGTCATTCTTATTTAAAGTGCATTGCATCTTAAGCTACCCTAATCATCGTCATCATCAGGTTGAGGTGCGGCACCTTGATCCGCGGATGTTCTAATCTCAGTGTGTCTTACTTTACCACCCGTAGTTCCAACCTGCTGGGCCAACACCATTGTGGCAATGCAGAGCGAAGCAGTAAGTCCATATAGTATCTTGCTCAAACCCATTGCTCTGAGATCAGAAATCAAGGTCAGCAATGCAACAATCCCCAAAGCACTAGTCAACCAAATAAAGATAGCAGCTAAATCTTCGTGTTGTTCAATGACGAATTCAGTTACGCCCGGCATTTCTTCGACCACTTCTTCTGCACCTTCTCCCGTTAAAAAAGCAGGAATGGCGCTAACCGCAGCAAATACAAAAATCACGAGTGCAGTTCGCTTAACGTGGCTACTCTTCAAGAGAAAGCCTGCAGCCAAGGTTAGGATTCCGATTAAAGTTCCTATTATAGGAAGATGATTCAATAATAAGTGATAATGTGCCTGATTCATATAACAGAGCTTTATTGTTGCTCTACGTAATGAACGAAATGATTCTGTAGATAATCTGAAGGGGATCCGCTAGGAGAAAGCAAAAATGAAAAATACGAATAGGTGGCCCATTCGTACTTCGTCATTCATAAATCTAAATTCCTACAGGTTTCCTTTCTTCGCTTCTTCTACGGCATAGTTGGCAGCGCGGGCAGTTAACGCCATAAAGGTGAGCGAAGGATTTTGATTTCCTACCGAAGTCATACAGGCGCCATCGGTAACAAACACATTCTTGCAGCTATGGAATTGATTCCATTTGTTTAATAACGATGTCTTCGGATCGCGACCCATACGCACACCACCCATTTCGTGAATGTCAAGGCCCGGTGCCTGATTGCTATCGTGGGGAACAATGTTTTTGCAGCCAGCCTTGTCGAGCATCTCTTGTGCCTGCTCTAAAAAGTCGTTCATCACCTTCACATCGTTATCGGTATGTTCAACGGATGTGATCAATTGGGGAATGCCCCAGGCATCTTTCTGATCAGTACTTAACCGCACGTGATTGCTTTCAATCGGCACTGTTTCACCTTGCATCATCATGCCTACCATCCAGGTGCCTGGCCTGGCAACAGATTGTTTTAACTCTGCACCTAACCCTTCGGTACCACCATTTACACGACTGGCAGTATAAAACGACATATAGCCGCGCATAAAATCTTCTTCCTGCTTGCGCACATTGCGGAATGAGGGCAACATGATTGACGTAGGCCTGCGTCCATAATAATAAGAATCTTCATAGCCTTCGAAGGTGGAACTTACAGAGCCACGATAATTATGGAAGGCCACAAACTTTCCGAGTAAGCCATTATCGTTACCCAAGCCATTGGGGAAACGATTGGAGATGGAGTTCAGCAACACTAAGTTGCTATTCAACGCGGCTGCATTGACAAAAATGATGCGTGCAAAATATTCAAACACTTCTTTGGTTTCAGCATCAATCACTCGAACTCCACTTGCTTTTCCTTTTTTCTCATCATATATAATAGAGTGCACCACCGAATGCGGGCGCAACGTCATGTTCCCCGTTTTCATCGCCCACGGCAAGGTTGAGGAGTTGGCACTGAAGTAACCACCAAACGGACACCCGCGTTCGCAAAGGGTACGTGCCTGACACTGGCCACGACCTTGTTGTTTATGAATTTCCTGCGGCTCGGTAAGGTGCGCACACCGGCCAATCACAAACTGACGGTCTTTATAACTTTCTTTGATTCGTTGTTGAATGTGTTTCTCCACGCAATTCATCTCCCACGCTTTCATCACTTCACTGTCGGGCAAGGTTTCAAGTCCATCGCGATTACCGCTGATGCCCACAAATTTTTCTACATAGGAATACCATGGTGCCAGATCATCGTAACGAATCGGCCAATCAACTGCAAAGCCATCGCGACCGGGCGCTTCAAATTCAAAACGACTCCATCGTTGTACCTGCCGGGCCCACAGTAAAGACTTGCCACCGGTTTGGTACCCACGAATCCAGTCGAACGGTTTTTCCTGGATGTAGGGATGCTCCGCATCTTTAACAAAGAAATGTTTTGTTGTATCGTTGAAGGCATAACAGCGATCAACCACCGGATTGGCTTCGGTAACTGCCAGTGGCAATTTTCCATGCAGCGGGAACTCCCACGGATGCATATTGGTCGTTGGGTAATCCTGAAGGTGTTTCACTTCGCGACCGCGTTCCAATACGAGGGTTTTTAGTCCGTGATCGCACAACTCTTTGGCCGCCCAGCCCCCACTCATCCCCGATCCGATCACAATCGCATCGTAGGTCATATCCTTTGCAGCATCTCCTTGTATATACATGAAATTGAAATTTAAGGTGAGTAATTTAAGACCATTTCAGGATACCGTAGTCAAGGGCATTAAAATATTATTCAAATGGTATAGCTTTAGTGTACAAATACCACAGCCATGAAACGAATCATGCTCTTAATTCTTATTGTTAACACCGTGAGTCTGGCTGTTGCACAAACAGTAGCACCGGAGGAGCGAACCAGGGCGAATGAATATTTTGAAGCCGGCAACTGGCCACAGGTGGTTATCTCGTATCAGTCAATTGCCAAACGCGAGCCTCAGAATTCCAATGCCCGGATGCGGGCCGGGATTGGGTTACTCAATCAGACTAAAACACAGGTGGCTATTACCCAACTGGAAGAAGCTGTTGCCTTAGGTGCTAATCCGATGCCTTTGTTTTATCTAAGTACGGCCTATGCTCAAAGCAATCAACCCGATAAGTGTTTTGAAACGCTGGAGAAATCACTGGCCAATGGATTTACTGCACTAACATTGTTTGAAACTGATGTCAATCTTGCCCGTGTAAAATCAAATCCCCGATACGAGACCTTGCACGAACGGCTTTTACGTGGCGTCTATCCGTGTCGGTATTCTGAACAATCCCGTCAATTTGATTTTTGGATTGGTGAATGGGATGTGAAATCCCCCACGGGGCAACCGGCAGGTAAAAGTAAAATTGAATTATTGTTGGGTGAGTGTGTCATCTACGAAAACTGGACTTCGGCAGCACCCCAGAACTATGCAGGAAAAAGTTTTAACCTTTATAATTCAGGTACCGGCAAATGGATGCAAACCTGGGTGGATGACAAAGGTGCCGTGATTGAATTTATTGATGGCGAATACAAAGACAACAAAATGGTATTTGTTACCCAGCCTGATAATCAAAACCAGGTTACCCGGCTCACGTTCTTTAACCTCGACAAAAACAACGTTCGGCAGCTGTTCGAGGTAACGAGTGATGCCGGCAAAACATGGACAACAACAACTGATTTGCTCTATCATCGAGTTCAAAAATAGAATTTGTTCGGTATCGCACACCAGAGATTCAAACCGGACAAACCTATCAATCTTAGGGTAAATAAAATTGTTAACTTTTGATCCTGATCCTCGTTGTAATCAAGCAACGTGTCGCTAAAGAGTTTGTCCTTGTAACCAAATTGCAAAATCTGAGTCTAATCATTTAACCAGCAACATTAGCCATGATCCAAAATTATCTGAAAGTCGCCTTCCGCTCAATTTTCAGGAATAAACTTACGGCCTTCATTAACATTGCCGGCCTGGCATTGGCTATGATGTGCTGTATCCTGATCTACTTATTTGTGTCCGATGAATTGAATTTTGATCGCTATCACGCGAAAGCGGACAGAACGTATCGAGTAACCCGCAACTTTCTGAATAAAGACGGAGAAGCCAACCTGCACCTTGCTAACGTGGCCCCGCCCATCGGCCCATTGCTTAAAAATGACTTTGGTGAAATTGAAGTGATGGCGCGTACCATCAACTACGGGCTGGTAATAGGTTTGGAAAAGGATGGCGAACTGGTAAAAAACTTTACAGAGAATTATCTCTTTGTAGTAGAGCCCGACATTTTTAAAATCTTTGATATTGATGTAACCGCTGGTGATCCGGCTACCGCCCTCACCCGGCCCTTTACGATTATGCTTTCGGAGAAATCGGCCAAAAAGTTTTTTGATCAGGAGAATGCATTGGGTAAACGACTTCGTGTAAACAACCAGTTTGACCTGGAAGTAACCGGAGTATATAAAGACTTCCCGGCACAATCCCATTGGCATCCGGAATACCTGGTTTCTTTCGTCACGCTTGAGAATGATAACATCTATGGTAGGAAGGGTCTCGAAACCAATTGGGGCAACAATGCTTTTGGCACTTACCTGTTATTGGAAGAAGGAGTTGATCCAAAGAAAGTAGAAGCAGGTCTGCCCGATTTTATGGAGCGACACTATGCCAACTTTGCCAAAACTAATTTTGGGGCTCCGCCCGATTTCACCGCTTCAAAAGCGACAACACTTTTTCTTCAAAAGCTTACTGACATCCACCTGCTTTCGCACCTGGATGACGAACTGGAAGTAAACGGAAATATTAATAATGTACGCATGATGGCCGTGATCGGCTTGTTTATCATTCTGATTGCCTGCTTTAATTTCATCAATCTCTCAACTGCCCGCGCTACCAAACGTTCGAAAGAGGTTGGGTTGCGAAAAGTAGTAGGTGCTTTCAAAAGCCAGTTAGTAAACCAATACCTGAGTGAGTCGGTGTTGATTTCATTTTTCGCGCTGGCACTGGCAATCGTTATTTCTATCGGGGCCATCTCGTGGCTGAATAGCTTTACAGGAAAATCATTAACGCTGGATCCCACCATCAACTGGCCCTTGTTTATCGGCTTGATCGGGTTTGCCGTGGTGGTCGGTTTGATTGCTGGATTATACCCCGCCTTTGTGTTGTCCAGTTTTAAACCTGCGCTCGTGCTTAAAGGACAACAGGGTTCGATAAAAGGAAAAGGGTTGGTACGAAGATCGTTGGTGGTCGTGCAATTCTCCATCTCCATTGTTCTGCTGATTGCCACGGCTATTACTTTCCAACAGTTGAGTTACCTGAATACCCGAAATCTGGGGTACGATAAAGACCAGGTGGTAACACTTCCTTATTATAACGAGCTGGCAGATTCTTACGAATCATTTTATAATGAACTTGTAAAATTTTCAGGTATAAAAACATTGGGCCGTTCTTCACGAATCCCTACCGGCCGGCTTCTGGATAGTCAGGGCCCGCCATTGATCATGACAGGCGACAGCCTTGTAAACTCTACTGTAACAACAAAGTATGTAACCGTAGATCATGAGTTTTTCAAAACCTACTCTATTGATTTTGTCGCAGGTCGTGATTTCTCAAAGGATGTTCCCACCGATGATTCATTGGCGTTTATAGTTAATGAAGCAGCGGCAAAAGCCTATGGATGGACAGATCTTAAGTCAGCCATTGATAAGGATTTTAATTATGGAGGCAAAACCGGTAAATTGATTGGTATTGTCAAAGATTTTCATTTTGAATCGTTACACCAGGAAATCGTTCCCCTGGTATTCTACATAAGTTATTACAATAATATCTCCGTTAAGATTTCCGGCAGTGACATGAAGCAAGGAATCGAACACCTGGAGAAAACCTGGAAAGAGTTCTTGCCAAACCGACCGTTCAGTTACACATTTTTAAGTGACGACTACAAACGGCTATACACGGACGAACAAAAGCAAGGTCAACTCTTCACCATTTTCTCCGGTCTTGCCATCTTCATCGCTTGCCTGGGATTATTCGGCTTAGCTACCTTCAACACCTTGCAACGGGTAAAAGAGATTGGCATCCGCAAAGTATTGGGCGCTTCGGTTCCCAGTATTCTTACGTTGCTCTCACGCGAGATTGTTATACTGATTGTGGCTGCCAACCTGATTGCCTGGCCACTCGCCTGGTATTTTATGAATCAGTGGCTGGATTCCTTTGCTTACCACATCGACATGAACCTGGCCATTTACCTGCTGGCTGCTATAGGGGCTATCCTGCTCGCGTTGATAACCGTGAGTACTCAAACACTCAAGGCAGCGATGACAAATCCCTCAAACACCTTGCGGTATGAGTGAGTTATTCGGCCTCCATCTTCTTTAACGCAAACTTCCGGATGGTATAACCCACCAACAACCCAAACGTGGCAAAGCCCAACACAATGAAGATAAAATTATCTTCAAAGGCTTTTGCCTGCAGGTTGAGCAGCCGGCCCACCCAGTAGCCGGTTGTGCTTACCAACGTGGCCCACATCAAGCCGGTAACAGTGCTGTAGAAGAGATACGACATCGGGCGAATGCCACTCATACCTACGATCAAGGGGATAATCACCCGAAATCCATAGAGAAAGCGGTAACTAAAGAGTATCTGAAGCTTGTGCTTATGAAAGAAGTTAGTAACCGGCTTTACCTTAGCTTCCAGGTGCGGACGTTTGGCAAGGAAATATTTTCCATTGAGCCGCCCGATGAGATAATAGACCCAATCGCTGATGAAGGAGCCCATGAATGCAGCCAGCACGGTAAAGGGGAACTCGAACAGTCCACGGTAGATAAGCGATGAAGCTATAAGAATAGCAGTTTCTCCCTCGAAGAAGGTGCCGATGAGCAATGCCAGGTATCCATATTGATCTAAAAACTTTTCCATACACTCCTGCTTGTTTAACGCTACCCAAAAAAACTCTCATAAAATTGAACCAACTATTAGAATAATCGTTTCTAATTGCATTAATTTTGTATAAAACTTTTTTGAATGCCTTTTATCTGACGATTTAAACGCAACAACTGAATTGAAAACAACCATCACCCCTTTTGAGCCAGCTGATACCACTCTCAGTTTTGCCATCCCGGCAATCATGCTCATTTGCAATGAACTCTCACCCCGCCCGGGGTTTAAGAGCTTCCGAAGGCAAATCAGAATCTGATACCTTTTTACTAACAATCGTATGGCGGATCTGCAAGGCAGATTACGCCTGAAGTGCTTTTATAGCATTTGTTGTTTTCATCATTAATCATAACGAATTACAGAATTGAATAATAATATTATTGTCAGACCAGCTACGGCTGATGACACACATTATGCGGAGACCATCACCAACGAGATGGCTGAATCTGCGAAAGCACGTGGTACAGGCATTGCCAAGCGCTCGCCTGACTATGTGAAAATGAAAATGGAGGAAGGCAAAGCCGTAATTGCCCTTACTGCGGATGGCACATGGGTAGGCTTTTGTTATATCGAAGCGTGGCAACACGAAAAGTATGTGGCCAACTCCGGCCTGATTGTTTCACCTCCATTCCGCAAAAGCGGAGTGGCTACTGAAATCAAGCGCAAAGTGTTCGAGTTGTCTCGCAAGAAGTTCCCAGACGCTAAGATCTTTGGTTTAACCACAGGCCTTGCCGTAATGAAGATCAACTCAGACCTCGGCTATGAGCCAGTAACCTATTCCGAACTCACTACCGATGAAGAATTCTGGAAAGGTTGCCGCAGCTGCGTTAACTTTGAAATCCTGATGAGCAAGGAGCGCAAGAACTGTATGTGTACTGCCATGCTCTTCGATCCCGTTGAAGATGCCAGGAAAAAAGCTGAGCTCGCCAAGACAGTAGTAACTCCGGAAGGAGACCTGGAACATCACCGCAAGCGTGAGTTTCAAGGAAACTTCAAACTCTTCGAGCGCTGGGTGCGATTTAAACAGTTTGTGTTGCTGAAAGGCTGGAAGAAGAAAGAAGGTGAAGAAGGTAAAAAATCTTCGTTCATGAGTTTCCTGTTTTTCTGGTAACCGTACAATAATACTTAATCACTAAAATTAAAAACTCTGTACTCCCCTCTCCTGTGGAGAGGGGCCGGGGGTGAGGTTATGAAGAAAGTTGTTTTAGCATTCAGTGGCGGATTAGACACCTCCTACTGTGCCATTTATTTATCTAAAGATCTTGGGTACGAAGTTCACACGATCACGGTGAACACGGGTGGATTTAGCGCAGAAGAATTAAAAGAGATCGAAAAGCGGGCGTTGAGTTTAGGTGTGGCTTCGCATAAAACTGTAGACGAAACCAAAACCTATTACGAAAAAGTAATTCGCTACCTCGTGTATGGCAACGTGCTGAAGAACGGAACCTATCCGCTGAGCGTGAGCGCGGAACGCATGTCGCAGGCGTTGGCTTCAGCACAATATGCCAAGTCATTGAAAGCTGATGCGGTAGCACATGGGAGTACCGGGGCGGGCAACGACCAGGTGCGTTTTGATATGATCATTCAGATCCTGGCTCCGGGCACAGAGATCATCACTCCTATCCGCGATAAAAAATTAAGTCGCGAAGCGGAGATCGAATACCTTAAGTCAAAAGGTGTTATCTACAACTTCGAAAAAGCGAAGTACTCTATTAATAAAGGGATCTGGGGAACCTCGGTGGGCGGAAAGGAAACGCTGAATTCAATGGGACAGTTGCCGGAAGAAGCGTGGCCAACACAAGTAACTAAACAAGGCAGCGAAGAAGTAAAACTTGGTTTTGAGAAAGGTGAATTGAAATCCGTGAATGGAAAGCAATTCGCGCATCCGGTAGAAGCTATTCATCACCTGCAATCTATTGCCGGTCCTTACGGGATTGGCCGTGATATCCACGTTGGAGACACCATCATTGGTATAAAAGGCCGGGTTGGTTTTGAAGCTGCGGCCCCGGTGTTGATCATCAAGGCCCATCATGCACTCGAGAAACATGTCCTTACCAAATGGCAATTGAGTTGGAAAGATCAGTTGGCACAATTCTATGGCAACTGGTTACATGAAGGTCAATACCTCGATCCGATCATGCGTGATATGGAAGCATTCCTTACCAGTTCGCAACAAAACGTGACGGGTGAAGTTTCGATTACCTTGTATCCTTATCGCTATCAGATTAACGGCATTGAATCGAAATACGATCTGATGTCGGCCAAATTTGGTAAGTATGGGGAAATGAACCTGGGCTGGACTGCAGATGATGTGAAGGGATTCACGAAAATTTTCGGCAACCAGGTGGGGATTTATCATCAAGTGAAAAATGAAGTCGAAAGTCAGAAGTAAAAAGTTCAAAGTTTAAAGTAGTTAGACTTTAAACTTTTAACCATAAAAAATGAAAGAGAGAATAAAAGCGGGCATCATTGGTGGGGCCGGATATACCGGAGGGGAAACGCTTCGTCTGCTATTGTTGCATCCCCAAGTAGAAGTTGCTTATGTACAAAGTAGAAGTCAGGCGGGGAAACCAGTAACCACAACACATGCTGATTTGGTTGGGGAGACTGATTTGGTTTATACTTCAGATTTCAATCACCCTGTTGATGTTCTTT
>Ga0116178_10000973_pt1 | contig 24530 bp, 24 predicted proteins | sample AD_STIC12_MetaG_FD_89880 | JGI IMG/M metagenome (GOLD analysis project Ga0116178, IMG submission 89880) | Active sludge microbial communities of municipal wastewater-treating anaerobic digesters from USA - AD_STIC12_MetaG | ecosystem: Engineered > Bioreactor > Anaerobic > Digestate | place: USA... | reverse complement strand
TGTGGTAACACTACCGGCCTCGGGTACTCTCTGTGGGTACACCAGGCTCACGACTTCCACGGTGTCCGAAGCTCCTGGGGTCTTAAAGGTGAAGGTACCCACGGCGGCATCAACAGACGCCCCGAGGAGAATACCAAGGGTAATCCCCATTAGTAATTTCATTAAGGGTTTCATTATGTTCCTCCTAAGGGAGAGCCCGAAGGCTCCCCCATTGTTACTCGTTAGTTCAGAGTAGTAAGGGTAATAGAGCCACCCCAGCGTGAACCATCGTTCTCAATCAGACGGATGTAAAGTTTATTGTCATCAGAGTTATACTGGAAATTCAGGACACCAGGAACCTGTGGCATAACCAGGGCTGACGTGGAAGCAATCTCACGGAACCACACGGCACTCACAGGAAGGTTGACAAAGGAACGGGTAATATCTTCAGTGGATGTGGCACTATCAACACTCACCACTATGTCTGACTTTGTGGGGATAATGACATCACCAAAGCTACGGACTTCAGTAGTCGGTGTCGCTGGGCCGTTGTCGACCACAGTAATACTCTGAGCGAAACCGATGGCACCCATCATAAGAGAAAAAGCTACAAGACCAACAACGAGAATACGTTTCATTTAGAGGCACTCCTTAAAGTTAATAAGAGAATAGGTTAAACCTAGAGAATCCATAGTAGAACTCATGGCATTATTGGTGGAAGAACATAATACAACAGTATGTAATATTCTGGAAGTGTAATAGGAGTAACTAGAGGCAGTAGAATAGACTCAGCTGTGGTATTCTCATTCAGCTGATACATTTTCACAATGTAAATAGGCACTTCTGCTATTTCTTCCTTAAGTGGATCATCCCCTTCCCATGGAGTTTGGTCACTAGTATCTATATAATACACCATATCTGAAGTAAATAAATACATAAACCCTTTTAGTCCCCTAAAGCCAGTTAAATTAAAGGTAGTTTGCCCTTCGGTTAACTGCCCAACTGTGTGCCTAAGTGGGGGTGGTGATACTTCCTGCATCATTGCAGCTATAAAGAACTTAAGCAAAAGCGCACCAAGTTCTAACACACGGGTATCTAAGGCAGATATAACAGGCGCTATTGTTGTAGTTACTATAGTAGGCACTTCGGTTTCTATTATAGTAGGCACTTCGGCTACAATCTGATTAGTCACATCCTCTTCAGTAATGGAGTTAATGGAGTTAATGGATTCTTTAGAGGTCACAGTCGTTTCTAGTTCCTTAATTCCTCCCCAAAGTTCCTGAATGCACATGAGGAGCTGGGTCATGGACTTATTGTTATCCTTGGGTAACCACTTCTGGGCTACTGGGAATTCTACTAGAGATTCATCAACCTCAGTCCTACGCCATATCTCCACCAAAGCCCCAGACATAAGACCATTAGACAAAACTATCTCACTAGAGTTAGCATCATAAGTCCAGGGTATATTCGTAGGAACACCATCGACATGGACTATGAGATCAGCCTCCAGTGGATAGGGGGCTCCCTCCAGTTTCCTAGAGGGAGCCACGAATCTCGTTTGACCTGGGGTGGCTAGATATCTAAGGTATGTATCCACATTGGTCGCTATGTTAACAAGTTTTTCAGAACTCATTGGGTTATACCTCCGTTATCAAGTAGACGTTTCACTGTCTCAGAAGTCCGAGGATCAGTGGTAAGTCTGTGTTTAACTGTGGCCGTAGTGCTACGGAAGAACCGAGTCAGGACATCATGCTTACTCTTGGAATCTGGTGCCCTCTTAAGGTCAGCCAGTAGAGCCTTGCGATTCTTTTCTACGTGTTCTCCATGAAACTTCTCAGCTAGATAGGCCAAGTCTTGTTCATCCTGAGATGAACCTAACCGTATGCCTCCTACCCTTTGGCGTCTATCCATCATTCCCTTAAGGTCATATCCAGCAGCTTCAGCCTCACTGAATAGTTCATCCCCTTCAGGTATGCCTTTAGAAGACATAATACCTTTGGTCATTGGAATAGGTTTCCCATAGATGTCTGTAGCGGGTCTGAAGGCATTACCTTCACTCATCCCACTGTAGATAGCAGCTACTGCAGATTGCCATGGGCCAATATAAGCTCGCTTGTATTCATCAGATTCTCTACCAGCAGTGCGGAATACACTGGGTATTAGTCTGCTGAAGAAAGCACCAAGTTCACGTTCACCAAGGGCAGCAGCACGTTCAAAACTAGTGGAACCTCCAAGCATCTGTTGGATGCCTTCCAGCTGGTCAGGCTGTGCCTGAGTAACCAAAGAGTAGACCATATAACCCAAGGAAGCTGCAGCATTCTCAGCAAACTCAGGGGAAGTTATAGCCATATCTGACTTACCCCAGTGACCAAGGTCAGCAAGAGTGCCGAGGGTCATCTTGAATAAACCCCAGCGTTCCAGGCTTATGAACTCACCGGACTTGGAATTCCAGAGGCCATTTTGTCTAGCACCACGGGCAGCCTTAGCTTGGAAACTAGGGTCAAATTCCCCTGTTCCTATGATCTCCCAACCTGAGGATTCAATCATCTGGTAGATACCATAGCTTATCAAGCAGCCAGTGACAGCCCTAGACATAACATCAGCTACCTCACGTCGCATAACTGGGGTTAAGGTATCTCCGGCTGCCCAGGCTTTACCTGCATTCCACATGGCTGTACGATCCTTAGATACTAACAGGAAGTTCAGAGGACTGTTGGCTATCGCATGTCTAGCCTGGTTAACAGGTGTCTTGATGATAGGAATTATAGGCTTGAGGACTGGATGGCTCAGAAAACTTACAGCCCTGCCAGCAAGAGAATCCTTGTCCAAGGTTGCTGTGTAGGTGAGGAACCTAGCAGCATCCAAGGCTTCCTTGTTTATCTGGAACATGGTTGCAGGATCATTCCTAATGTTAGCTATAGCTTCACCTAGAGTTATCCTAGGGTCACTGGCTATAGTGTCTAAAGCCTTCTGGACTACCTTCTGATTTTGAAAAGCACCATTGGATAGAATCTTAAAGAAAGTATCAGGAGCAGATGCAGCATCAATAGGTCTAATGCCCATAGCATCCATAAACTTATGGAATGTTCTATTAAGGAACCCAGGTTCTTCAACCTTCATGAACTGGGATAACTGTTCGGTAAACCTGTAGTCCATGAATTCTTTCTGAGCTAGGTCATCGAACCCAAGGTTCTTACCTAGAAGTTTATTCTTGTAGCCCTCTATGGCTTTACCAAGGTTTCCTACAAGACCTGCAAACAATCCATTAGAACTAAGTATCTCCTGGTAGAACTGTCCACGGGAGGCAGCATCCAACATTTCCTTGGTCATACCTACAGCCAAACCTACCGTGTTTTCAATGAAAGGCTTAGCTGCAGTCAGGGGATTACTGAACATGAAGTTATACAACACTTGTACGCCCATCTGACCTATAGTCATGTCAGCCCCAACCTGGTCTATGAACTTAGACAGACTAGCACCAGTCAGTACACCGTCACCAAGGTAAAGCCTTATGGCTTCCAAGGTTTCCACAGTCTTCATATGATCTGGTATGTTCTTAACCATAGCCTCAGGAAAGAGACTCATCATGGATGCCTTAGATACCTGCTGGGTAATTTTACCCAAGTTCTGAGAAGTAAGGGCACCCCCAGACCTAAGGTATTCACCCACAGCTTTCCTCTGAGCAATAGCACTTTGGAATTGGTAAAGTTCCTCAACGGACAGTGAGCCTTCCTTAGTTACAAAGGATTTAATCTTACTATCAATACTACTAAGGATAGTTCTTGTGGTGTGTATAATCGTAGCTCTACCCTCTGGACTTAAGTTATTCCAAATAGCATCACGAACAGTCTGAGGAACTTTGAACTCAGCGAATATATCATCAGATAACTTCAGAAGATGATGTTGCTTAGCTCTCATTCCAGAGGCAACTCCAGGCTCTGAGAAGACATTAGCAAACCTTCGTCTCACGTAATCAAAGGTATCTCTTACTCCCTCAGGGGTAGCAAGATCAAAGGGACTTAGGGACAGGTGGTTACCTACAGACAGTATACTAACGTCATCACTTTGTAATGATAGACGAAGGGTCTGTAAGGCTTCATCATCTAAGGTTCTAGTGGTATCTTTGATACCCTTGGCAATCACAGGATGCTTTGCCAGGTCTTCCAATCCTTCCTTGGTTCCAAAGAGATACCCGTCAAGTTCCTTAATAACCTTCTTGGCTGACTTAATAACCTCAGGATCAACAGTGTTATCCACAGCTTTCTCAAGAACCTTCTTGGCTCCTATGTAAACCTTGATAACGTCCCGTTGGGCAGCCTTAATCTCGTTAGCTAAGGCAACTCTTTCCATTGTTCGTTGGGTAAGTTCTTTACTCTGGTTATGCTTAATGATAGCTCTGGATACACCAAAGGCTGTCATCATATAGGCCATATCATAGAGATTAACTTCACCATCAAGATTAACATCAATACCCAGGTAGTTGGTTATGAAACCAGCAGCAGCACCACCGGCTAAGCCTCCGTGTTCAAGGGCGGCATACCCAGCCTTAAGAGCTCCATTAAGGAGCTTCTTAGGATACTCCTTAGCTACCCTTTCAATAGCCTCTGTGGGGATTGTAATAGAACCACGACGACCCAAAGCCTTAAGCTCATCGCCAATAACTTTAAGTATTGTTTCTGGTTTAAGCTCACGTTTGGTAGCCATATTGTCTATCATCTTACCAGAGACCAAAGCACCTGTGGTAGCTTCTATTCCATTCTCGGTTCTAACAAAGATCTTGTACTTCAGGGCTTTCCAACCCTCAGCATAAGACTTAGCTTCTCCTTTGATTGCAGAACGGAGTTGCTTAAGGGTCTCCTGAGCAATCTTCTTAGCCTCAGGCTTTGTTATTTTAAGTGCGGAGCTTATGGAATCCACAGTCTCCTTAGATATTGTGGCTGAACTCTTAGGAGACAAGTAATCCTTGATGTGTGTAAAGACCACAGAATCCTGGTCATTACCAAACCGGAAGCCTGAACTTTTATTACCAGCACCTATAGCACCATAGGTCTTAACTGTAGTATCATTAAGGACAATAACCTTGGAACCTGAGTCAGCCTCAGATTTAATTACCTTTCCCACAGCTTCATCAATCTTAAGGACATCACCAGGGGTGACCTCAGGATTAGCCTTAGCAATATCTTTGGCTTCTTTTAGCTTCTTAACTTTCTTAACCTTAGCTGGAGTATCTATATTACCACCCAGAAGGGCCTTCTTAAGAAACTCAGCTTCAATTCTTTCGGATTCTTCCTTAGCTAATTGCTTGGCTACTGCAGGATCAACCACTTGAGCAGGAACTTCCACAGGTACCTCTGTGGGTTTTACCTTCTCAAGGACTTCATCTATAGTCTCCACGACTTTCTGTGGTCTAACCATAGTTTCCACAGCGTCATCCACAGATACCATCTTGGTTGCCATTTCGTCAGCCTGCTTGAGGATCTCAGGTTCTATCTTACGGAAGGCTTCACGGAGACCTTCCACTGTTACTTCGTCATACTGGGGGATGTTTCCGATGTCTTTCTTTATAGAACCTATGACTTCATCAGAGAGCTTTGGAGCCTGAAGACCGTTGTAGAGCTTACCGGCAGTCCCGATCATAAGGTTAACGAAGAGTCCTTCAGCAAGGTTCCAACCTCGGCGTTCCATAGGATCGAGCTTATCAAAGTATTCAACAAACTTAGGACTCAGGATACCGAGCATAACGGTGGGATCTGCGGTCATAGCTGCAGCCAGGTCTACCTTGGCTCCATCTGCAGAGAGTCTAGCAATAGTAGCTATCTTCTGGTGGTTACTGAGAAACTGAGATACAGCCTGAGCAGGACGAGTTCCCTTTAGGGCTATACCTACGGTTTCAGTGCCCCACTTCATAGCCCCTACCCCAGCTAGAACTCCAGACAGAACCCAGGTTCCAAGAGCTAGAGAGCCAAGGCTTTCACCAAGGTTCTCACTCCAGTGACTACCCTTAGGAAATAAACCACCAAAGGATTTCCACTGTTCCTTAGTTTCCTCACTAAGTCCCTCCTTGATCTGATAGAACCAAGAGTCATCATCATCAAATAAATCAAGGTTAACAGCTTCAGCTATAGTATCTGCAGCTCTACCTGCAGCCGAGGTAGCCTCAAGACCAAAGTCTACAAACCCAGTACCCACTCCGGTTATACTACGGCCAGCAACATTGATTAACCTACGGAACCACCCTTGCTTAGGCTGGGGGACTTGAGGTATAACTATGTCTTCCTCTGGCATATCAAGGATAGACTTAGGGTTCACATAGCTATCAAACTCTTCCTTAGATTGCCTGTAGAGTTCCTCAGGCATCTCAGCGAGCTGGGGGTTAGCTTTTGCTTTCTCCTGCATCCTGGCTGATATTATCCTTGTGGGAAGTAGATCGGGGTTCTTCTTAAAGTACTGTTGTTCATCAGGAGATAACCCTGTATAGATCTTATCTATAGGGTTAAGCTCCATATCTTCCATGGTCACCTCAAGGTTTATCGTTGGGGTGACGGGCGTTGATTCATTTCGTTCATCCATGCAGCTCCTCCAGTTGTTGTGGGTTTCTTAGGCCCAGTGTATCCGGGGCTTAAACTTTCGTAAGTGAGTTGTAACTCAAGTAGGTTCTCTGTATACCTTGTGGTATTAGCCTTGAGAAAGCCTGGGGTATTCACTTCTTGTTCTGCCTTGATTACCCTTGCGCGTTTCTTTAGGTAGTCTTCATCAGTGGTATGAATCTTAGCTACCTCTTTAGCCACGTTGGATTGAACCTTAGTCCAGAGATCCGCTGTGTTTTGCACAAGACTCTTAAGATCAGCGGGGTCTACCATGTCTCCATGAGACATAGATAACAGGGGTTCTGACAAGGCATACTTTATATATTCAAGCTGTTCCCCTGAGTAGTCCACAAGTAGGCTACTAAGTAGTTCATTGTTACGTCTCAGGACTTCATCCTTAGCCCGTCGATCTCTTGAGAACTGTGCGTTATCCAGGGCGTAGGCTTGCATTACCTGTTGGTGTTGCCAGCTCTGGGTAGACCTAACAGCATCCACAGCTTGGAGCATATCCCGTGTCAGAGAATTCGGGAGGTTATCCTTTATAGACAAAGCAAGGACGTCAACCGAGGTCATCCTACCAGTTAGGGCTCTTGAGATATAATCCAGTTGCATATCCTGAGACACAGGAGTCATAGCTCCTGATCTATCAAGTTCATGTAACTTAGTTATAACTGCCAAGGTTACCTCATTGTCAAATTCCCCAAGGCGCACAGCTTCCTTGAATTCATCCCTAACATTGTCTAGGGATTCACCAAGGAATACCCTTGTGGCAAGGCTGGCGATCTTAGAGTCAGCGGCTTCTTTCTGTTTCTTACCACGGATCACATCCGCAGTATTATTGAAATTAAGGACTGTATCTCTTAGAGACGCAGCAGCTCTTTTTGTCTCAGTATCAGCACTATGGGTCAACTTGAATCCACCTTCATCAGGTTCATCAATAGACATCAGAATAGCTGTGGAGATACCTTCAATGGTTCTTATGGATTCCATAGAAGAATCCGTAGTTATTGCTTGAACCATAATGTTCTTGAGGTTACTATCTAGTTGCTCAAGGGTGAGCACGTTAGCTGTATTTCTGTCGATGTTATAGGTATCACGAGCTGCCTTAGTTAACTCAGACATTTTGTTACGGATGAGACCATAGTCCACCTTTTCACCTGGGGTCTCAATCATTTGGTTAATGTAGGGTATTATGTCTGTCTCAAAGATACTGTTAACATACTTGGTATAGTTATTCACTGTCTCAAGTTTGACATTGGAATCATAGACAGTTAAGGCTTTAACCCTGGCCTCCAGCTTAGCTTTGGCTAGCGCTGGTGCCACACCTTCAAGATATGCTCTTGATTGCCCTGAGAGATCTCCAAGGTATTCCTTTTCAACCTCAGATACCATATTATCCACATATCGTCGGACATCATCAGGGGTCTTAAGCTTGTCTGGGTGAAGGTCGGGTTCAGCCTGCGCTAACCTGCGGGATATTTCAACGAGAACATCCTGTCCTTCACTTACGCCCTTACCTTGTTCATATCCATAGCGGGTTCCATAGTCAAGGAACCCCTTGCCTCTGCCCATCTCAAGCCCAAGGCGTCCTCGGACTTCAGCTTCCATCCTGTTAGTTTCCTCAAAGGACTTTTCCATCTTGAAGAAATCGCTAATGCCAGACCCAAGGGCACTCAGACCCTCAGCTATATCCCGTAAGCGTTCGGCTGCAGGATCAGCCACAGGCTCAGGGGTTACATCTACAGGAGATGCCTGTGGTCTAGGTACTGGCAAGTTCCTGAAGCTCTCCTGTTGAGCTACATACCGTTCAGTCACTCTTTTTAGTTGTTTTGCCATGCTTATTAGGTTCTAACATCCTTCCCTGGGAATAGCCGGAGACTCCAGCACCAATGAGCTGTAGAACTCCATAGGTTCCAGAAGTTCGCTGGTTAAGTAATCCTTGGGCTTCGTTTATCTGTGTCTGACCACGGGCAATGACCCCACGTTTCTCAAGGGTTATCTGTTCGTCCATCCAATCTCGACCTGTCTCAAGGGAGCTAAGATCTTGATCTTCCTGAATAACCGAAGTTACCACATCGCGGAGGGTTGAGCCTCCAGCCACCCCAGCATCCCCAAGCCTAGTCTGGAGGATTCCACGTTCTCGTGTTCCCTGTCGGATACGTCGTAGCTGTTCCAGGGTTATACGTGTGCCTTCCTGGGCTCGACGGGTCTCAAGGACATCTAAGTCCATCCGTGTCTGTTGAGCACCAGCAAGAGCCATTTGCTGCGCCTGGGAGGATAAGGCTTTATTCTTTGCCTTTATACCCATGAGACTTGTTGCGGTACTCAAGGTAGTCATTGCTATTGTAGCAGGTGTACACATTCCTTAGGTTCCTCCTTTCTTAATGAAAGTTACAAACTGTTTGTCTTTGGATTCTTCCACGGTAAACCCAAGCCACTTAAGCCACTTGGTTATCCGTGGGTTGTTAAGACATGTATTCATCATAAGTTTACCTCGACACATGTGCCCCCATTCCTTAAGCATCACCCTTGATGCCCTCAGGAAGGGGCGTACGTTCTGAGGTTCACGTTCAAAGCCAGTGGTTATAAACCATGGGACTATAATTATTTGTCCCTTAATAACCTGTTGAGCTGCCCCAAAGAGACCAAGGAGCCTGTGGCTATCTACGTCGATAACCACGAAGGCTTCCTCAGATCCTATGAGAGCGTCCATCAGGACTTGGGCAGTAGTAAACCCCAGTTCCTTTAAGGGACTGGAGTCCAGTTCTACTTGGGACTCCTTACAGGGTACCATCAAGGCAACCCGATTCAAGTGTTTCCCATAGTCAAATTGCTCGATGGTAAACGTAGGCATTTTACCCTCTGTCCTTTCGTACTTCCAGGTTATACACCAAGTTGTGTAACTTCACGTGGTGATAACCTGCAGACTTAATCTTGATTCTTATACGGTTAGCTGGAGCCATCACCAGGGCTCTTGTGGGCTGAAACTCAGGTAAGGACTTACCAGGCAGGACAGCATCCATCTGATATGACGTAGGTACTGAGTGAAATATCCGGGTCGGCAGGTGGTCTCCAGACATCTCTATGTCAAAACTACCACCAGACCAATCTACCTGTATATTCTTTATGGTCGACTTGAGATCAGCCCTTGGTAAACCATTCTGATCCCTAAGAACCAAGGGGGATAACTCAAGATACCAGACAATAGGCTTACCATAGACCACATGAGTTGGCTCTTCAATTACTACAGTATCCCCAGGTTCACCCAGGAGTTTACCTGTTGTCTTATCAAGAAGCAAGTAGTTACTTTCTACAGTAAATGACCCAGTAAAATCTTCTACTTCTTGGTATATATCCATAGAGAACTCAGCAAGCTCATCCACAGAGGTATCCATAGTGAATCTGTGGGTTGGCCCCTGGATCAATATGGTGGATTCATTAGTAACTGTTAAGGCTTTCAGCGGGATGCCCCACTTAGTCCAGGCTGATTGCATCCGCTGCCCACCCTCGGCCTTATGGAACTTATAGACGTATACAACATCAGCATCCTGCTTATAGACAAAGACCATACGTTCACTTTGTAAGTAGTGACTGTTGGTTATGTCTGAGGGTATTAAACTTGGTACATTGTCTGTAAGGAGGGCACCCTCGGTAGCAATCTCCTGCTCATTTAAGTTATACTCAAGAAGACCAGCATTGGCACCTTGGTCTAACCACAATAGAATGGAGGACTCCAGTAACAGGGGTTCCATCTGAGGGAGGATTTTATAAGAGGTTGCCTCGTCGATAGCTACAGTCTTTGGAGACAAGGCTTCGTACCCACTGTGGAGGATGTACTGTTTCTCTGGGCCAATGAGCACTAGGTTCTTGCTGTAGGGGATAGCCCATAGCAAGGGGCTGTAGTCCTTATATGCAGGGAAGACATCAATAGGGTCACTATCTATAACCTCGGTGGCTGTCTCCGGGAAGTGGTTGTAGTAAGAACCAACCCTGGACATTATGATACGGTTCTCCGAGAGGTAACACATTCGGTTCCTATAGAAGAACACAGCGTTCAGCTTACGACCTACGAATGATGGCAACGGAGTACTGTTGGAGTCACCAACAAGACGCCCGTTGGTTTCATAGGCGTCTACAGAACTTAAAGTCCACGTCTTGGTAGATGCTGTATACCTCAGTTCATGAGGCATCGTTAGTTTATTCAAGGCATACTTGTGTCCCGGTAGGACACTCTCCTCGTACGCCCTGGAAGAGAAATTAAAGGTCACGTAGTAACCTTCAGACAACTGGAACACCAGCAGTGAGTGTAATGTACCAGGTAGAAACGGAGGGAGTTCCTCAAAGCTCTTAGCTCTAACAACATAGCGCAAGGCATCCGAGGGATTAACTGGAGGTATTGCGGGTATAGCGTCATACCCTCGGACTTCATAGTCCTTATTAGGAAAACTAAAGACTATAGTTGTTCCAGCTGCCACCAGGTCAGCCAATGTATAATACGTTTCTGTACTACTCCAGTCTGGATAGTAGAGGGTGTTCTGTGGCCCAAGGACAGACCACGCTGTTCCATCAGTACCAGGTTCTACATTAGTAGTTGTTTTTAATGCCTGCCAAGCATTTCCCTCATGATTAACAACAGCACTCTTAACAGAGATAGTAAGGAGATCATCATAGGCACCTGAATAGACATGAGGATTCTTCATGAAGTTAAACATCACATCAAACGTACCATAAAGGTTTGCTGAAGTATGCCCCTCAGTAGCTAGATAGGAATTCATAAAGAAGCTAATTTGCTTTAGGGTAGGGATAACTGTAGTGGTAATTGTGGTTTGTACTTTCACGGACATCGTGACAGTGTTACCAACATATACCTTTGGACAATAGAGAATACCATAAGGTCTAGCACCCAGCTGTGAATCACTCTGTTCACTAACCAAAGATGTTACTTTATCTGTGTTTAAACATAAGAGTGTATCCAAGATGTTGTAGAGCTTGAGGTTATCCGAGGAGGTATCAAGGTAATCGCCGGACACTCCACTAATAGATTTTGGAGTGACAGTTATATCATCGGGGACTAGAATTATCTGCCATGCTCCCAGAGTCTCTCTTGTATGATAAATCATCCATGTGATACCATCAGTCGTCTTAATGGATCCAAGGAACTTATTGGTTCCAGGACTAGTCTGGAGGTTTGCTACCATAGGCCACCGAACCTTAACCCCATCAATAACATCGAATGTTAAATTATAGGCATCTGTGTGTTGATTCTGTAGGCGTAACTCAGCGGCTTGCTGAGAGATACCCCCGTGCAATCCGGGTAGATTTAATTTCATTAGGCATTACCACCTTGGGTAGTTTCTATTGAGATGCTTCCTAGCACCCAGACCATCGAGCATACTCATACGTTTTGTACGGGTGTCCCATGCCTTAGCTAAACCCTCAGCCTTCTGAATGTCAGACATAATCAACTGAGTATCCCCACCGAGTTCTGTGGACATTTCAGTCTTGAACGCCAGGCGAGCCTTATGTAGACAGAGGCTTTGCAGGGCTATGGGTAACTCCTGAAAGGTAAACCCTAGTACAACTGAGGCAACCACAGGATCAGTGAACTCTTTGACTCCGGTGTCGGTTATCATAAGGTCACCATCAGGGTCTATGGTGTAATCTACAGCTTCATACTGTGTAGCAAAGACATCAATAGCATTGGCTGGCAGGTGGATAATCCCATCGACGTCTGGGGTCAGTGTCATACGGCGGGTATTAAAGTTCCACCCAGGGACTAGGACATCCATGGTCACCTGACGAAGAACGCTCTTGGCAATCATCCCTTCAGAATACATATCAACGTCATCTATGGATGCCATAGGTGCCAGCTGAATCCCCAGCAACATACGGTTAAGGGCTTCAAGCTCGGTCATACGTTCCATACTTGGTCTCCTTTTGTTTATTTAAGCACAGAGGGACTGGGGGAATTGAACCCCCTTAAGTTCTTTACCTTTAAGCCCCTATAACGTAGACGGGGGCATCCCGTTAAGGACACCCCCGAATAAAACTTAGTTAGACAGATTGTCCAGAATGAGCTCGATAGCACACTCAGGGCGAAGAACACCAGCACCACACAACTTGTAGCTGACATTAAGCTGACCCAGGTGAGTCAGTTCTTCAGACATCTTAGTGGCGAGACCCTGGCGAACTACGTTACCAACGCACTCAGGAGTCCAGATAAGGCCGATGGTCTTACTGGCATCTACAGCGTGATTGGTATGCACCGGAAGAGTAGCCAGAGTATTGGGGGTACCACCGTGGGCATCACCAGTAGCTGTCAGATTAGTCTTCGGAAGCATGTTGGTCTTGAAGATGTTGATACCAGCAATCGGGGGAAGGGTGGCATTGTTGATGTCAGCACGCATAGACATGAAGTTAGTATTGCTGAGGGCAAAGCCATTTTCCATCACAGCACGAACCAGGAGGTTGTAGTGATAGGGGCGCAGGGCCATATAACGCTGGTTGTAAGGAACCTTCTTGGCATCGAAGACATCCAGGGCAGCAAAGATAGCCTGGAAGATAGCCATAGCTACTTCACCTTCGTTAGCTGCACCACCAACGCCGATCTTGAAGGAGTCAGATTTGATCTGAGTACCACCATCAGTTTCACCAGCGATCAGAGCAGCACTACGGGCAGCCTTGATGATCTCGGCGAAGTTCATGGTGTCTGTGGCTTCAGCAAGAACCTGGGCTGCTGAACGTGCATATTCCTGACGGAACTGCAGGTGGCCGATGAGGTCATACTGAAGGGGGAAGAACATGGCGGCATAGATAATGTCGTCGATGGTGATTGTTCGTTCGGCCTGTTTGGTGGTGTTAATCGCCAGAGCAGTGCCGGGCTTATGGAAACCACCTTTAACGATACCCGTGTGAGGAAACTGGGCAGAGATACCATCACTAATGGTGACGCTGCGAACTTTACCTTCAGTGGCTACCATGTCGTAGAACACAGACATGATTTCACCAGCGAAGAGCTTGAGACCAAGCGCACGACGGTTGGCTTCGGTGATTTCTACACCGAGGTTAGCCATCGGGTTGATCGTGTTGATATTACCATCAGGAAAGAAAGTACTGATTACATCAGCCATGATTTATGTTTATCCTTTGTTTGTTAGAAGTTGGACAGATGGGCTCTACGGTAGACTTCTTTGGTGTACTCGGTGTCCTTGCCGTATCTTTTGTCTTTCATAGCCTCAGCCATGTCATTGAAAGATGCGTAGGGTTTAACCTCAGAAGTCTGAGGCTGAGTTGCCGTTTGTGCTACCTGGGCACCACTCGGAATGGAATTGTTTAGAGATGCCACCTTGGTCTGTAGAGCCTTAGGACTTCCGTTCACCTCAGTGAACTTGGTCTTCAGGGCTGTTACAGCATCCTTGGCTTTAATGAGATCACCACTCTTGAGGGCACTGTTGAAGGCTTCAGCTTGCTCTGGTGAATAGGCCGCAGTAGCCCATCTTACCATTTCAAGGTAAGCCTCTTGACCCCCAGCGAGATTCAACAGTTCATTGTTGATTCTCTGCTGGCGAGCCAGCATGCCTTCATAGGTGAGCTCTACGAACTCTTTGGGAAGTCCAGAAGCCTCGGCAAGTTTCAGCCGAGACTCCTCGGACAATTTTCCTGTAGTAGCTAACTCCTCGTTAGCAGCACTGATGAGCTCTTGAATAACAGGGGAAGGCTCAGTTCCCTCGGTCTCAGCTTTTGGAACCTCTGAGGAAACTTCTGACTGCGGAGTTCCTTCCGGGTTTGCCGGAGGAACTGGGCTAGGAGTCTGGTTCTGTGGTGTATCCACAACAGGAGAATTACTTTCTGGTTGGGTTTGGGTAGGTCTCTCAACAGGCACCACCGCTGTTATGACGTTGGAAGACATAATTATTTATCCCCCTTGAGTTTACCGAAGAAGTCCATTTTAAGTGAAATTACTTTGTTACCTCCATTGTTGATGGCTGGGTGTTCTTCGTTGGTAGCACGGACTACCTCGGTGCCTTCAACCATCTGGAGTTTAACTCCACCAGACTGGCGAATGTCTGAGGCCAACTTATTGATGTCAGCCTTTACGGTAGGCTCAGGAGCTACCTTAGCTGGGGCTACGGTGGCCACTACAGCATCAGCAGCATCCATAATAGCATCAGCTTCTACGGAGTTCTTGGGGGCACTCATGTTATCCAGGTCAAGTTTCTTTTTACTCATACGTTACATTGCTCCTTTGATTATATCTGGGCCTACTTGTTGTACCATTGCGTCCATTGCTTGGGCTTGGGCTTCCATCTGAAGCTCCTCAGCAGTCTTGAATAACTTGGAGATCTCCAGTCCCCTGAGAGAGGCTAGCCTACTGGCAACCTGATCCATGTTTAATTTCATGGCATTCTGAGGATTGAGACCAAGGAACTCACTGAGAAACATCAGGAAGTTTTCAAGCTCAAGGTTTCTACCAAGACCTTGGAGACCTGTGTTAACCACAGCCAATAGGTCTGTTATCTTGAGATTACCGAAGGCACCTTTGCTACGCTTGAACAGGTTACGCATCAGTAGTCTAGCGATAGGCTTTTGAATGTTTAGACTGAGAGAACTGTAGATACCACCCTGAGATTTTTCAAACTCAGCGGCCATCCTTCGGATCTCCTCAGCAGTTACCCTTTCCCCTGATCTCCTGAGGGCTGTGGGCATCATGAAGGATATATCCAGGTCTTGCTTGATACCGTTCAACAGGTTGATGAAGGCACCCATATCGTAGACCTTATTGGCCTGTACGATGCCTACGTCGTTGGCATCACCATAGATTATCTGCGTGTTTTCAGCCTCGGCTACGTCGATAGCTTTGGTTACCCCATTCGGTTTCACCATGAACAAGACCTTAGACAAGGCTGTAGCTGACTGATTTACTAATTGGAGACCAGATTCATAGCTACGGATGTCACCAAGGTTTGCCTCTACGTGCCCTCTACCATAGTCTTCACCTGCGGTCAGTGACCAGGGGTTGGTATGAATCCAGAAGTCATCGTCTTTAACCTGTAGGGTCTCGTAGGGGGTACTGTCGGATTCCACGAAGAACTCCACAGCCCAGCGTTTCCTACTTCGGTAGGCTCTGACGTATCTGGTGATGAACCCTGTCTTACGGGCTTCCTCGGATATGGGGATACCTTCAAGGTCATCGGTCACAGGGAGGGACTCTCTGTAGACAGCTTCGATTAGTTCACCACTAGGCCCACGGACAACTACCCAGTCTGAGACAGGTATTATTCGTAGGGATTCATCCAAGGTGATGAACATAGAGTCCCCAGCAACCACGGATTGTTCAAGGATCATACGGAGTTTCTCACGGTCACCCTCAGATTCTAAACCCAGGACTGCGCTGTTTTCCAGCGAGACAAAGGTTTCCCTCAAGGCATCGTACATGGTCTTCTGGTCAGGTAGCTTGAGACTCTTAGACAACTCTCGTACGTCTACGGACTCAAGATCTAACTTGAAGAATGGGATGCCAGGAGGAAACAAAATGAGGAGCAACTGCGAGACCAAGTTTGAAACCAGTCGGCTCCCATGACTACTCTCAGGGAATTTGAGTGGTTGCCCAGGGGTGTGGCCTATGCCAGGAACTACGGCAGGCTTGGTTAACCTGGCGCACTCCCTGGCTATATCCAGGGTGGGCATCTTATAGCGTTCCAGCTCACTGAAGCGTCGCTGGGCTGGGACACTCTTGGTACAGTCTCTGAATTTAGAGGCTTGGGATTGCATCAAGTCTTGACTCATAGGTTAAGCCCCCGGTATCATGAGCCCCGGTGAGACCGGGGGTAAACTCAGGCCGAGGATGGCCTGAATGGTTGGTGTAAGGTTCGTACTGAAGGCACCAATGTCCATGGTGCCACGTTTTCTAGCCTCGGATTTACCTTTGGCTGGTTCAATTACTGGGAGTGGAACCTGCTGTTTCTGCTTTTCAGGCACCAGATCGGGTATCGTAGGTAAGGTTATCTTAGGGGCACTGAATAGATTTTGGATGTCCTTAAGTGGATTCCACTTGATCCCTAGTCTTTTGCTTAACCAAGACATATTAGTTCCTTTCGTCTTCAAGAAGCCTGCGGATGAACCGGATGACTTCTTGATTACCGATGTTCTTTAAGATTACGTTGGGATCATAATCCCCAAAGGAAGGTAACCCATCAGGGAATACCTCTTCAAGTTTCTTCAATAGGGTATAGATGTTCATAGACTGCAGGCACCTCCAGCACATGCGAACTCTCTGGTTCCAGCTAAGGTTGAGTCACCATTGAACAGGTTCCAATCAATGCTGGGGAAGTTATCTCTTAAGGATACATACTGCTCCTGTGTTAGTTTCTCAAGTGGCATGTATGAACCAGGAATGGCTTCAAAGCGAGACATGAAGGTAATACCACTGAGAACTTTGGAGTTCTCCAAGCACCACTGTTCAACTTGAGGCCACTCTTCGGGTGAGACATATATTGTACATGAAGCGTTGTGGTCACACCAGGCTTCATTGACCATGTGCCATACCTTAAGTTGATCCATAGCCGACATGGTGTCGGCAGTTAAGGCTTTGTCTGGAGACTTTAAGGGGAAACTATAGATTGTTGATGTTGGGGTTTCACACCTTATGGGTACTCTCTGTGAACGGAGGAATATATCTAGTGGTGTATCACGCGGGACTCCCACGTTGCTTAGGTAGAACCTACTGAACCGTGGGTGGATACCTGCGGATGAATCCACTAGTTTACTCACGCTACCAGAGGGCTTTACACAAGTGATTGCCTGGGGAGTCTTGATACCCAAGACCTTGGCCCACTTGTCTGCACACTCGTGAGCGTGCTCATGGAGCATAGCCATGAGGGAACCATGTGTTACCATCTCCCTGTCATCAAGGATACCTGTAAGGCTAACTCCTAATAGTCTCTCTTCCTCGGTGTTTATCTTTACCTCAGAGAGTAACTGTGGATGAAACTTGGTGAGTTGAGACTGCAGTAAACCTAAGAAAACTGCAGCTTCTACAGATTCCATTAGGTCTTCCACAGAGAACTCTGGTCTAATAACAACCTCAGTTAAATTACAAACCTGGTTATCCCTAAGGATAATTTCTCCACAAGGGTTTACCCCATAGTTAACCTTAGGATCTCTATTACAATCTTTGGCCCTTCCGGTTATGGTCGACTTGGTGACTATCCCAGGCTCACCCGTTTCCCTAGCCAACTTCAGCACCCTTGGTAAAATTTCCCTTGATGTCTCATCATCAGGAACCACCACAGAATTATTAGAGTTTTGTCTGTGGGCATTGTTCATGAGGTTCTCAGGAACTTTGGCTTGCCACATGGCCTCATCATCATGGTCGAACAGACAGATACAGGCTGAACGTCTGACTCCGCCTTGAACCACAACATCTGCAATCTTACAGGCCAGGTCATACAGATGAATACTCTTTGGGCCATCGTAACGCATCTTATTCACAATGGTCTTGGTGAAGTCCAAGAGTTCTTTAAGAGGCTCTGGGCCACTAGCATATCCACCAGTGGTCTTAAGAGGCATACCCTTAGGACGAATCTTCCCAAGATCATAATAAACATCTAGGTATCCATCCAAGAGATAACCAAGGTACCTGTTGTACTGAAGTGCCCAGGATTCCCTGCTGTCTTCAAAGACAACAAGGACTGAATCATTTACTAAATGAGCTCTCTTGAGGGGTCTTAGCTGTTGGATATAGAGTTTCTCTACAGAGAACCCCACACCTGTGCCACACATGAGAGCATACATGAGCTTACCGAAGTCATCCCAATGTTTAATACCCATGAACATGCAGTTAAATATCATGAGGTTCTCATTGTCAGCTGCGGGGCCAGCTGAAGACATAAGTCTCATGCTTGGGACTACCCTCTTAGCCATGAGATAAGCCCTCACATCACCAAGAAGATAGTCTTGAGCCTCAGGTGGTAGATCTTTATTGAGAAAACCTAAGGTTCTGTGGATAGAGGAAGCCCAGGTTTCACATCCACCCCTTGAGTATTTCATGGTGTGGATTAACCGCTGAAAGTCACTTGAGATATTGTTAGTCACGATTTGGTTATCCTTTTAATAACTTTAATGTAAGCCTCTGGTAGGGTATGGGGCACATACCTATAGTTCTTATTGCCTAGCAGAATTAACCTATAGTTAAGGGCAAAGTCTTCAAACGTAGCACCTTGGGTTAAGTATGCAGTTAGTACTACATCCTCCAGTGGTACTAAGCGTGGACTTTGTTCCACGGCACCAAGGATAATTCTGGTAGCTATGGTTTCCCCAATCCCAGGACACCCAGGGATACCGTCGGCACTGTCCCCCATTAGTACTTGTCTCCAGAAGGACATCAGTGAGACTGAGTTGTTAATCTTTTCAAGATACCCTGTGAATGGATGAAGGTGCCACCCAGGTATCTGACGGAAGTCCTTGTCATTGGACACAATGACCCTATCATCAAAGGGCATATTATAGGCTAAATCTGCAATGATGTCGTCAGTCTCAACCTCAGCCTCCGTGTGTAGTATATCCTTGTAGGTATCGTGTACCCACTGGTACATCTGGGTAACAATCTCAGGACGTTCACCTCGGTGTCCCTTGTACTGAGGATACAGCTTGTATCTGAAGTTTTCGGTTCCTTCCTCAGGAAGACACAGGATTAACTTGCAGGGTGCGTAGTCCTCAGATAATCTATCCAACTTTACTTGGAAGTCTCTCTGGGCACACTCAAGATCACTTAAGTCTGGAGTGTCTTGGGCGAACCCAAAGGGATTCTCTGGAGAATTCTGTCTATTGATTAGAGAGAATCTCCAGATTAGGGCGTCAGTGTCAATCAGTAAGGTTCTCATTCTTGGCTAACTCCTCAGCTACTACCTCGGCCATTGTTTGCTTTATGTCACCTAGGGACGGAACACTGGGGCCACATCCTAGTAAACATATGAGTAGACAGATAATTAACAGTATGATGTTTAACTTAAGCATCGACACAAGATACCCCCTTAACTAATCTTAACATAGTCTCCTCCAGACAGGAGGAGCATACAGGATATAAAAACTTTAGATTTATTTCAACCTGATTGTTCTGAAACGTCTGAGTAAATATCCTAACGCTTTCGATAGGCACAGCTATGTGAGTACAATCAATAGTAGAACACTTAGGATTCACCATTATTTGTCTCCAGTTCCAGTGCCCTCTTAGCAGCACTGAGGATTTCTTCCATGTCAGTCTTGCGATCCTTGTGTCCCCTCAGACCAGCACACAGAGCTTTCTTAATAAGGTGCTGGAGGGCTGGGTTAATCACATTGAAAGCCTGCAGAACATCATAGACATCTACGGTTTCACTTCGGATAACCCTTTGGTATTTGTTTTTTACTTCCTCAGCGGGTCTACGCAACAAACACTCGCGGGATTCCACACAAAACTCTGGGCATGAACTACAGGGCAATTTTCGATTGAACTCGGCACACCTGTATTCAGTAGGTCTACCTCTTTTTCGCTCAGGAGTCCACCCAGGGGTACCAGGTGTAGCTGACGCCAAACAGAACCCTCTCTCCCTAGAGAAACACTTCAAAGGGTCGTCCCCTCCATATGCGCAGGTATCACAACTTCTATCACGTTTTTCAATGAGTTTCACTCCAGTTAGCTCCTTTTCTTCCGTCCCCTGTTATGGGGCATCTTAGTTTATAATAGGCTGTAGTTTCCTTAAAAGCCTCTCTTGAGAGTTCCAATACCTTCTGGACATAATCTTCATGGACAGCTACTTGGATCTCATCATGCACCGTCAGAAGTCTCACAAAGGGTACTTCTGAATCCACCAGTTTATTCCACAGGATAACATCCCAACGCTTCATGATGATAGCCCCAGCCCTTTGGTTCAATTCATTAAGGGCTGAGTGTTCGCTTCGTATCCTGAACATCTGTTTATCTAAGTCCAAGAGATAACCTCTGTCCTTAAGGACAACCTTCAGACAATCCCGAAGTTTACCAAGAGCAGGAAGTCCACGATCCATAGCACGTTCGATTCTGGCACCTGCGGCCATGTTCTTTTGGGTATCCCAGGACTTGGTAATGATTCTACCTTTCTTAGCTCGGCCTCCTCCGTAGATACTACAGTAGAACACGGTCTTTCCTGTGTCCCTGTCAACGCCGAAGGCTTTGGCATTAAGCCAATGGATATCATCTTTGTTCTCCTTGCTTCCGTGGATAGCTGCATGGACATAGGCACCACCATCAAAGGGTGCCATGTAATGAGCCAAGGTTCTTAACTCAAGTTGGTCAGCATCAATACCCAGCATAACCATACCCTTAGGTGGTAGGAATAACTCTCGACATTCCTTACCCAGGTATGCCTTAACACTGGGGACTTGTCCTAGGTTGGGACTATTGTGGGTCATACGCCGGGTGCCAGCACCACAGCTCTGCACCTGGCCGTGAAGTTTACCTTCAGGGGTAACAAACTTAAGCCAGCTCTTATCTCCAGTAGACAAGTAACTTAGAATCTTAGCTGCAGTCCTATAGTCTCTTATAAGTTGAACCTCAGGATACGTGCTGGTTAGATCTTGAAGAATCTCATCATCCATCTGAGGATTACCCTTGTCAGTAAGAACCTCAGGCTGCCAACCATAAGTAGACATGAGTTTGTCCATCAACTGTTGGTTAGAGTTGGGGTTGAAGTCTTCATAGATTTCAATTAAGTCTCCTTTCTTACGGTTTAACTTGGTGTTGTTTACCTTGGTAATGAATGACTTCTTTAAGACAGGGGTAAACGTGGGATGCTCTCGTATCTTGGTTAAGAGAATCTGCTGGTCATCCAGGATCTTAGCAGCCAACAGTTCAGCCTTCTTGATGTCGAAGTTTATACCGTTGACCTCTTGCTGTCGTATGATTAAAGCCTCAGACATCTCAAGATTAACTGCCTGCTCTGAGGTAGTCCACTCAAGTAATTCCTTACGGAGGGCTGTGGTTACCTCTACGTCCCTGGCACAGTAGTCTAGCATACCTGGACTATACTCCTTGAATGTTTCATCAGGAGAGCTGCCCTTAAGAATTCCAATACGGTAACCCCAAGCCTTTAGGCTATGAGAATCCAGTAAGTCAGAGGGCACCTGGCGTAACCATTGTCTACGTCTTGTGTAAGCCAGGTTCATCAGATCAGGAGTGACCAGCTGGCTCCAGATTTTGGTATCAATCGGCAGAACCTTAGGCTGAAACTTAGGGTACAGCTTCTGGATCGCTGGGATATCGAAGTTAATTATGTTGTGTCCACAAAGGGGCTGTTCAGTTCTCTGAAGCATATCCACCATATCAGGTATATCTTCAGGTTCAAACCTGTGGGTAATATCTAACAAGGAATCGTAGATCACACCACAGTGTATCTTGGTCATCGTAGGTAGGAGACCATCAGTTTCTATATCAAAAATCAGAGGGGGTAGAGCTGAAGGCTCCGGTATTCTTTGGGGGTTCAAATGGATCACCTTCCTTAAGGGTAAAGGTTATAGAATCATAGACCAAAGGAACCACAGTTCCTGTGTATTCACCTAGTGGTCTGTTCTTTAGATCTCGTAGCACAGGTCTGTTGCGTGCCTGTGGGTCTTCATTTTGGTTGTCTCTCTCAAGGGCAAACACATGTTCAGCCCATTGCTTGATGGCTCCAGCACCCAGCATGTCATCCAGATGGACTCTTCCACCTTCCTCGTGGGGTTTACCATCTGACTTCCTAAGGTGGCTAACAGCCAACAGCGGAAAGTTAAGGGTGGTCACCAACTTCCCTAGCTTCACAATAAGGTTCCTGGTCTTCTGGTTTACCTCCTTGTCATATTGGTCAGTGATGGCCGTTAGGTGGTCTAGGAATACTACGGAACACCCTAGTCCCTGCACCATGTAACGGATGTTACTAAGGATAATATCCTCGTCGAAGCCAATGGACTTGTCGAACAGAACCAGTCGGCGTTCTTGAACCAGTTGATCCACCATTTTCCTATGATAATCAGGGTCGATCTGACTGTCTGGAACATGAAAGGGACGGCCTGTGAGTAGAGTAAGTAGACCATTGATGGTGTTAGCTGCGGATTCCTCAAGATGTATAACTCCTATCTTCTGCCCCTGGGTATAACAGTGTGCTTCTACCTGCTTAAACCAGGTGGTCTTACCCACACCTGAGCCAGCAGTTACCAAGATTAACCCAGGTCTAATACCATAGGTTGTTCTGTTAAGCGTAGGCCAAGGCCACTCTATGCCACGCTTGGGCTTCTCAGCAAGTATCTTATGGAAGTCCTCCACTCCAATGATACCACTAGGCTTCCAGCTCTTGGCCGTCTGGATAGCCTCAAGGATAGCCTGGCGGCCACCAAGTAACCACAGATCATTGAGATCCTTTGTGCCTTGAGGTATATTCACTAATTGGAACTTGGAACCTAGTTGCTGACAGACTTCATTAGCTGCCTTCTGTCCGGGTTCATCATTGTCGAAACCAAGGTAGACCTCAGCGTACCTGTCTATCCAATCAAGGTTTAACTTGATGGTATCAAGGGCACCTTGGACACCACACGGCACACTGACACTGTGGTAACCAAGTCCACCCAGTGCTTCATGGGCTGTTAGACAATCAATTTCACCCTCAGTAATTATTAACTTGGTGCCGCCACTGTCACCCCATACCTGGCGACCAAAGAGTAATTGTTTAAGTTGAACCTCTGGTTCGTTAGACTTAAGAACCTTGAAGTCTTTGGTCTGACTTCGTGTTTTTTGGAACACCGGGTGACTATTGTGCCAATAGGTGGCTACCTGCAGGGCATTGTAAATTCCATATGTAAACTTGCGGCAGGTCTCTTTACATAAGTTACGAGCCCGAATGTTTTTATATTGGAGTTCACTTAGAGGAACCAAGGAACCAGAGGCTTCAGCTTCAGGTTCCCCATGATACTGACTACAAGCAAAGCAGAACGTATGGTCACCATAATCCGTCAGGGCATCTGAGGAACCACAGTCGGGACATGGTAGGTGTGTCTTCATAATCACTCCTTGCGATATTCAACATGAACCATCTCATCAGGTGGTTCCATCAGGATCATTTCCTCTAGCACTGCCCAGAGATACCCAGCTTCATCAGTCATTGGGTCTATGTAAAAACCTGTGTTATCCTTCAAGTTTATCATGATAGGCTCTGAGGCATGGGGTATCCTCTCATCATGAATCTCAGGAGGATCACCATAGCTACCTGGAACTTCCCAGTATTCGCCAATGTAAGGTATCTCAAGGGAAGCTATAGGAGAGCAACCTAGATACTTGGCGATCTCTGGTGGTGGATTACATATGATTACGACACCTGTAGTTTTACTCATCACTCGCCCCTTTCAGCCGCATTCATCAGGCAGATTAAACACGGCTCATCATCGGGATTTTTACTATTAAAAAGCCCGGCCTCACACTTATCAAAGTGTGTTTTGCACAACAGCAAACGCAGGTTTTTATTCAGCCGCTCGATCTCAGCCCGCGCCTCGGCAAGCTCGGTTTCAATCTGGCGGGCAAAACTTGCGAGAACAAAGGCAGATGGATACCAACTTCCGTTGCCATGGTGTAATATATGTTCATCGGTTCTCGGTGTTTTACTCATACTTCCCCCTTTCTGCTAACGGCAGAACCGCTCGCATGTCGGCACCGGATAAATGCTCAACTGCCGCGCACTTTGCACATTTTTTTATGCCGACGCGACACCGGCGGCACATTATTGCAATAACCTCTTTTAGTTTTTTAACTTCGCCAAGGCTTTTTTCTGCTCGGAACCGCCAATAGCAAACATCGCAATAATTAAGGTCGATGCCTTTTTGTCTGCCGTGGAGGTGGTCGTTAATCGCATAGCTCCCACACTGTTTGCAGTTCATAATCCCTCGTTCCTTTCTGCCGCTAAGTCGGCTTCAATATCTTTCAGCTTC
>Ga0116178_10000971_pt1 | contig 24551 bp, 24 predicted proteins | sample AD_STIC12_MetaG_FD_89880 | JGI IMG/M metagenome (GOLD analysis project Ga0116178, IMG submission 89880) | Active sludge microbial communities of municipal wastewater-treating anaerobic digesters from USA - AD_STIC12_MetaG | ecosystem: Engineered > Bioreactor > Anaerobic > Digestate | place: USA... | reverse complement strand
GTCGAGGTATCGCCCCGCCGGGAACGGACGGGCCTCGTCGGTCACGATGAGCCCGTCGCCGGCAGTGAGCGCCGTGGCAGCGGCCAGCCATGCGACGAGCATGGCGGCAATGAGCGCGATTCGCATTGCGCGATCCTCCTGTAACGATTGGACAGGAGTTGCAGGTATTTTTCAATCATATTTCGGGCGAACGGGCCGGTTCGCGGATGAAGCATTGTGTGCCGCGTGCGACGGTCCCGTAACCGGATAATGTGTTGACAGATCCGTACGTACCGGTAGGTCCATCGGATACGGTATCATATCGCAGTATTACAAGGGGCGTATATGCGCGAGCGATTGTCATTGTGTCTGTCCATTCTCCTGCTGGCCGCCGTGGCGGTCGGTGTTGCGCCGCATGGCGCGGGGCGCACGCCCCGGCTGGTGCACGCCGGGCCGCTCTTTGGCCTCGACACCATGCCGCCCGTCACGGCCGTCATCCCCGACCGTACGAGCATATCCCCAAATTTCGACGGTCGCGCCGACGCGGTCGCCTTTTCCCTCGGCGCAAGCGACCGGAGCTCCATCGGCGGGTGGAAATTCCAGATCCTCGACAGCGGACGGACCCTGGTGCGGGAATACGGGCCGTTGCCGAACGAGCATGCCCCATACGCGCGGGGTTTGCTCGCCGGGATCGTGGGTTCCGGCGTGCCGGGGTCGATCGTGTGGGACGGGACCGACGCCCTCGAGCGCGTCGTGACGGACGGGGCCTACACCTACAGCTTTATCGCCTGGGACGAATACGACAATATCGCGCCGCCCGTCGAGGGCGTCATCATCGTGGACAATGCGCCGCCGCAGGTGGAGATCAAGAAGAAGCGATATATCTTCGCGCCCTATGCGCCGGGCGGCGCCGCATCGCTGGACATCGAGGTCAAGGTCGCCTCGGGCGAATCGGACCGCTGCGTTGCCGGGATCCTCGCCGAGGGCGATAAACCCGTGCGCAGCTATGAGTGGCGGGTCGCCGGCCTTCCCCGGACTATCTCGTGGGACGGGCGCGACAACGAGGGGAAATTCGTCCCCGCCGGCGTCTATACGTTCTTCATCGAGTGCGAGGACGCGGCGGGGAACCGCACGCGTCGCGAGGCGCGCAATATCGCCGTCACGACCCAGGGCGAGATCGCGGACATCACAACGACGACCGCGGTCTACTCTAACAATCGCGGCGGCGATATCGAATTCGAAACATACCTCTCGCGCCGGGCCGGGCTCACCGGGTGGAGCGTCTCGGTCCGGACCAGGGGCGGCACCGAACTGTTCGGGCATTCGGGACACAGCGCGCTTCCGGTCACGTTCAAGTGGAACGGCAAAACGGCGGGCGGCCGCGCTCTCGACGACGGCCGGTATTACGTCGTCCTTTCTGCTTCCTATAACGATGGGACCTCGATCGCCTCGCTTCCCAAGGAGATCGTGTTCGACAGCACCGCCCCCTCGGTCTCCGTGGGACGTTCGCCCGGGACCTTTTCCCCCGACGGGAAGGGCGGCTTCGAGCGGCTGGCCGTGAGCCTGTCGGCGGACGACCCGTCCGGGATCGGCGAGTGGTACCTGTCCGTGTTCGACGCGAAGGGCGAGGTGTTCCGCGTGTTCACCGGGAAGGGCGCGCCGACCGAGCGGATCGAATGGGGCGGGATCGGCGGCATGGGGGCGCCGGTCGAGTCGGGATCGACGTACTCGCTGCAGCTCGTCGCCACCGACGGCGCGGGAAACACCGCCGGGAGCTATCGCGTTTCGTTTAACGTTGATGTGCTGGTGCTGCCCACCGATTTCGGGTATCACCTGAGCGTGCGCGACGTCGATTTCGAGGTGCGAGACGGTGCGCTGCGCCTGACGAACACCGGGCGGCTTTCGCGCGCGGCCGACATCGTGAAGGGCTTTTCCCGCTATGCCGTGATCGTCGAGGGCTCCGTCGACGCGTCGCCGTCCGGGGAGCGCAATCTCCGTCTGTCGGAGCAGTTCGCGCGCGAGGCCATGGCCTTTCTGGTGGGCAAGGGCGTGCGCGCCGAACGGATCACCTATCGCGGCATGGGCGATATCGCCTTCGCATCGGCGGGGACCGGCGCCGATGCGGGATCGGGAAGCCGTAAAATCGATTTTCTGTTGATAGAGCGCGACGAAACCGACGGGGACTAGTCGGTTTTCTGGACGTTTTTCTCCACGTAGGAGTCGAATTCTTCTTTGCTCATCCGGTCCTGGTACAGCGGCCAGAGGCTCTCCTTGAGTTCCTCCAGGGAAGAGAACTTTGCGCCGTCGATTTTATAGGTAGCCATTATCCGGTTCCTCCCTCGGTCGGATGCGCTATCCACCGTTGCGAACAATTGTGGGCATATGAACATTTTTTGTCCATTCTATTTTTTTGCTGGACGAGCGACTCGACGCGCCGATACGGTGCCTTTCACCATGCGGGTATTCGATTCCATTATTGACGGCGCGGTGTATGCGGCCGCGCTCCTGCGGCAGGCGGTCGTCTGGGTCTTCGATTTCCTCATGGGCGTCCTGCGTAATATATACGAAAAGTTTCTCGAGGTGGGACTCTGGGAGAAGGTCATCTTTCTGGCGATCGTCCCGGCGTTCTTCGCGGTGGTCCTGCCGGTGGCGCGGTTCTACGCGTTCGAGCGCTGGTGGTATATCAACAATCCGCTGGCGGTCTATCTGATCGCCATCATCATCATCATGGTGCTGTCGCTTTATGTTCGGTACGCCGCGCTCCTGATCGGCCGGGGGGTCGTGAACCTGTATTATCTCTTTTGGATCATCTATCTTCCCGCAAGCGGCCAGCTCGCGCGGCTCAATCCGAGCGATCCCCACGAGATCGCCGTTGGGTTCTATCTCAATATCGCCGTTCCCGTGGTCTTCGCCGCGGCCTCGGCCCTGAGCTACCTGTTCGATACCAATTAATTCTCGAAGCGGTCCGGGTCGGGCAGAAATAGCGCCGCGATGCCCTCCTCGCGCAGCTCCCGCACCTCATCCGGCGTGGTCTCGCCGTAGATCCCGCGCGGCTCCTCGACGCCGTAATGGATCGCGCGGGCGCGCTCGGCGAACTCAGCTCCGGTGTTTTCGAAGTGCTCGCGGACGAATGCGCGCGCAATCCGCATGGCGTCGAACAGGGTCACGGTCTCCGGATCGCGCGACGAGGGCGTTGCGGACGGTCGCGCCTGGATGGCGCAGCCGGTGAAGAGGCGTTTCACGTCGGTGCACTCGCACAGGGGGCAGGCGATCAGCGTGCGCTCCATCTGACGGGCGAAGCTGTCGTAATCCTTGAATGTGCCCTCGAAGCGATGGCCGTTTGAACATTCGATGTCGAATGAGATCATGCGCGTATCCTTCCCGCACCCTCGACGCGGAGACGCTGGAGCGCAAGCGAAAAAAATAATGGGCCCCCGAAAGGGCCCATGGTGTGAAGCGTTTGGAGATTTGAATGAGGGATTAAAAACCGCTCGATTTGAGCATCTTTGCGATATCGATATAGAACCCTTCGGCGTCGAAACCCGGGGTGTTTCCGAAGAGGTGGTTGATTTCCATGAAGTGGTCGATCCCGAACAGGCCGGTCACCTTGCCCTTCCAGGTCCCCCAGACTGAGCTTGCCACCGGCACGATGCCGTCGTTCTCGCCGTCGTAGTAGCTGATGAGCGCCCACGTGGGCGACAGGATCAGGTTGGCCGACACGCCGTACATCTTGCCCGCATAGCTGTAGTATTTCACCTCGGGGACGTCGGGGGTGTTGGGATTGAAGTTCTTGGTCATGTTGTGCCGCGTGAGCTCATAGGTGGCGCGGTAGAAGTCCGGGTTCTGGTCGGCGCACACCAGGCCGCCCCAAAGGGTATTGGCGATGGCCGTCACGGCCCAGCCCATCACGTTCGGGAGCTTGAAGATGACGAAATCGGCAAGCGAGGTGCCCCGGTTCGGGGAGGATATCATGACCAGCGCCGCGACCTTCGAGCGCATGCCCATGTTGGTGATCATGTGGCGCGAGGTCACGCCCCCCTGCGAATGTCCGATGATATTCACCTTCGCCTTCCCGGTGGTCGCCAGGACTTCGAGGATATGGCGTTTGAGCTTTTCGCCGCGCTTGGCGGAGGTGTCGAAGGCGCCGAGGTCGGGAGCGTACACCGCCACCCCTTTGTCCTTGAGGGCGTCCTTGATGCCGTAGAAATAGTCTATGAAGCCGAGGAACTCGTCGCTGCCGGCATATCCGTGGGCCAGGATGACCGGGTACTTGAGATTGATGGACGACGACGATCCGCCTGCGAAGACATCGGTGCCGGTAAAGCCCGCAATCGCGATAATCATGACGGTGATGAGTGCGATGCTGTGTATTCGTTTCATGAGATCCTCCTGGGAAGTGAGTGAACCGTAAACCATCCGGTCGGTATGTCATGAATATAGCGTATTTTGATATTCACTGTCTTATCAAAAACCGTCGGAACGGTATTTGATCAGGGGTTTTTTATAATCGGGGTCAGAGCCCCGGTGAAATGGGGGTCAGAGCCTCGGCTCCGGCCGGGTTTTTTATGGTCATAGTTTGATAGGTGTCTAAAATAATGGGGTCAGAGCCCCATAATCAGACTCATTAGGGGTCAGAGCCCTGTTCGTTATCGTTTCATCACACTGGACGATGGTGTTCTTCACTGGTGTGATCCGATGCGCAGGTGCCGCAATTTTACATAAACGAATTGACGTAGGCCAAAAAATCCGAATGGAATGTGATTGGGCGTGGCCGCGTCCGGGATACACCGTGACGGTTTGGCGATCCATTGCCAAATCATCACGGGATGCCGCCGGGCCTCATGCAGGGGCCATGTTGATTTTTCCAATGCAGGCGTTTATGCGCACGGGACTATGAAGTTTCTAAGCTCACAGTTCACATACTTCTTCCAGAGCAAGAATACACGAAAGAACATCAGGATACTGCTTAAGTATCTGATGGCGCTGTGGGTTCTTATTATCGTATATAGCGTGCTGTTCCACTTTATTATGGCAGCAGAGGGCAAGGAGCATTCCTGGGTCACCGGCTTGTATTGGACGCTGACGGTCATGTCCACGCTGGGGTTTGGCGATATCACCTTTTCCGGGGACCTGGGGAGGTTCTTTTCCCTTATCGTCCTGCTTTCGGGAGTGATCTTCCTGCTGGTCCTTCTGCCGTTTACCTTTATTCAGTTTTTCTATGCGCCCTGGATCGAGGCGGAACGAAAAAGCCGCACGCCGCGCGAGCTGCCGTCGCATGTCAGGAACCATGTCATTATCACCAGCTACAATCCCGTGACGGCCAGCCTCATCGACAAGCTCACGGCCCATGGGCGCGAGTATACCCTGGTGGTTGAGGACATACAGCGCGCCCTGGACTTTTACGACATGGGTCTCCGGACGTCCGTTGGCAATATCGACGATCCGGAAACCTACCGCCTGATGCGCGCCATCGAGGCGGCCATGGTGGTGGGCGCCAATAGCGACGAGGTGAACACCAATGTCGCCTTCACCGTCCGGGAGATCAACGCCGACGTGCCGGTCGTGTGTACGGCCGATTCGACGGATTCCGTGGACATCCTCACGATGGCCGGCGCGACGCTGGTGCTGCAGCTTTCGGACATGCTGGGGCGCTCCCTGGCCCGACGGACCATCGGCGGCGACCGGCGGGCTAATGTGATCGGTCGTTTCGACGAATTGGTGATCGCCGAGGCGCCCGTCATGGGCACCCCGTTGGTGGGCAAGAGCCTCGCCGAGAGCCGCCTGCGGGAGATCGCCGGCGTGACGGCCGTCGGAATCTGGGAGCGGGGGCGCTTCGCCATCCCCGGACCGGACACCGCGATCACCCCGACAACGGTCCTGGTCATTGCCGGGTCGGAAGAGCAGATGCAAACGTACGAGGAGCTCATGTGCATCTATCAGGTGTCGTCCGATCGCGCGCTCGTGATCGGCGGCGGGCGCGTCGGGGTCGCGGTCGCGATGTCCCTGGAGGAGCGCGGCATCGACTATGTCGTGGTGGACAAGAGCCGGGAGTCGACCGGCGCCGCGGTGCTCAAGGAATGCGTGTTCGGCAACGCGGCGGACATCGAGACGCTCAAGCGCGCGGGCATCGAACGGGCGCCGGCGGCGATCATCACCACCCACGACGACGCCACCAATATTTATCTGACCAAGTATTGTCGCAGCCTGCGCCCGGATATGCAGATCATCAGCCGGGCCAATGCCGACCGCAATGTCTCGACGCTGCACCGCGCGGGGGCGGACTTCGTCATGTCGTACGCGACGCTGGGGGCCAGCACCATATTCAATTATCTCGAGAACGCCGATATCGTCATGCTGGCCGAGGGGCTGGACATATTCCGGAGAAGGGTCCCGGCGGGGCTGATGGGCAAAACGCTCGCGCAATCCAATATCCGGCAGGATACGGGCTGCACGGTGGTCGCGCTGAACAATGGCGACGGGATGAGCATCAATCCCGATCCCAACCGCCCGCTGGAGTCCCATGGTGAGCTTATCCTAATGGGAAGCGCCGAGGCCGAGCAGCGATTCATGAAGCGATTTGCGGACTAGTCGGGCAGTGGGGAATCAAGCGGTTTCGTTCGATACTCATGCACGGCGAGATTCATGATATGGATGATCGCCCGCCATGACGTCGAGTTAACCGCGAAGTGAAAATATATAGAGCATGAAGGAGGTACGCGATGGGCCGTTCGATTCGCATGCGCCTGCACCAGATAATGGAACCGGCCGTCGAGGGCGATCGCGCGAGCAAGGTCTTCGATGTCGGGATCATGGCGCTCATTGTGGTGAATGTTCTCGCGGTTATTCTGGAAACGGTCAAGTCGATCGAGAGCGAGTTCGGTGAGATCTTGTACCGGTTCGAGGTGTTCTCGGTCGCGGTGTTCACCGTCGAGTATGCGCTGCGCCTATGGTCCTGCGTCGAGGACGATCGCTTCGCGCGGCCGGTTCTGGGCCGCCTGCGGTACATGGTGTCGCCAATAGCGCTCATCGACCTGCTGGCCGTGCTGCCGTTTTATCTTCCGCTGTTTCTCGCGCTCGACCTGCGATTTATACGGGTGTTGCGGCTGTTTCGGATCTTCCGGCTCTTCAAGATTGGGCGCTATTCCGAGTCGATGAAACGGATGGGCGCGGTGTTTCGGAAAAAAAAGGAGGAGCTGGGACTGGCCGTGTTTATCGTGCTCATTCTGCTGGTGTTCACCTCGTGCATCATGTACTACGTGGAGCACGAGGCGCAGCCGGAGGCCTTCTCGAGCATTCCCCGCGCGATGTGGTGGGGGGTCGCGACGCTCACCACCGTGGGCTACGGCGACGTGTATCCGATGACCGCGATCGGGAAGGTCCTTGGCGCGGTCATCGCGCTCCTGGGCGTCGGCATGGTCGCGCTCCCCGCGGGGATCATCGCCTCGGGGTTTGCGGAGGAGATCCACGCGTCGCGGGAGGAGGCGAAGCTCGTGTGTCCGCATTGCGGTAAGACCTTCGATGCCGCGAAGGACGGCGACGCATGATACGCCGCGGCGCATCATGCGAAAATATGTATGGACATTCGCCGCGCGATGGCGTATCGTTACCCATGGTGGGGAATGGGCATATTCGATGCCCGATGAAATCGGTATGCGCGTGTATGGAGGCGCCATGAAAAGATCAACAGTGCTGCGTACGATGATCCTCGTGTTCGCGATCGCGTGGACCGCTGCTCCCGCGCACACAGCGCCGCGGGTGGTGGAGAAGGAAAAGGACAAGATCTGGCAGGTCACGGTGGACGCGGTCCCGAAAACGCTCGATGCGTTCATGTCGTTTCGGGACGCGATCGCCAAAACCCCGCAGGGCGGGATCGTCGTGTATCTCGTGGCGCAGCTCATCATGATGGACAATCCCGAGCTCGGCGAGCAGTGCCTCATCGTCGCGCTGGACCGGAGCCAGCTTGCCGAGCACAAGCCCGGATCGCGCGCAGTGGGCGTGCAGGGCTGGCAGTTGGGAGGAAGCGAGAAGACCCGACTGGGGATGAGCACCTTCATTCGCGCCAAGGGTTATGTGGCGAAGTCCTTCGTCGCGGGGACATCGACGGCGACCGGATACGCGCTCCCGTCGCTTCCCTACACCTATGTGATCCGCAAGCATAAATTTCAGGACGCAAACCCGAGCGTCTGGAAGGGAAACGTCGCCACCTCCTGCTCCGATCTTGGAACGGTCCCCATTCACGTGACGGTCAATGATCGGGGAGTTTGGAAGGTGTCCAATTCGAGCAGTTTTTATGCGGGATGCAAGCCGCCTACGAAGAAGGTCGACGACAATCTGTAGCGGCGGCCGGCCGACGGCCGGATCATACACGAGAGGGGGGCTGATATGACCGAACAAACTGATGCCGGGACCGGGGGCCCCGTGAGCGCAGGCGATTCGGGCGCGAAACGGGCGGCCACCCTCACCGTCGTGGGGCTGCTGTTCGTGTTCGCGGCGTTTATCATCCTGTACCGCGCGGAGCGGACCAATAACCGGCAGTGGATTGCGAAAAAGGCCGAGCGGGTCGATCCCGCCGCTCCGGGCGCCGGCGCGCGCATGGTGAAATTCACCGGCGTCCCCGGCGGGACCTTCCTCGATGACGCCGACAGCGGACGTCGCTTCGTGTACCTCCGGCGCTCGCGCTACGAATTCCGCCGGGGGGCCGATGCCGCCGCCGCGCCCGATTGGCAGTATGCGAGCGGTTCCACCGAGCGCGCGAAGGAGGTGCGCATCGGAGCGGTGGGCATTCGGCTGGACGAGGCCGAGATCATCGGCGGCGGCGCGTGGTCGACGACCGTGTACAAGAACGGCCGCGAGGCCGCGCCGCGCATCGGCGATGTGAAGATATCTCTTTCCGGCATCCCGGCAGAGCTTCCGTTGTTTTGCGCCGGGTATTTTTCCAACGGCTATCTGGGCGCGGGAGATCTCTTCGTGGTGAGCTCGTTCAGCGAGGGCAAGACCATGGACGAGCTCGCGGAGACCTGGGTGTGGCGGTGGCTGCGCCATCCGGCGTGTTTTGCGCTCATGCTCGTGGGGCTGTTGCTCCTCGGGGGGCCGGCCATGCGCACGATGAAGCGGCATGAGGAAATGCCGGTGGTCCGGTCGCTTGCGCGCATCGGCTGGCCGGCCTATGGGGCGATGTCGCTCGCGTGTGCGTTCCTACTGGTGCGCTTCTCGCCGGTGACGGTGGACCTCATCTGGCTGATCCTCGCGCTGGTGATCGGCGTCCCGATCGCCATCACGGTCCGAAGCGTGCGCTCGCATCGCGGCGCCTGATCGGCCGCGCGCACTCGGCGGGAAGCGCACTCGATGCTCAATCACGCCATCGTCAAGCTGGCGGCCCTGGGCTCCTCCCTCGGCGGCCCGCTGTTCGTCTTCGACCTCGCGCGCCCGCGGCTCGGGACGATGCCCGCGTTTCTGCTCATCTTTTCCCCCATTGCGCTGATGATGCTCGCGACGCTCGCGCTCGATGAGGAGTCCACGGATCCCCTGGCGCGCGCGTCGATGTACGGCGGCATCATGGGCAGCGTGATCCTGTTCGCGATGAACGAGCATGCGTTCTGGCGGCTGTACCAGGGCGCGCAGCACCCGAACCACGGCATGATCGTCGCGGGGATCACGATCGGCGTTGTCGCCTCGGCGCTGGTGGCCTACCGCGCGGTGCGCTTCCTGCGTTCGTGACCGGGGGCCGCTGCGAGCGGATTCTCCTTGACAGATACTCGTGGGCGGTTTCGTCTCTCGGCTGGCGGTAATTTCATGAAAGGATATCAATGTGGCGAAGAACAACTATCAGTATGAAAAGCGGATGAGGGACCTGGCCAAGAAGAAGAAGAACGAGGAAAAACGGCAACGGAAACTGGAAAAAAACGCGGCGAAATCGGATGATGCCACGTCAGTGGATCAGCCGCATGACGATGCCCGTCCGGATGCGGGGCAAGAGATTGAATCAGGAGACGTGCGGGACAAAGCGACGGACTAGGGTGCGATGTAATGCGTCAATCCGCGGTTTTCCCGGTGCGGATTCCGCTGGCGCTGGACCTGATGAAAAAAACGCCACCCGATGCTTCCGGGTGGCGGATGAGAAAATCCCTTTAACCAGAACTGTTAAACGACCCTGAACTTCGCGATCTCGCGGTCTCCCTCGACGACGTGTACCGCGCAGGCGATGCAGGGATCGAACGATCGGACGACCCGCGCCGCCTCGATGGGGTTCGCGGGGTCCGATATGGGCGTGCCGATGAGCGCCTGCTCCACGGGACCGCGCACGCCGTTGTCGTCGCGCGGGCCGCAAAACCACGTCGTGGGCACCACGCACTGATAGTTCTCGATCTTCTTGTCCTTTACGACGATCCAGTGGCCCAGCGCGCCGCGCGGGGCCTCGACCAAACCCTCGCCCTCGCCGACATCCGGGATGTCGAAGCTGTTGCGCGGGCTCTTCCCCGACTCGAGCTCGTCAAGCCACCCCATGGCCTGCTTGCACAGGATCTGACTTTCAATGACGCGGGCAGCGTGGCGTCCGAGAACCGAGAAAACCGCGCTCACGTCGAGCTGGAGCGACTTGAGGACGCCGGCAATCGCTTCCTTGTACGGATTGCTCGCGGGGTTCAGATACGCGGCGACCGCGCGGGCGAGCGGACCGACCTCCATGGGCTTGCCGTCGTATCGCGGGGCCTTGAGCCAGGTGTAGGCCCCGCCCTTCTTCGGGTCGGCATCGGTCTCGCCCTTGAGCGGGTGCAGGTTCGATCCGGACCGGTACCAGGCGTATTTCACCTGCTCGCGGATGCGCGCGGTGTCGAGCTTCTCGAGCTTCCCGGCGGTGATCACCGCGGGCTCGAAGAGGTACTTCTTGTTCGCGTCATCGCCCTCGAAGGTGCCGAAGACGAGGAAGTTGTTGTAGCCGCCGAGCTTGAAATAGTCCGGATAGGCCTTGGCGACCGCGACGATGTGGTTAAAATACACGGAGTTTACGAATTTCTCGATCTCCTTGAGGAGGCTGCGGTACTGCCTGATTGCGCTGCGCGTGGGGACCTGGGTCACGCCGCCGGGCACCAGCGATATCGCATGCGGCATGCGTCCGGCGAAGATGGTGCACATCTGGTGCGCCTTCATCCGCATACCCAGCGCCTTCACGTAGCCGGCGATGGCGTCGAGGTTTATCGCGGGGTCCTTGATGTAGAAGTCCTTCCCCTCGTAGCGCGGTAAAAACGGCGCCGCGACCGTCAGCGCGTCGGCGCGGTCCTTCTTCGTCTCGAGCTCGTTTTTCACCCAGTCGCGCAGTCCCGACAGTTTCGCGTCGCTCCCCGTGTACGTGAGGAGGGCCTTGATGTCCACGAAATCCAGAGCCGACAGATGATAGAAGTGGATGATGTGCGACTGCAGGTAGTTGGCCGCCAGGATGAGGTTGCGCAGCAGGCGTCCGTTCGCGTTCGGTTTGACGCCGAAGGCCGCGTCGAGGCACTTGCTGGATGCCAGGCCATGGGACACCGGGCACACGCCGCAGATGCGCTGGGTGATCTGATTGGCGTCGAGCGGGTTGCGCCCGCGCAGGATCTTCTCGAAGCCGCGGTACATGTTGCCGATGCTCTTTGCGTCGACCACCTTCCCGTTCTGAACGTCGATCTCGATCGAGAGGTGGCCCTCGATTCTGGTGATGGGATCAAGCAGGACTTTAGCCATGGATCATACCTCCGTTTTTCAGTTTGAGGACGGCCTCGCGGACTTCGGGATGCTCGATGGCGTCGATCTCGGCGTTGCTCGCCAGGGTGTGCGTGAAGATGCCCCGCTTTCCGTAATCGGGAAACACGGGCTCGGTGCAGCCAATGCAGCCGGCGCCGCAGTTGGTGCAGGTGTTCACGCCTCCCAGCCATTTCCGGACCGGGATATCGCAGCCGCTGTCCATGCCCAGGCAGCCCAGATTGTACAGGCATCCGGGATCGCCCCAGCGTTTCGCGTACACGCCGCGCTTGTAGTCCTCGAGGCGCTCGCAGTTCTCGTGGACCGTTTTGCCGAAATACATCGTGGGGCGACGGTACTCGTCAAGTTCGGGAACGCCCGAAAGAAGCACGTGGAGCAGCGTGCCGATCATCCAGTTCGGGTGCGGGGGGCATCCGGGCACGTTCACAACGTCGGCGCGGATATCCTTCAGATACTCGGCGAGTCCCACGGCGCCGGTTGGGTTGTCCTTGGTCACGCGGTCCTTCGCCGCGGGGATGCCGCCATAGGTCGCGCAGGTCCCGACGGCGACCACGGCCTTGGCGTTGGCGCCCAGCTTCCGGGTCCACTCGGCGATGCCGATGTGCTTGCCTTTGACGACTCCCACGGTGCAGTACTCAGCCGCCTTGGTGGGGATCGAGCCCTCGAGGATGAGTACGAAATCCTTCCGCTGTTTCGCGGCCGCGTCGGCCAGGACGCTCACCGCCACGTCGCCCGTGCCGCCCATGACGGTCTGGTGAAAGTTGAGGCTGATGTGTTCGGTGATGACCGAGGCGATGCCCGGCTTCGCCGTATTGAGCAGCGACACGGAACAGCCCGAACACGATTGTCCCTGCAGCCAGATTACGTTGGTGCGCGCCGCCGCCTTTTCGATCATTTTCTGGCAACCATGGATGAACACGCCGGGGAAGGCGTAGATCGCCGCGGCACCGCCCATGAGTTTCAGGAATTCGCGTCTGCTGATCGTCATAGAGATCCTCCGTTATGTGGTGGTAACTGCGTCAAAAACCTGCTCCAGCACCCGTGGGAGCGCCTGTCGCACCGGTTCCGTAATGCCAATGTCAATGCTGGCGATGTCCTCGGGGACCACGCCGATGATCTCGATCGCCGGCAGCTCGCCCTCGATGCGGAGCATCTGCACGATGGTGCCGATCCCGGCGTCGTGAAGCGAAAACAGCGGCGCGCCCGTCAGGCGCTCGGCGGGAAAGCGGAACACGCTCCCGGCCGGCGCGTCGGCGCGCAGGGCGTCGATGAACACGATTTTGCGGCGGCCCTTCATGGCCGGGATGAGGTCGTATCCGGCCGTGCCCCCGTCGAGGAACTCGACCGATCGGGGAAAGCGCGAGTGCTCGCTCTCGAGATAGGCGATGGCGTGAACGCCCAGCCCCTCGTCCCGTTGCAGGATGTTTCCCACGCCGACGACCAACACGTCTTTCTTCACGTCAGTGGCACCGCATGCATTTTTCGCGCACCGGCTGGCGCGCATTATGGCAGTCCTCACAGAGCCCGTGCATCACCCGGAATCCCTTTACGCCGGTGTGGCATCCGGGCGCCGCGCAGGTCTTGATCCGATCGTCGTTTCCCTTCTTGTGGTGACAGGCCTCGCAGCCGATCCCGTGCTCCTCGTGGACTCGGTGCGACATCTTGACCGTACCCACCAGGGCGCGCATCGGCGCGCCGTCGGCCTTGGTCGCGTGGGCGGTCACCTTGGTGATTGATACGACGTCCCGGGGCTTGTCGACGCCCGATTCGCGGGGGTCCCTGCCGCACGAAAGGATGAGAAACGGAATAAGCAGCATGATGACGGCGGGTGTCGGATTCATGGCTTTCACGCAGGGCCTCCTGTGTTACTCACGGTTCTCGGTGTTGTGAAGGTGGTGGCAATGTGCTTAAATGAGCACGATCAACAATGCATATGACCTGATTGTCGAGTCAATCAAAAAGTATCTAAATATTACAAATAATTACAAAAAGAAACCTATAAACGCACGACCGGCCAGCATGGACTGGATCCGGAAGCTGTTGCACCGGAATGTAGTGACCGATGGCGATCAGTGAAGGGTGGGGCGACAGTCGACGACGGATTTACTGTGTGCTCGAATACCGGATCTTCCCGGAGCCGCCGAAGTCGTAATTGCCGAGCTTCTCGACGCGCGCGCGGAATTCGGCGGACTTGAGAGTGTCGATGAAGGCCTGGACCTCTTTCTTGAAGAAGACGTCCTGGCATAGGATCATATCGAAGCTCTCGCTGATGACCGGCGCGAAACGCAGGCCCATGAAGCTCGATATGGCCCGCGTCGCGAGCCCGATATCGGCCGCGCCCGAGAGGATGGCGAGGCCCACCTCGAGATGGGTGTACACCTCGTCCGCGTAACCGGCCACCTTCCGCGTATCGATCCCTTCCGTTTTGAAGAAATGGTCCGCGACCAGGCGCGTGCCCGCTCCCGGCTGCCGGTTGATGAATCGCAATCCTCCCTCGGCGATTGCCGCGAAATCGGGCTTTTTCACCGGGCAGTCGGCGCGAAAGACGAGCCCCAACTCGCGCTGGAACAGGTGAACAATCGCGATCTTCTCGTCGTTGAGCGCGCGGGTGATGTCCGCGACCCGCGACGCGCCGTCGGCGGGGTCGTTGAGGTGGCACCAGGCGATATCGGTGTTTCGTTCCGCGAGAAGACGCAGGCCCTCGGTGCTGCCGGTGGTGGCCGAAAAGATATAGAGGTCCGGGTGCGTCTGCTTGAGGGTGTGCAGCAGGAGGTCAAGGACGGGGTCGTTGCTGCCGGCGGCAAGCAGGTGTTCGAAGGGACGCGGCGCGCGGGCGGCGGCCGGCACGCGGCCCTCGAGCGAATGCGTTTCGATCCACTCGTCGATCAGGTGTTTCGGAAAAATCCATTTCCCGGTGATCCGGGTGCCGGGGAGCCGGTTCGCCTTGATGAGGGCATACACCTGCTTCTCGTGGATGCCGAGGTACTCGGCGAGTTCGCGCGTGTTCATCAGTTCGCTGGACATGGTTCGCTCCTGGGTATGTCCAGTCTGTTGCGGAAAAAAGGTTTTCGTCAATACAAAATAGTACGGCTACGGCGTTATCCGCCGCCAGCCGGCAGGACGCGCTCCCCATCACGGCCACCGCAGCGGGGGGTGATGGGGTTTTGAAACGCGACGGAATCGCGGAGCGCTATTTTCGCGCGAATTCCAGGTAGTGCTGGTCGGGCAGGAAGTCCAGGTCTTTGACGAGCCGCATGCCCGCCTTCGCGAACTCGGCGACGATGACCTCCTTGGGAATCCTGAAGTGCTTCGGCGGCCCTGCTTTCGCCTCCATGCGGCTGTCCACGATGACGATGCGCCCCGCTTTTTTAAGCGCTGGCACGATGGACCGCACATACGCGGGGCGGTTCTCAATGTGGTGATAGGTGTTGCACATGAAGATGACCGTGAACCCGGCCCGGGGAAGCGCCGGCGCGCTAGGGGCCACCAGTTCCGCGTGGTAATTGGCATAGCCCAGTTTTTTCGCATCGGCGCGCATGTATTCCACCATGCCCCGTTCGACGTCGTAGCCGATGGCCACGCCCCGCGGGGCAACGGCCTTCGCGATCCGCCGCGTGAAATAGCCCGTCCCCGCGCCGATGTCGGCGACTGTGTCCCCGTCCTTCAGGCCCATCGCGCGTACCACCTCGTCCGGTTTCTGCCAGGTGATGCGTGCCGGGTCCTCGAAGCGTTTCTCGTAGGATTCGATATTGGCGAAGGAATGGTTACGGTGCTTTGGCATGTCATTTCCATGGCTGCACGATGCTATGATAAGCGCTATCAGTGCGAGCGGCAGCAAGAGATGAAAAGAGCTTCGAATCATAGGGGGCACCTCGTTGTGGATAGTAGTTTTCTGGGCCATTAAGAGATGGCAATATCGCAACTGGCAATAAAAAACACAAAAAATTATCCAAATACGTCTTATATTATAATCATTTATATTAATATGATTATATTATATTTAATTAAATTTAAAAAAACAATATTTCATGTAATATTCTGTAACTAAATGTAATATTATTCATTGACTCGAAATAATTCCCATCGAACCATGGCCCATTCACAGAATCAGTTAAATCTAACACAATACAGGTGAATGGCATGAGATCACTTTTCACAACGATGTGCACGCTACTCCTCTGCGCCGCCTTTTCCATCGCGGCAATCGCGCAGCAGCCCGACGCGCCCGCCGACAGCGGCGACAAGCCCTCCGGCAAAAAGAAAACCAGCGTCTTTACCATGGGCGAGATCGTGGTCACGGAGCGGGCCATCGCGAACATCGAGCAGATTACGCTGACAACAGACATTAATGACAAAGATATCACCGAACGAGGGGATAAAACCCTCGGAGATGCGCTTCGCATGGTTCCCGGCACGAACGTATATCTTTCCAATAAGGGCAGTACGGTGTTCGATCTCTGGGGGCTCCAGCATTCGAAAGTCGCCATTCTGGTGGATGGCCTTCCCTTTGAGGACGTCTATGGCGGCGGCGGTGGGGATATCTCGAAAATCCCGATGCATGGCGTTTCGAACATTATCGTGAACCGCGGTATTTCATCTGCGCTGTATGGAACCATGGGACTCATCGGTTCCATCAACGTTATCTCGAAAAAACCCGAGGCGATGTTCACGCAGATCAATGCGGAGTACGGTCAGCATGACAATTATTCCATGGGTATCGCACACGGGGCGCCCGTGGGAAACCTGTACTATATGGTAACGGCCGGATATACGAATTCCTCCGGTTATGAGATATCGCAGCGCCTTACCCGCGAACGCCGCGAGGGATGGTTCAATAAGCTGGTGCAGTACAAGATGTATTTCCCGACGCTTACTGTTGATGACATCAAACTCGACGCGGCCGATCGCTATCTGAACGATAGCGGGCGCTGGTCGGAGAACACCTATCAGAAGTATTATGCTTCCCTCAAGATCGGGTACAATGTGACGAAGGAGATCGAGGTCGGGGTGTCTTCCAATTACGTTCTCAATCAGCAGCATTCAAGTTATTTCATGTCGAATACAACATTGAGTTTTACGCCGGTTTCAAATCAAAATACAGGTCAGTGGTACAGAGGCGGTGCTCCGTTTAACGCAGCTTCATATCAGACCGATTCAAGTAGTGCGATGTTCAGGAATAACGTGTTCGTCTGGCCTGAAGACTCGCGTTATTCGGTCATGCCGTATCTCAAAATGGATTACGGCGATTTCATGTTGCGAGCCAATATGTTTTATGTGCATGCCGTCAATAAAACGGAGGCGTTCGCAAATCAGCAATACGCTACTAATCAATTCCCGACGAGTCAGTATTATTGGTCTCCAACGCCACTACCAGCAAAATGGTCAAGTATTCAGAGATCGTTCACATCAACATGGATCGATACCTCGTATGGTATAAATATCCAACCGTCGTACAAGTTTGCGAAATGGAACCGGCTCTCCGGCGCGATCATGGTCCGCAACGACATGCATGATGAGCGCGAGCAGGCACTGTATGACGACGAAACCGAAAATCTGAGCGCGACCCAGAAGTATTGGTGGATCAACGGCATGGAGGAATACGAAACCAAGCAAATGGAAGCGATGTACCTAACGGTGGCAGTCGAGGACGAGATGAAATTCGACACACCAGCAGGAAATCTCGCGCTCACGTTCGGAATATCGTACGACGCCATGGACCTGCGGAAATTCCAGGCGGTGACGACCGATTCGGCCATCATGTTTAATCGGTTGGATAATATCGATCTGCCCGATGATCGCGGAACGACATGGAAAACGGCAACGCGCGATTCATACAATCCCGTCGCCGGATTGCTCTATGAGCCGGTTAAGGATTTCGTGAAACTCCGTGCGGCATACGCTTCAAAAACGGAGTTCCCGAACCTTGGCGTGTATGCGTCAAATCAAACGGCGCATATCGATTACAATGTAAAACCGGAAAAGGCGACCAATATGAGTGGCGGTCTTGAGCTTTTATTCCTCAAGAATACCATCAGCCTGCGCGGGGATTATTTCTATACGCAGTTTAAGGACAAGATTGAGCGCATTCTGGATCCCACCATTTCTTCGAATCGCCACTACCGAAACCTGTCGAGCGTGGTCATACAGGGGTATGAAGCGGCCGCACGCGTTACGCTTCCCAAGGTTGTCGATTTCATGACGAACGACCTGAACTTTACCTATGTGCACCTGCATACGATCAATTACGACGAATCCTATATTTCGAAGGGAGATCGGATCGAAAAAACGCCCGAACACCAGTATATGGCCGAGCTCAGAACAAAGTTCACATCGGGCACCGGTATCAACATCTGGGGCCAGCATACCGTGAATCAGATGGTGTATGTGATGAGCGGGCTTCCCCCATCAGGCACCAATAACAAGTACACGACCTCGTGGTACACAAAGGCTTATCTCCACGACCCGTTTTTCCTCAACATCCGCATCTCCCAGAAGATCATGGAGAATTTCGAGGTCTATGTGATGTGCAAGAACGTGCTAGACGACTACCAGGCCGATGCGCTCAACCCGGGGCCGGGACGCATGTTCTACTTCGGCGGCAGCGGCGAGTTCTAGTAGCGCCGTCCATATCAGTAGAGGTGGAAGGTTTTTTACGAGTGTGATCGAATCCGCCCCGCGGGAGTGCCGCGGGGCGGATTAGTATATGCCGCGCGAAAATACAAGGAGAGAGATGATGAAAAAACTGATAACGGACGCTGCACGGGGAGCGGTGTTATATATGCTGCTGGCGGCTGTTGCCGGCGCGCTAGTGCCCGGTTGCAGTAAAAGCGATATTGAAATCATGGCGGTTACCGGCGCCACGCCGAGTTACGTGATCGCGAAGGCGCCCGGCGGCCTCACGCTCGAGGTGAACGGGCTGGTGAAAAGGACGTATTCCTTCACCAGCCGGTCGCTGGCCGCGTTCCCGTCCATGGCGGTGCGGACCCGCGAGGTCTCGCCCAAGGGCGAATTCGAGGGGGCCTATTTCTATTCGGGCATTCCCCTGGTGCATATCATGGACGGCGTGGCGCCGAAGAAGACCGAGAAGTCGCCCTTCGATAAGCCGCTGGACATCATCGTCACCTTTACCGCCGCGAACGGCGCGAAGGCGCGCTTTAGCTACGGCGAGCTCGCGATGGCCGACGACGCGCATCCGGTCGTGCTCGCGTATCACCGTAAGGAGATCCGGCCGTTCAAGGACGACAAGAAGACCTATAACAAGAACATTCATCGCGAGAACGTGAAGGGGCTGCGGCTCATCTGTCCGCGCGATTCGAACACCGCGCGCTATCTCGACGACGTGCGCTCCATCACCTTCTCGGAGCCGGACGTGAGCGGCCTGGATCTCCCGGTTACCAAAAAGGGCGCGAAATGCGTTTCGAAGGGCGTCACCTGCGTCACGGGCGCGGGGAGCGCGCCGGCGGTGTACGCCGGGGTGCCGAAAATATCGATGGATAATTGGGTGCGCGTGGGACATGGCATGGGTTACAAAGGCATATCGAAGGCCGAAGGATACCGGCTCACCGCGTTTCTCAAGCGAAACAACTTCGTGCTCAGTCGCGATCGGTTTTATCTCTTCGTCGGGTGCGATGGATACCGGTGCATTTTTTCCGGTTGGGAGCTGTTCGACAACGAATACGGCAGTGAGGCGATGCTGATCACTTCAATTGACGGAAAGAAGCCGGCGGAGGGACCCATGCTGGGACCCGTGCGCGATTTCTTTGTCGATCGCGACCTGTGGGGCTTCACGCACGCCGTGCAGCTGGACGATACCGCGGTAGCCGACGGAGGGAAGAAATGACCATTGGCGCGTTGATCTACGGTGCCGTTGCGCTGTATGCCATAGGGCTGGTCCTGTATCTCTTGAAACGCGAGCAACTGTCGTTTGGCGCGCTCGGAATCGGGTTTGCGGCGCACACGGCGTATCAAATCTGGCGGGCATGGCTGGGCGGCGTGTTTATTCCCAATGGCATGGTGGACGGCGTGTTCCTCCTGCCATGGGCCATCGCGGGGGTCATCATCCTGTTGCGACTTTTCGGCGATCGGGGAACGGGCTGGCTCTCGGGGCTCGTGCCGCTGGTCATCTTCGGGGTCTTCGCGCTCGTCTACCCGAAGGGCATGATCCCGCCCACGCCCAACAAGCTCACGCTGTGGGCGCCGACGTTTTTTTTCACAGAAGCGATCGGGCACGCGTGCTTCTATCTGGGGGCGTGGTACGCGCTGCAGAGCATCATCAACAAGAGCGAAACGGGCGCGTTTCATATGGTCGTCGTGTGGGGCTTCGTGGCCTACAGCCTCTCGCAGATCGTAGGCGCGATCTGGGCCTACAACGGCTGGGCCACCACCTTCCGCTGGGGCTCGCGCCACCTGCAGTCGGCGGTCATCTGGTGCTTTTACGCCACCTATCTTCATTTGCGGTATATGCCGGGATGGGGGATGCGGGCGCGCGCGCGATACGCCGCTGTGGGGTTTGTCGTCGTTGCGCTGTGCACATTCGGGTCGCACTTGAACGAGATGCGGTTCCCACGGATCGGGGGGTGATGTAATGAAACGGATATGGAACTTTCTGGGCGACGTTCGCGTGACCTTCTGGCTGCTCATTGCCATCATGGCGACGATGTACGCGGGGTCGCTCCTCGCATCGATCGATTACAAACTGTTCGACGGCATGAACGGCCGGGCGGTTCAGGACTGGTTTCTGGAAACGGGCATCACGCGGCTGGCATACACCGCTTGGGTGCCGTTCCTGTTCGCGCTCTTTGGCGCCTTCGGGATCAACACCGTCGCCTGCACTTCGAGCCGGTTCGTGGCGGTTCTGGCGCGGCGGCGGAGTCTCTCCGTTCGGAGATTGCTCGTGCTCCTGAGCCCGTCGCTCATCCATGTGATCTTTCTTGTGATCCTCGCCGGGCATTTCGCAACCTTCGTCGTCATCGAACAGGTGCGCGCGCCGCTTTCCGAGAAGGGGCGGTTCGAGCTCCCCGACAAATCGGGGCTCACCGTCGAGAAGATTGAATATGAAAATTTCCCGGACTCCTCGCGGCTCGCCGGCAGGGTGTCGCAGGTGCGCGTTGCGCTGCTCCCGGACGGCGGGGGCGGCGAGCGCGTGGTGACGGAGTTCACGCGGCCGGCCTCGTATCGCGGATACGACCTGCATCTGGACATGATGCGCAAGCGTGAGAACCGTGACGCGCCGCGACCCGCGCAGGCCACACCGATGCCGAAGAAATCCAATATTGACGATGAGACCTGCAACAAGGAGAAGCTCTATCATATCGGGCACTTCAAGCCTACGAACCGCCCGGAACTCTACCTGGTTGCCACCCGCGATCCCGGCCTGCCGCTGCTCGCAATCGGCTTCGCGATCATGCTGTCCGTGATGGGATTTTACTTCGCGAACTATCGCAGCGCCGAGTAGGCGTCGGCGCATACGGAGAAGCGCGATGAGACGATTGCTATTTGCGACGATGATTCCCCTTCTGGCGCTGCCGGCAGTATTCGGCGGCTCCGGTTCGCTTCGGTCCTCGGGGATGCGTGTGAGCGTTTCAGGACTCGTCGGACAGCCGCTCACGCTCGATGTCGAGGACCTCGCCCGCCTGCGGACGGTCGAGGTGCGCTCGAACGAGGTCGCCGAGGACGGCGGGTATCGCGGGGCGTTCGGCTATCGCGCGGTATCGCTGAAGACGCTGCTGTCGCTCGCGAAGGTGCGGAAGGACGAGAGCGACTTTTTCAAGCCGATAGACCTGGCGGTGGTCGTACGCAACCGTCGGGGGGAGCGGCGCGTGCTCTCCTGGGGCGAGGTGCTGTACCGCCAGGAGGCCGATGTGGTTCTCGCATATGACGGCAGGCCGGTTATGCCGATGAAGAACTGCACTGCCTGCCACACGGGGAGCGAATACCAGAAATGGCTCGCGCCGCTCGAGCGGTCGATCGGATATCCCAAGCTGCTCTTTCCGCACGACGCCGTCGCCGATCGCTCGCTTGAAGAGGTTGACCGCATCGAGGTGGTTTCCGTTCCGGCGCCTGTTCGCTTCGACAGAAAGAAGAATGCGTCATCCGATGCTTTTTCAATACGCGAGGGGAATCGCGCCGTCGTGGTCCGCGACCTGTCGCGGTATCGCCCCGCCGCGGCGGACGCGATCCAGATCGGCGAGGGGAAGGGGTTTCATGGGCGGATCTCCCTGCGTGGAGCGTCGCTGGCGGACATCATCGCGCAAAACGGTTTCACGCCCGATGCAAACGCCCTGCTGGTGGTATCCTCCGTCGACGGCTATCGTTCCGTGCTGTCCTACGGCGAGGTGAAGTACGGGCGCTTCGGAAGCGGCGTGTTCGTGGCCGACGCGGCCGGCGGGAAGAAAATCACCGAACTGGGAAGGTTCCACTGCGTGATGCCCGACGACCTCGCCTCGGACCGCTGGGTGAAGGCGCTGGCCCGCATCGATATCGTTTCTATTGACAGGCGCGGCCGCATTGTCATCGTGGGCGTGGGCTGCGGCGATGCGCGGCTCATCACTCTGGACGCGATCTCGCAGATCGCCCGCGCCGACAGCGTCGTGTGCACGGACGACATCAAGGAGCGCTACGCGCACTATATCGCCGGCAAGCCGGTCCTGTTCGATCCCCTGCTGCACCTTCCGCATTATTTCAGAAAGAAGAACCCGCGCCATACAGAGGCCGAGAGTAAAAAACTGGTCGCCGCGCTTCGCGAGCGGAACGCGGCGCAGCTTCGGGAGGCCATCGGCGCGGGGAAGAGAGTCGCGTTTCTCGAGTACGGCGATCCGACCATATACGGGAGCTGGACCTACTGGCTGTTTGAATCGTTCACTTCGGAGGACATCGACGTGGTCCCCGGCGTGAGCGCCTTCAACGCCGCCAATGCGATGATCGCGAAGAACGTCGCCGTGAACGGGTCCGTTGTCATCACCGTGCCCAATGCGATGATCGCGAACGAGGCGCTGCTCGCGGCGGTCGCGAAGAGCGGCGACACGCTGGCGGTGTTTATCGGCATCAAGGAAATCGAGGCGATTGTGCGATTGTTTAAGAAGCACTATTCGGAATCAACCCCGGTGTGCCTGGTCTACAAAGCGGGATATTCCGAAAGCGGACGGTTATACCGGACGACACTGCGGGAGATGGCCGCCGTAGCGGGGCGGGAAAAGGAAAAGTTTTTGGGGCTTATCTATATCGGACCCGCCGTGCGGTGACGCGTTCGCTTCGCGGGGCGCCGGTAAAAAAAGCCCTCCCATTTGGAGGGAGGGCCGATACTACCGCAGTGTTTAGAGAGAGAATTGCGTGTTTAAAAAATATATTACAGAAACCTACTAATTCTTACATGCAATATAGTCATAATTATTTGGATATTTATTAATGCAAGAGAAAATTATTGACCGGGATTGTTTTTGTATACATGATAGTGCTGTAGTGAAATCCTATGTACAAGGGTGGGCGATATGAAGATCAGCGCGCGGAACGTAATCAAGGGCACGGTAAAGAAAATCATCAAGGGCGCGGTCAATTCCGAGATTGTGGTCGAGATCCCCGGAGGATCCGAGATCATCTCCGTCATTACCAATGAATCCACCGAGGGGCTCGGTCTTGCCGTCGGTAAAAGCGTCTATGCCGTCGTCAAGGCTTCAAATGTAATGATCGCCGTCGATTGAGGCCGTGAAGGGAGTCGTCGGCTCAATCTTCCTGTCGCTTGTTTTTCTCACCGGATGCCCATCGTCCGGCGAGCGGGGGCCTGGCAATGGATTCATTCTCATGTGCAGCACCGTCGGCCCCGTTGACGCCGGGATCGTCCAGGCGCTCGAAGAGGCCTTCGAGCGGGAGAGCGGGATCCGCATGCGCCACATCAGCGCGGGCACCGGCGCGGCGCTCGCGATCGCGCGGGGCGGGTCGATCGATCTCGTGATGGCGCATGCGAAATCCCTCGAGGAGAAATTCGTGAGCGACGGATTCGGCACGGAGCGAATTCCGCTCATGTACAATGATTTCGTCCTTGTGGGGCCGGCGAATGACCCGGCGGGCGTCCGGGGAGCGGCCAGGGCCGTCGATGCCTTGCGGATGATCGCGGCGCAGGGCTCGACTTTCATTAGCCGGGGTGACCGGAGCGGAACGCATATAGCCGAGATGGATCTCTGGGTCAGGGCGGGGATCAAGCCGGCGGGAGACTGGTATACGGTGTACGAGAGGGGCGCAGAGGGCAACGGGCCCACGCTTAGGTTCGCGGATCGAAGATCGGCGTACACCGTCATGGATCGGGCGACGTATCTTAAGCATAAGAAACGTATCGGGATTGTTGTCCTTGTCGAGAAGGACTCAGCGCTCCTGAACCGCATCTCGCTCATTCCGGTCAATCCGTCGAAGGTCGCCCGGGCGAACTATGCGGATGTCATGTCCTTTGTCAGGTGGGCCTGCGATCCGAACAAGGGCCAGCGGATCATCGCGAATTTCGGTACGGACACCTATGGCGAGCCCCTCTATTTCCCGGATTCGCGGGAATGGGTGAAGTCCGCGAAGGGAAAACCTGCACGGTGAATGCAAAAGCAATCGATTGTCAATATCACGGATGGTGCAGCATGAGCGTCAATGACAGTATGAATCACACGAAACGCAGGAGATGATACGGAGCGTGTACACACTCTCTCCATCCACCGACGTCCTCCGGCTCCGAAACCGCCTGCGGCTCCTTGCGTGGCTGGCCCTCTCGATCGCGCTCCATCTGGCGATCCTCGCGGCGCTGCGCTCGGTTTCGACGCTCACCATCGGCGAGGACCGCTTCGGCGACTTCGAGACGCTGCGCATGG
>Ga0116178_10000970_pt1 | contig 24562 bp, 25 predicted proteins | sample AD_STIC12_MetaG_FD_89880 | JGI IMG/M metagenome (GOLD analysis project Ga0116178, IMG submission 89880) | Active sludge microbial communities of municipal wastewater-treating anaerobic digesters from USA - AD_STIC12_MetaG | ecosystem: Engineered > Bioreactor > Anaerobic > Digestate | place: USA... | reverse complement strand
GGGCGCAGATGCCGTTCGAGCGCGTCGCAATCAGGATCACCCACGGCACCGAATAAAATGGCATCAGCACGTCGGGCCACGTCCAGCGTTTCAGGCGGTAAGGGATGGCCAGTTGCCTTATAGGCAGCGCCTCCAACAAGAGCCTCCTCAAAATGGAGCGAGTCGAGCGATAGTGCTTCCAGCACGCGGCGGGTCTCCGCAATGACTTCGGGTCCAATTCCGTCACCGGGAAGCAAAGCAATGAGCACGGGTCCGATATCCTTCTGGTATATGATATGAAAAGTCCGGCTTCCCTTGCCGTCCCAGCCCCGATTAGGCAACCGCCCTTTTTAGCCTGTCTACCAGACGTTCCCGCGCCGCCATCACATCGGTGCGGCGTTCCCCAAGCACATGCGCCACCAAGCGCTCCCGGTTCTGGGCCATCATGGCGACCGGAGCTCCGTCCGGTCCGCCCTCTTCGGCATAGCCCAACTCCGCAAGAAGGAGGGTCTCATATTGCGCCAGCGCGCCCGCCCATATGCGTGCAGCAGGCGCCAGTTCTATGGCGGAGAGCATACCGTCCAGCGCACTGTGCAGCCGTGGATAGGGATGCGCCTCCGGCAATGTCGCAGCGGTCAGCGCCGTCACCCAGTCAATCGCAGCGATCGCCAGCGGTTCAGAAAGCAAATGCGCGCGGCTGTGGAGTGGCTCTGCCACAAGAGACGCCAATTGCCCCGGCGTGCGCACCCGCCATTCGCCCTTGATGACATTGCCGGGAATAAGCACGGGTCGCAAATTCCGGCCCCGCGCGCCTTGCACATAGCCGGCGAGCAAACCGTCATCGGCGCTGAATGCCCTGACAATGGCCCCGGTCTCCCCGTGGCTGCGTACCGAGCAGATTATGGCGGTGGCGCTAATGTGCATAGGCTATCATGCCAAGCCGGTGTCCATAGGGGAAGCGATATCCCCTATTTGCTAAGCCGAGATTTTGAAAAGCGCTGCGCCCTCATATTTTTCGGCCTCGGGTTCGAACAGCTCATCAATTTCAAAATGGCTGTCGGTAATCTGCAGATCGTTCAACCCTTGCAGATGAAAAGCCCCCAGCTTCTTTTCACGCGGCGGCTCGCCGTGCTTTTCGAGGGTGATCGCATCGATGAACAGCGCATTATTCTTGGTGTACAGGACATGCGGCGCAAGCTTCATGGCAACGCCATTATAGACCGCCGTCACACATTTTTTCAGTGCGATGGCTTCCAGCAGAAGTTGATTTGTAGACATAACGCCAAGTTATCGCAGCCACCGCTTCGCGCAAGTGTAAAATTGTGCAGCGCAGCACAAAATCAAGCGGACTTGCAAAATTCCTTACCGGCGATATTCTGGGAACCTATCTGAGGAATTTATGCACGAGATTGCCACCCGTTAACTCAGTGCCTGCGGATCATCCGCAGACCTGAAGATTTAGCCCCGGCCATGCGCATGGCGCAGGCCGGTCTCTAAACCTATTCAACGGGTTACATTCCATGAATATTTCAAAACAGGAACAGCGCGTGCTGCACGCGCTGGCCCAAGGCGGTTCGATTATCCACCGCTTTGACGAACGCGGACATATCGTCGAGGTCGACTGCATGAACCGCGATGGCTGGCGGCTCGCCGATTGCACGCTTGCCGTCTTTCACAAGCTGCGGCGCAGAAAGCTGATCGGCAGCCTGGGTGGCGCTTCGTGTTGCTTTTCGCGCGAGGGCCTGTGCGGGGTCAGGTCGCAACTTGACAACCGTTAACGCACAGAGGCCGCATGGCTGGCGATCAGGTCCGTCATGCGGCCCACCTGCGACGGTGGCAGGTCGTGCGCCATGTCGTCGATTATCTCCAGTCGGGCACCAGCGATATGGCGGGCAATGTCTTCGCTGCCTTCTTTCGGCACCAGCGGGTCAGCACCGCCATGCACAACGAGGGTCGGCACCTTGATCGATTTCAACCGGTCGACCCGGCTGCCATCCGCGACGATGGCGAGGAGCTGCCGCTTCATGCCCACCGGATAATAGCCACGGTCAAACGCCCGTGCGGCCATTTCCGCATAAGCGCTCGGCGGGCGTGCCGGATCCGCAAAGGAGATGGATTCGAGCGCTTCGGCACCCAGCCTGACCGCCTCTTCGCGCGTCGGATTGGACGGCCGCGGTGCCATCAGACGTTTGCGGATGTCGGCGCGCGGTCCGGGCAGACCCGGCTTACCGCTGGAGGACATAATTGATGTCATGCTGTGCACCTTGTCCGGATGATGTGCCGCCATCAATTGCACGATCATACCGCCCATCGACGCCCCGACAATGTGCGCGCGGGAGATGCCCAGGGCATCGAGCAACGCCACACCGTCCGTCGCCATGTCCGTCAAGCTATAGGCGGTTTTCACAGGCAGGCCGAAACGTGACGCGAGCATGGCCCACACAAGGCTTCCCGCCGGGGCACCATCCATGCGCTGTGACAATCCGACGTCGCGGTTGTCATAATGGATCACCCGGAAACCTTTGGCGACCAGCCCCTGGATCAAGTCATCCGGCCAGGCAATCATCTGCGTCCCCAGACCCATGACGAGAAGTATCACCGGCGCATCAGCCGCGCCCGCTTCTTCATAATAAATCTCTATGCCGTTGGCATTGATGGTTGGCATATATTTCCCCTGCTCCCAAATTCATGTCTGTCCGGACTATGTCGCATGATGCTTAGCTCATCCACTGCTATGATAGAAATCATAAACCGTCTGCGCGACGGCTGCCGACACGCCCGGTGCCTTTTGCAAATCTTCAAGGCTCGCGCTGCGGACAGCGCGGGCGGTCCCGAAGTGCATGAGAAGCGCCTTTTTGCGCGATGGGCCGATACCCGGGACTTCGTCCAAAGGACTTGTGGTGATCGCCTTGCTCCGTTTCGTCCGGTGAGCGCCGATGGCAAAGCGGTGCACCTCGTCGCGCAAACGCTGGAGGTAAAACAAAACCGGCGCGTTCACGGGTAAGGTGATTTCGCGTCCATCGGGGAAGTGGAAGATTTCACGCCCCTCTCGCCCATGGTTCGGCCCTTTAGCGATGGCAATCAAAGGAACATCTTCGACACCAATTTCTTCAAGCGCGGCTTTCACTGCGCTCATCTGTCCCTTGCCGCCATCGATCAGCACAAGATCCGGCCAGAGTCCGTTGTCCCGGTCGGGATCCTCTTCCTGCGCCCGGCCAAAGCGCCGCTGGAATACTTCGCGCATCATGGCAAAGTCATCATCCGTCGCCGCCTGCTTGATGTTGAACTTGCGATACTGCCCTTTGATAAACCCTTCCGGCCCGGCAACGACCATGGCGCCAAGGGCATTCGTCCCCTGGATATGGCTGTTGTCATAAATCTCGATCCGTTTGGGCGGTTCGGACAGTTCGAACAGATCGGCCACCTCTTGCAAAAGCTTGCCCTGCGTAGTGCTCTCGGCCAGCCGCCGGTCCAGCGCCTCTTCCGCGTTGCGCGTGGCCTGCGCAACCAGACGCACACGGTCGCCGCGCTGGGGAACCGATATCTCGATCTTGCGCTCGGCCCTTTCCGACAGCGCCTGTGCCAGCAGATCGGCCTCGGCCAGTTCGCGGTCGAGCAGGATGAGACGTGCGGGCGGCACATCTTCATAAAATTGTGCGAGGAAGCTGGTGAACACTTCGTCTTCGCCAAGCTCCGAAACATGGGACGGGAAAAAGGAGCGGTGCCCCCAATTCTGTCCGCCGCGAATGAAGAAGGCTTGGATACCCATGACGCCGTTGCGGTGGGCGAGTGCAAAGATGTCGGCATCGCCGATGCCCTGCGCGTTGATCGCCTGACTGCCCTGGATGAAGGTCAACGCCTTTAGCCGGTCGCGCAACATGGCGGCACGTTCGAAGTCCAACCCTTCCGCAGCGGCCTCCATCTCGGCGGCGAGCTTCGCCTGAACGCCGGAGGATTTGCCATCGAGGAAGGCTTTGGCGTCGGTAACTAGGTCGGCATAGGCACCATCGTCAATCCGGCCTACGCATGGCGCGGAGCATCGCTTGATCTGGTACAGCAGGCACGGCCGGTCACGGTTGTTGAAAAAACTGTCCGAGCAGCTGCGCAACAGAAACAGTTTTTCGAGAGCGTTCAGCGTCTGGTTCACCGACCCTGCGCTGGCGAACGGGCCATAATATTGCCCCTTATGCCGCCGTGCCCCGCGATGTTTCTGGATGCGCGGGAATTTGTGATCGGCGCGCAACAGGATGAAGGGAAAGCTTTTGTCGTCGCGCAGCAGGACATTGTAGGCCGGCCGGTACCGCTTGATGAGCTGCGCTTCCAACAGCAAGGCTTCGGCTTCGCTGTTGGTTGTGACGATTGTCATCGACCGAGTCAGCGCGACCATGCGTCGCAACCGGTTCGGCAGCCGGTCAATCTGCACATAATTGTTCACGCGGTTTTTGAGAGCGCGCGCCTTTCCGACATAAAGCACATCACCGCGCGCATCATGCATCCGGTACACACCCGGCTTGTGCGGCAGGGTTTTCAGGACATTGCGTATAGCCGCAACACCGGTTTCCAGATCGGGTGCATCGGCACCCCGCACTGCATAGGTTGCCTTCTCCTCGTTGAAACGGGAGGCTGCATTTGGCTGATCGGGGCGGTCGGCTTTGGACATAAAGGAGGTGATGTAAGCGACGACCTCCGCCTACACAATGCGTTTCAAGATAAGGGTGAGTTGATTGTCTTCGTCACATCGCGACGGGGAAAGCAGCAACTAGAGCCCAAAAAAAATGCCACCCCCGCATGCGCGGGAATGGCACCAATTTGCTTCGGTAATTATTTAGTTCAGCGCGTTGATCGACTCGTCGATGAGAGTCGCATCGGCCTTCGCATCGTGATGCGTGGCAATCAATTGCGCCGCAGCAGCGGCAGCGGCGCTTGCGGCCTTTGCACGGACGTCGGCGATGGCGGCGCGTTCTGCGGCTGCGATCTTTTCTTCGGCTGCTTTGGCGCGGCGTCCGATGAGCGCGGTGGCGCCTTCTTTCGCTTGTGCAACAATCAGCTCGGCTTCTTCTTCCGCCGCTGCCTTCATGGCTTCTGCGTCTGTTGCAGCTTGCTTCGCCTTGGCTTCATATTCAGCCTTGATGGCTTCAGCTTCAGCACGCAGAGCGGTGGCTTGGTCCAACTGTTCCTTGATACCCGAAATCTGCTTGTCGAGCGCAGCGCCGATCATCGCCGGTACTTTTTTCCAAAGCGCCAGCGCAATCACCACAATCATGGCGAGCGCGACAAGCATGGTCGCATCGAAACCTAGTGCAGATGGCGTGGCATGCTCTTCACCGCCATGCGCTTCCGTGCCGGCATGTGTCGCAGGCACTTCGTCATTTTCAAGCATGTCGAGTGCCTTCTCGGCTTCCCCGATCTTGGACGAAGACGATGCACTCATATCGTGACCCGCATGCGGATCAGCTTCAGTTGCTGTTGTAGCGGGAGCTTGTTGATTAGCCATTTGCCATTACCGCTTTCACTGCCGATGCGGCTTGCGCCGCACTTACCTTTGCGCCCGAGACCTTTGCAACGATGTCGGCTGCAGCTTCGGCTGCAACATTTTCGATGCTGGCCATCGCAGCAGCGCTTGCCTTTGCAAGGTCGGCTTCAGCCGCCGCCAGCTTAACGCCGACTTCCGCATCCGCCTTGGCAAGACGCTGTTCAGCATCCTTCGCAGCCTTTGCCTTTGCTTCGTTCGCCTTTGCCTGCGCAACCAAACGGGCTGCGGCAAGATCGGCTTCTCCGCTGTCGCCCAGATTATCCGCCTCGGCGCGAGCGCGTTCTGCGGCCGCAAGGTCGTCCGCAATCTTGCGATCACGGGCGTCCATATTCGCTTCAATCTTTGGCAACATGCCTTTGCCGATCGTGAAATAGATCAGACCAAAGACAATCAGCAGCCAAAAAAACTGCGACGCATAGGTTTCAAGAATTTGGGCAATTTGAGGCATGATACTTAGCTGTCCTTATTGAAGATTGGGCCCCGGCGATGTGCCGGGGCAAAACCGTCAATTAAGCAACGAAGATCAGGATCATTGCGACGACGAATGCGAGCAGACCGAGAAGTTCAGCAGCCGCGAAGCCGATGAACAGACGGCCCTGCTGGCCATCAGCCGCTGCAGGATTGCGAAGAGCGCCCTGAAGGAACGATCCGAAGACGTTACCCACACCACCGGCGGCAAGGCCGGCACCAATTGCTGCAAGACCGGCACCGATCAACTTTGCTGCTTCTGCGTCCATGATATTAACTCCTGTTCAAAACTAAAATGGGTAGTGGAAAAACTCAGTGTAAATTGACCGCGTCGTTAATGTAGAGCGAGGTCAAAAGTGCGAAAACATAAGCCTGAATGGCGCACACAAGCAGCTCAAGCAGGGTGATGCCGATCATCAGAATGAACGACGGTATGCTGACCACCAGCGGAACCCATGCAGCCTGTGCATTCAAACCGTTGATGACGAAACCGGCGAGCACCTTCATCAGCACGTGTCCGGCGGTCATTGCCACGAACAAACGAAGTGCGAGGCTGAAAGGACGGATCAGGAACGAGAAAAGCTCGATCAGCGGGATCAACCACAGCAGCCACCAAGGTGTGCCGTGCGGGACGAAGAGGCTGAAGAAGTGGAGACCATGGCGCCAGAAACCGACGACCAATACCGTGCCGAAGCTGAGCACTGCCAAAACGGCCGTGACGGTCAGGTGGCTGGTTACCGTGAAAGGATGGACACCAGGAACGATACCGAATGGCATCATGCCCATGAAATTCGCCATCAGGATGAACATGAACAACGAGAACACCAAAGGCACATATTTCTTGCCTTCGGGACCGACGCTGGAAGAAACCATGTTGTTGACGAAGCCGGTTACACCTTCGACCGCCATTTGCCAGCGGCCGGGGACCAGATCGCGCTTCATTCCGCCCCACATGAAGAGCCAGAGAGCGCCGAGGACGATCATCATGAACAACGATGAGTTGGTGAAGGAGACGTCATAACCGCCAATATTGAGCGGCGCGAGCGGCTCAATCTGGAATTGGTGCATCGGATCGATTTTGCCGCTTTCGCCTGCCACGTTCACTACCCTGTAAAATACCCACCCGCGCACTTGGACGCGAGCACATTATACGACGCAAGCGCCCGGGCTATTCCGGACGCTCGTTGGAGATCTTTATGATATTTCTGAAGGCGACTGCGATGCCCAAAAACATGCAGACCAACAGAAGCGCAGGGGAAGTGTCTAAGAGGCGGTCAAACAACCAGCCCACTAAAGCACCACCTGCAGGACCTGCGATCAATTCGGTTAGAACCCTGTTCCCTTGCCGCATTCCTTTGGCTGGAACCTGATCTGTACCCGAACGAACCGCTTCGGCTTTCCGCGCCGCTTTCAGCTGCATGTCTAACGAATCGAGCCGAGCGTCACTTTTACCGTTGCCATCCTGCCCGGAGTTGTTCGATGCCATGTGATTCCTACCTTTTTGCGAAGAGAAACCGCCACGAAATCGGGTCAACCCCGCCTAGGCAGGGGCGCTTTAGGAGAGGCCTCCCGACAAGTCAACAGGCCGACCACAAGTTTGTTGCGCCGCAAAAGAAAAGAGCCGCACCATCGCTGGCACGGCTCTGTTTATAATAGTGTATCTCCCGATATGGTTCGGGACATTCATCCCGTCAGATCAGGGACAGCGCGGATCGAGTTCAGGACGTCCGGCGTCGCGCGTTTTCCACTGCCCGCCGGGGGTCTGGTATTTCTCGCCGGCAACGGTGCGTTCGGCGATCAGGCGGCATCCGCTGCGCAGCGCCATTTCCTCAACCGTCGCGCCATTGGCGAGTGCTTCCTTGGAATAGGCCGCCTTGCGCTTGATGTTGATATCATCGACCAGCGCCTTGATGGCGGGCGATGGCGGGGTCACGAAGCCGAGATATCCATCGGCCTTTTCACCGACCAGCCCGCTTTCGCGCGCACCCTGATACGCCGGATCACGCCCCGACTGAAACGCAATCGCACCCGACGCGGTAGCGCCAAGCAACAATGCGGCAATGACCATTTCAACTGACTCTTTCATCAAAATATCTCCGGATTCTCTTCAATCACCTTCTCGGACGCCGCGGATAATTTTAGCAGAATTTCCTGCCGAACCGCGATGTTAAGGTTGATCACTATCGGTTTGTCGGGCGCGGTTACCTGGACGCAGCCGGACAATACTGAGAGCATGATCGGTGTCAGAATGAGTATCGCTTTCCCCATGTTACGGCGAATCGCACTATCCATGCGGTTCGTCAATTGCCGTTGCATATGCGTCATGTCCGCTTTCCCCTTGCTGAATGGGTCATTCATCAGTTTGTTCATCTTTCTTAACAGGGCTATCATTTGACGAAGACGGCTCAGACGCCCCTTCCCGTCTCTTTTCCATCAGTCCCGGCAGCTCCCGCTGAACAAAAAGACTGGGGTCGTAATAGTCCCTGACTTTGTTGATCAGTGCCATAAACTCCGCCGTGATTGTCACGTTGAATTTGATAGGTATCCGCGCCAGTTGCTTCGTAATGAAATTGCGCTTCGCCCCGCTACCCTGTTGCAGGCCAGTGAAACTGATATCCGTGACGATCTCTCCGTCCAGTTCACCACCAACACCGATGGTTAGCGACGAATAGCGAATGGATCGCAGCGCCTGGAACGCAAAGTTGCCGAAGGTCCCCATATCCTCATACGCCAATTCCCCCAGATAGCTCACCTCCCCGCCCCCGGGACGGGACACCAGCGCACCGCCGACAATCCGGCCACCATCCTGGTTGAAAATCATCGGCAAGGTGCCGTCGAAGACACCGGTCACACGCAAATTCTGGAAGTCGTAGCCGGCGAGAAACTTCTCTGCGTCGACGCCCACTACCCGAAAAGTCAGCCGCCGTTCTTTCTCAACCCCGAAATCAAGCGTCGTCGGCTCCAATAAGAGCTCGCCTCCTGCAAAGGGCCAACGTCCGGATTCGATGCGGACCTGCTGGTCAGGGAGCAATTGGTATCGGATCGACCCGTTCAGGGCCGGGATGCCCGGATTGACGGAAGCTATTGTGGCAATCTGCGAGGGTCCGGTTTCCAGACCAAGAAGATTGGTGAAGACCATCTCGGTGGTCAGTCCTTCAACCGGACCAAAAGCCGCCGCGAGATTCATGCCCGTGGTCGCCACGCGTCCGCTGCTCCGTACGCCCTGGCTATCCCATTCAATGCGGCCGTCTCCGTTCACAACGCCATCGACATTCGCAAAGACGCCCAAGACCAAGGGTGTAAGCAAGGACGGCTGGAAGCGTTCGGTAAACCGCAAATCATCGACGGCCAATAAGGCTCGCCCGCTGCTGTCGTTCAGCGAATGCCGGATGTCGACTCCGGCAACGCGCGTGCCTGTTTCCGGCTCTGTAATGTTACCAATTGCAGTGATAATGCTGTTTTCCAGCGTCAACAGCATGTCGGGAACGCGCACCGGCTGGAACCGGTCCACCTGCTCGGCATCCAACAGTTGCAGATTGCTGTCCAGCGTCAGCACATTGTTCAGATAACGCCAATTGCCTGCCGCCTCGTCGATCAGGAGGGGAATATTACCGATCTGCCCGGAACCGCCCTGCAACGTGCCGTTCATCCCGCCCCCGCCAAATCGGCCCGTCAGTTCCGCCACGGTAAAATCGGTGGCGCTCTCCTCTTGGCCAAGAGTGACCGCTACATCACGCGCCACAAAACCTTCGTCCAGACTGAACCGGATGGACGCGCTTTTTGCTGAAAGGGGCGCGCTGCCCAGATTGCCGCGCACCGCCAAATTCGGAAGGTTCGCAGCAAAACGGGTCCGCCCATTGCCCGTCGAAAAAACCGGTCTTCCCCCGTCGGGGCAAAGCCGCAGGCTCTGCGATCGCAAGGCGACATTGGCGATTTTCAGGGAATCGAAACGGACCGATTGGCAGCTTTCATAAAGCGCGAGCGCTTGCCGGTCATAGCGGCCCGACAGGGGCAATTGCATGCCGCTGACAAATCCGTTCGGTATCGGTCCCGACACCAGAGCCTGACCGTTAAAGCGCCATGCCCCGCCAGGACTGCCGCTGAATGCCAATGCAGGTATAGCCATCCGGGCCGAGCCGCCTGTAAAGGGCGCGACCGTTAAATTGCCAGCCCATTGCGAACCCGAAGACTGACGCAGGGAAAGCGTGGCATTCGGAACATCCCGTCCACTGAGCGCCAGTTGGACAGGCGCACCGATCCGCCAACCGGATGAAGAAGACTGGATCACCAGCGGACTATTCTGGCGAAGCTGCGCGCCCGAACCGCTTTTCAGTGCCAACGACGAAATGGTCGCGCCCATCCGCCCCTGAAAATCGCGGAAGGCATCAAATTCGAGATTGCCGTCAAAGCGATCCCCTGCCCGCTCAACGACCGGTGCGATACGCGCAAGCAGCGGCCCTACCGGTGTACCGCGTGTCTGCGCAACCAAGGCGCGCAGGCTTCCCAATGATCCGCGATCCAGTGATCCTCTGGCGACAGCCATGTCTCCGCGAGCCGACAGAGCGAATTTGCCGTCGTTAAGACCTCCATAGCCCTTTGCATTCAGCGACAGGCGCGGGACGGTCAAAGGTGCCGACCGCAGGCCTGCCTTTTCCAAAGCCAGCGTAAAATTGGTCCGGCGCATTCCACCATCGACCGAAACGACACCCTTTGGCGCAGTCGCGGCAATGCCGGGATAGCGGATGGTGGCTGCGGCAAATCCGACATCGCCTACCCATTTGTCCAGACGCTCGGACAATTTGACATCGACATCCAATTTGGGCGCAGCAACGGCCAATCCCTGCGTCGTGCAGCCCAAAGAAGATGCGGACAATGGTCCGATCAGATGCGGCTGCCGCCATTCGAGCAGGAGCTTTCCGTCAAAGGCGACCGCAGGCGCGCGGCATCCACCGGCGGCGATGGCGGTCGAGCGCAAAGAGAGTCGGGCAGCGAACTGGTTGCGGAGCAGCCCCCTACCGCTTAGCCCGACACCTATATTCCCCCATGGCGTTTCAATCCGCGCCTTTGCATCTTTGATGACGAGCCCGATGTCAGGCCATTCAAAAGGCTCCTTCGATGTGGGGTCGGTGAATTTGTCGAGTTCACCGAAGGACAGCTTTCCGTCGGCATAGCGACCATTAAGCGACACGCCCTTGGCGCGGACATCGCGCAAACTCGCGCCGGAAAAATTGAGGGCAACGTCGACTTCGACTTCGTCGGCGGTCAAATCGGGGCGTGCGGGATCGCCGATGACCAGATTGCGGATACGCTGTGTGCGAAAGCCGATCTGATCGATGCTGTAGGTTGCACGAATACCTCTGCTTTGCAGTTCGCTTTGCACGAAACGGTCCGCAATGGTGTTGCGCTGCGCCCATGCGATCAACAGCAGACCGACAAAAAGCCCAGCAACGGTGGCAAATATGATGTGCTTCCACCGCCAGCCGCGAAAGGGTTCGGGCGCGCTATCCATGGTTATACCGGTGTCGGCAGGTTCCTGCATGACTATCAAATGCGTGAAAGGGCATAGGGTTGCAATGCCATTCGCATCTATAAGCTTGCCTGAACGACGAAAATTTCCGAAAAGGCGATAAATTGCAAAAGGATAGCTGCGATGGGGGTCGCCCATGGAACTGATTCACACCATGGAACAGGCCACCGCGCCCGCTTGCGAACGCGCCTGCTCGAAGCCGGTGGTGACTCGCTTTTGGACCATGAGCTGGTCGAGTATATTCTGGCACTGGCCATTCCGCGCAAAGACACCAAGCCCTTGGCGAAGCAGTTGCTGGCGCACTATGGCGGCTTTTCGGCGTTGCTGACGGCGGATACAGAAAATATCGTGCGGCAGGCCGGAATGGGCGAAACCAGCACTGCGGCACTGAAAATCGTTCAGGCCGCTGCGCTACGCCTGCTGAGCGAACCGGTTCGCGAGCAGCCTATGCTTGCATCGTGGCAGTCCCTGCTCGACTATCTGCGCGCCGACATGGCGCATCTGACCATCGAACGCGTCCGCACCCTTTATCTGAACAGCAAAAATATGCTGATCCGCGACGAGGTTTCGAGCGAAGGGTCCATCGATCAAGCCGCAATCTACACGCGCGAAGTGATAAAACGGGCGATTGACCTTGGCGCGGCGGCAATCATCCTGGTCCACAACCATCCCAGCGGCGATAGCGCCCCCAGCCGTCAGGATATTGCCATGACGCGCGATATCATAACCGCCGCCAAAAGCTTCGGCATCGCGGTACATGACCATATCATCATCGGTAAAGACGGCTATTCCAGTATGCGGAGCGCGGGCCTTATTTAGCGGGTGGCCAAAACTGTGCGGGTGCAGCATAGGTTGCACATGAACTCTCCCCTCCCCCTCAAAAAGACTCTTGGTGATAAGGAACTGACCGTCATGATGGCGTCGCTGATGGCGCTCAATGCCTTGGCGATCGATTCCATGTTGCCTGCCTTTCCGGCGATTGTCGGCAACCTCAGCCTCGCGAACCCCAACAGCATCCAGTATATTATCTCGGTTTTCCTGGTAGGCACCGGCATCGGCGCGTTGATTCATGGCCCCTTGTCGGACCGGTATGGCCGCAAGCCGATCCTGTTGATTGCTACAGTCGGTGCGGCGCTGTTTTCGCTTGCCTGCAGTTTGTCGACCAGTTTCGAGATGTTACTGGCGATGCGCTTTTGCCATGGCTTGATGGCCGCCGCACTGGGCGTTCTTGTGATTTCCGTTATTCGTGACCAGTTCGAAGGTGACGCGATGGCGCGGCGCATGTCGACCATATTCCTTATATTCATGATCGTACCGATCATCGCCCCCACCATTGGGCAATTCGTCCTGCTTTTCGCTGGGTGGCGCACCATTTTCGATCTCATGGCCTTTATGGCGCTGATGGCCGCTGGCTGGGTTTACTACCGCCTGCCGGAAACGCTGCATCCGGAAAATGTGATCCCCATCGAACCGCACGCATTGGCCAAAGCGTGGACGAAAGTGGTCACCAATCGCAATGCCGCTGGGTACATGATCGGTGCAGGTATCGTGCAAGGGGCCCTGTTCGGCTATCTGAACAGCTCCCCGCAGTTATTTGATGAAGTTTTCAACGCGGCCGATTTCTTTACGATTGGCTTTGCCATCGTTGCGCTTGGCATTGCGGCATCGAATTTCACCAATTCCAAAATTGTCGAACGGTTTGGTGCCCGCCGCGTATCCCAGACGGCGCTGATCAGCTTTATTATCTTGGGATCGTTGCAGGTGGCGGCCGCTGAATTTGCACCGACGTCATTGCCCTTGTTTCTAGCTCTGTTGACGGCGAACATGGCCATGGTCGGATTTATCGGGTCCAATTTTTCATCGATTGCGATGACCCCGTTCGGGGACGTCGCTGGCGCGGCATCGTCCTTCCAATCCTTTGTCAAAACGCTTTTGGCGGCGGGGATCGGCGCGGCCATTGGACAGCAGTTTGATGGAAGCGTCCTGCCGGTCGCGGCTGGTTTTTTGGTGTGTGGCCTTGTCGCGCTTGCTCTTGTCCTGTGGTGCGAAAAAGGCCTGCTGTTCACGCGCCCGGGAACGACCCCTAAAATACCGAACAACCCACGCGGGTAACAACCCGGCACGGTGCTATTCTTAGACACAAATACGGCCGTCGATACACAAACTATGTCACCCTGAACTTGTTTCAGGGTCTTAGTTTTCAACGCCGAAGGACTAAGACCCTGAAACAAGTTCAGGGTGACGGTCTGGTGTTCAATTAGAGTGAAGGTATTCAGACGCAAAAAGGGAGGCCGAAGCCTCCCTTTCTATTTCACGATGCGACAGTTTTTAATTGTCGTGCACGGGTCCGGGGAATTCACCCATATCCGGCGCATCATCCATCATCTGGTCATGCTGAAGGTTTGAATTGCGCATTCCGTAGATGAAATAGAGCGCAACCGCACCAACCAGGAAGTAGATGAAGAAAATGAGCACATTGAAAGGAACGGTCGTGATCAGATAGAGGCACGACAAGATCCCCAGTGCAGGTGTGATCGGGTACAGCGGTACCGAGAAGCCACGCGGCAGATCAGGTGCTGCACGGCGCAGATAGATAACCGACAGACACACAATAGCGAAGGCCGCCAACGTACCGACCGAAGTCATGTCACCCAACACGTTGATGTCGAAGAAGCCAGCCGCAACGGCTGTGATCGTGCCGACGAGCATCGTGTTGATATAAGGTGTGTGGAACTTCGGATGCACCCGCGAGAAAATCTTGGGCAACAAACCGTCACGCGCCATGGTGTAGAAAATACGTGTCTGGGCGTACATCAGAACCAACACCACCGATGTCAGACCGATGATGGCACCGACCTTGATGGTCTTGGCCAACCAGGCCCACTGCGCACCGAAGCTGTCGACAACAACGGCCACAGGATCCGGCACGTTCAGCGACGCGTAGGGAACCAGCAAGGTCATGATGGCTGCAACCAGCATGTAGATGACCGTGCAGACAATCAACGACCCGATGATACCAAAGGGCATGTCCCGTTTCGGGTCCTTGGCTTCCTGACCTGCGGTCGAAACAGCTTCAAAACCGATATAGGCAAAGAACACGATCGAAGCGGCGCGCATAATGCCATCCACGCCAAATTCACCGTCACCGGTGTTTTCGGGAATGAACGGCGTCCAGTTGGTCGCCAAATATTCGCCGAGATTAGACAACACGATAAAGCCGCCGACAAGAATGAAGGCCGCCAATACGCTGACCTTGATCGCCACGATGATGTTGTTGACCTTCGCCGATTCCGACACGCCCACCATCAACAGCAGCGCGAGCGCCATGCAGATAAGGAAAGCAGGAAGGTTGAAGATCGCGGTCACCTGCGCGCCATCGACAAGCAATGGTGCGCCATCACGCATCAGCACCTGACCGGTCGGGCCGGTAAACTGTGCGGGTATGACAAGGCCAAAATCCGCAAGCAAACTGACCACATAGCCACTCCACCCGACCGCGACCACCGACGCGGCAAGGCCATATTCGAGCAACAACAACGCCCCCATGATCCAGGCAACAAATTCGCCAAGCGTGGTGTAGCTATATGTGTAGGCAGAGCCGGAAACCGGCAAGGTTGAAGAAAGCTCGGCATAGCACAGGCCTGCGAAAGCGCAGACAAGGCCTGCCACAACGAAGGAGAGCATAACAGCCGGACCGGCATGCAGCGCCGCGGCACTACCGGTACGGACAAAGATGCCTGCACCGATGATGCAGCCAACCCCCAGCAAAAGCAGGTTCCATTTGCCCAGCGAACGTTTCAGTTCGCTACTGGCCGTTTCTCTTTGTACTTGCGCGATCGTTTTGCGCGCGAACATGCGCTGCATCACGGTTTGCGGTTCACTCGCCATCTTCTTCTCCCCGAAGGATTGTTATTTCGCGGAAACTAACCGCAAATGCAAAGCGCGCAACTTAATTTCAACGAACAAGCATCGGTCCCAAGGGTTTTCCACCAAAAATGTGGACATGCAGGTGCGGAACCTCCTGATGTGCGTCGAATCCGGTGTTGGCAAGCAGGCGATAGCCCGGCTCCACCAACCCCATAGTGCGCGCGACATGGCCCACCGCTCTTACGAATCCGGCAATCTCCGCGTCACTTGCGTTCGCGCTGAAATCATCCCAGCACACATAAGCGCCTTTTGGGATGACCAGGACATGCTCGGGTGCTTGCGGGTTTATGTCGTGGAAGGCCAATGCCCATTCGTCTTCATACACTGTCCGATTGGGAATTTCACCGCGCAGGATTTTGGCGAAGATATTCTGGTCATCATAGGGCTGTGTCGCGTCAATGGGCATAGGTCACTCCGTTCTGCTGGCCTTTTCTGCTATTCCCGAGATGCCGTCGCGGCGATCCAACTCGGCAAGAACATCATCCACCGACACGCCACCTTCCGCCAAAAGGACGAGCAAATGAAAAAGCAGGTCTGCGGCCTCTGCGGTCAATTTCGCAGGATCGCCGGACAAGGATGCGATAACCGTTTCGGTGGCTTCTTCCCCGACCTTCTGTGCGATTTTCTCCCGGCCTTTGGCAAAGAGCGATGCAACATAGCTGCTGTCCGAAGACGCACCGCGCCGTTCGGCGATCACCATTTCCAGCCTGCTAAGCGTATCGCGCATCACACATCCTTCTGCAGCGCGGCCACCATCGCGCTGTCTTCTATCGGCATTAAACCTTCCGGCACGCGCCAGAATCCGGTGACCGATTACTGTCCTGCCGCGGCATAGGCGGTCGCAAGGCTGGTGCGCAACGCCTCGAACAATTGCGCTTCGAATGCTTTGCCTTCCTCGGTCAACCGCAACAGTTTTTGCCGCCGGTCCGCCGAACCACTACGCGTCTCGACCAGATTGCGCGCGGACAGATCGTTCAGTACACGTCCGAGCGACTGCTTTGTGATAGCCAATATCTTCAGCAGTTCGCTGATTGTCAGGTCGGGTTGCCGCGCAATAAAATAAAGCGCACGATGATGCGCGCGCCCCAGTCCATGCTCGGCTAATCCTTCATCAATCGACCGGGTGAGCCGTGTGTAGCCGAAAAACAGCAGCTCGACGCCGCGGCGCACCTCATGCTCACGCAGGAAGAGCGGCGAAGCTGCGGGCGTTGCAGGTGCGGGAGATGGGACAGCCATATTGACGTATCTTGGCGCAGCCCATAGGACAGTGCAAGCCCTTAAGGGACGAACACAATTAGGTATCGAGAGCAGATATGACCGCTGGCGCATTTCCATTTGAGGCGAACCCGAATCCTGTTGATGCCGCCCGCCGCGCGGAACTGCTCGCTGACCCCGGCTTTGGCCGCGTCTTTACAGACCATATGGTCACCATTCGCTATTCCGATGACAAAGGATGGTATGATGCCAAGGTAGGCCCCCGCGCGCCACTTACGCTCGATCCGGCAACGGCCGTTCTCCATTATGCGCAGGAAATTTTCGAAGGATTGAAAGCCTACAGACTCGCCGATGGCTCGATGGCGCTGTTCCGCCCCGAACAAAATGCGCGCCGCTTCCAACGCTCGGCCAAGCGCCTTGCCATGCCGGAATTGCCGGAAGACCTGTTTCTGCAATCCTGCCGTCAGCTTGTTGAAGTCGATCAGCATTGGTTCCCGCCGGTTGAGGGCGGCTCCATTTATCTGCGTCCCTTCATGATCGCCAGCGAGGTGTTCCTGGGCGTCAAGCCATCGGCGGAATATCTTTACATGGTCATCGCCTCGGCAGCCGGGAATTATTTCAAGAGCGGGGCGCCTGCCATCAAGATCTGGGTATCCGAACATTATACCCGCGCGGCCCCGGGCGGCACGGGTGCAGCGAAATGCGGCGGCAACTATGCCTCCAGTCTGGTTGCCCAGTCCGAAGCCATCCGGAACGGATGCGACCAGGTCGTCTTTCTAGATGCAGCGGAACATCGCTGGATTGAGGAACTGGGCGGCATGAACCTGTTCTTCCTCTTTGACGATGGTACGTTGATAACACCGCCAACGGACGGCACGATCCTGGAGGGCATTACCCGCGAATCGATTCTGGTGCTCGCCCGCGAACAAGGCTTGAATGTCCGCGAAGAACGCTATGCCATCGACCAATGGCGGGCCGATGCGACGTCCGGTAAGCTGGTTGAGGCTTTTGCCTGCGGTACCGCTGCGGTCGTGACACCAGTCGGCAGCGTCCATAGCCAAAATGGCAGTTTCACCATTGGAGCCGGTGGGCCCGGCCAAATAACCCAGCAATTGCGCGCCAAACTGGTCGATATCCAGCGCGGTATCGCACCCGATCCGCATGGTTGGGTGCAGCCGATCAGCTGATCGAAAATTCCGGCGTTTCGGCAATTGCCATTGCCGAAACTCGCGCTATAAGGCCGCCGCAGCACAGGTGGCTTCGGCCGGCTGAATGCGCAAAATGCCAAGATGATGGGGCGTCGCCAAGCGGTAAGGCAGCGGCTTTTGATGCCGCCATTCGCAGGTTCGATCCCTGCCGCCCCAGCCATCTTCCTCCGACCCGCTTTTGCTTCATCACCTCGCAAGCTTTGTAAATGGTTGTAACAACGTGCAACCCGCACTGGCGCGAACCGGCAATTCCTTTTATTTAGGCTCCCGAGGGACACCTGTTAAAAAATTGGTGCCGTTGGGTAGGGTCGAACATATGCGTGTTGTTATTGCCGATGACGAAGCGGACGTCGTAGCTTTTCTGAAATCGATTGTCGAAGAACTGGGCCATATCGCCGTCAGCTTCGCGGACGGTAACAAATTGGCGCAGGCGCTGATGCGTGAGACATTCGATCTTGTTATCCTGGATTGGAACATCCCCGGGAAAGACGGGATTGATCTGCTCAAATGGATGCAGACTGCGTTGCCCGAGCATCCTCCGGTCATCATGATGACCAACCGGTCTGCGAAAAAAGACATTAGCGATGCGCTGAATGCCGGTGCGGATGACTATATCACCAAGCCGGAAGACCGCTCGGTTGTCGCCGCACGGATAAACGCCATGCTCCGCCGCAATGCGGGTGCCGGCGCCTTTGATGCAGAGGCGGTTTACGGGAAATACCATCTGAACCGGCTGGACCAAAGCGTCACCGTGAATGGCGAGACCATCACCATGACCGCCAAAGAATTCGAGCTGGCCGATCTGTTTTTCCGCAACGCGGACCGCACATTGTCCCGCAATTACATCATGGAAACGATCTGGCGCACCAATGCCGTGCTCGCTACGCGCACGCTGGACATGCATATTTCACGTGTCCGCGCCAAGCTTGACCTGCAACCCGAAAACGGATTTCGGATTTTTACCGTCTTCGGTTATGGATACCGTCTGGAAACGATTACAACAAGCAACTGACGGGACAATTTATGCGGCCAACTATGCCACGGCTTGCAACTGCAATTTTGGGCTTAGCACTAAGCCTTTGTGCAACAACCGGGGCCGCAGCGCAGAATGAGGATGCGCCGGTACGCTATGTCGTCCGCAAGGGTGATACGCTTATCGGGCTTGGTGACCGCTATTTCCGTACTCCGCAAAGCTACAAGATTGTGCAGCGGCAAAACCGGATCGCCAATCCCTATGCGATCCCCGTCGGGAAAATTCTCTCCATTCCACGGAGCCTGCTGAAATACCGGCCGGCCTCTGCCGAAATTATTGCGGTGCGCGGTCAGGTCACACAGGACAATAGCGCCGCCACGACCGGGCAGAAATTGCAGGAAGGCGCTGCGATTACGACGGGGCCGTCATCTTTTGCGACCATGGTGCTCGACGACGGCTCGCGCATTTCCCTGCCCTCCAATAGTGCAATCCGCATCCGGCGTTTACGCACATATCTTCTGGGCAATATCCTCGATTACGACTTCGACGTTGCCCGGGGCGGCATCCGGTCGTCGGTGGTAAAGCAGAAATCGCCCGACGACAGCTACCGCGTCCGTACCCCCAAGGCGGTTTCCGCCGTCCGGGGTACGGATTTCCAATCCCGATATGATGCCGATACCCAGAATGACTTTGCCGAAGTCGTCGAAGGCGGACTTTCGGTCGACACCGGTGGGGAAAATGCGCGTGCCCTTCCCGCAGGAAATGGCCTCGCAGTCAAAGCCGATGGCGACGTTCTGACCGAAGCGCTGCTGCCCGCGCCTGAGCTGCTCACACCCGGAAAATTGCAAGCCGACAAGATAGTCCGCTTCGCAGCCGCCCTGTCCGGACCCATCCGCTACACTATTGCAACCGACTCCGGCTTTATTGAACAGATCGCCGACAGCATCGTGCAGGATGGAAAGGCGGAGTTTGCCGATCTACCCAACGGCAATTACTTCGTCCGTGCCCGCGCCATTTCGGCAGCAGGATTGCAGGGAATACCGGCTACATTTACGTTCAAGCGACGCCTGAACAGTGTGACGGGAAGCGCTGGCAAGGAAAAGGACGGATTTGTTTTCCGCTGGCGCGCCGAAGGTGACGGGCCGCAAAAATTCCATTTCCAACTGTTCCGCAAAGCCGTCACAAATGTGGCGATGGTCGATGAGGCAGGCTTGGATTCGATGATGATCACCTTGTCCGACCTGCCCCCGGCCGATTATTATTGGCGCGTGGGATCTACCCAATATGCCGATGGCGAAGCGTCCACCAGTTGGACCCCAATCGAGAAAATCACGGTCGCAGGCCCTTGACGGTGGCCTTGCCCGCGCCGAGTAAAAAAGGCTGAAACCGGTCGTGAATTTGCAGCGTCGCCTTGCGATCGAATGGTTGGCAATCGGACTTTTTGCGACCTGCCTGCTCGTCGCCACACTTTATTGGCGCGGGACGGCTTCGTTCGACCATTTGCTCTATGACCAGCTCAGCGCGGTCGAGCGTCCGCCGGCGGATGGCGACATATTGATTGTCGCCATCGACGATCCCAGCCTGTCCGCGCTCGGCAAATGGCCGTGGGACCGGGATATCCATGCGCGGCTGATTACCAAACTCCAGCAGAAAAAACCGCGCGCCATCGCATTCGACATCCTGTTGAGCGAGCCGGGCACACCGGAATCGGACGAAAGGCTTGCGGCTGCCATGGCGGCTGGCCCCGCACCGTTGTTCATACCGCTGCATTTCAATGCGCCGGGTAGCGACGGCCGGAACTATGACACGATATTGCCCGCGCCCGTTTTTGCACAAGCGGCGGCAGGGATAGGGCATGTAAACATCCAGTTTGATGACGACGGTATTGTGCGCCACACAACGCTCTGCTTCACGCCGGACAAGGGCGGTAAAGCATGGCCGCATTTGATTACGCGCCTGTTCGAGCCCACGCGCCCGCAACTTCCAAAGACCGGATGTTCCGCACCCCTGCTCATCCCCTATGCCGAGCGGGGAAGCTTCTCCGAAATTTCCTACGCTGACATCTTGAACGGCGATGTGCCCGATGAACTGGTACGCGGCAAAAATATCATCATCGGGGCGACCGCCGCCGGCATGGGCGATAATTTCCCGACGCCCAATGGCGAAGGTGGCATGTTGTCGGGGGTAGAGGTGATGGCCAATGTTCTGGCCGCATCGCGCCGAAATGACTTCATCCGCCCTCTGTCCGACCCATGGACCTATGCCCTGACGCTTGCGCCTATGTGGTTGTTGATGGTCGGCTTTTTGCGGTTTCGGCCAAGGGTTGTGTTGATGGTTTCCCTTGTTTCGCTGGCAGGGATACTCGCAATCAGCATAGCCCTTTTGTTCAGCCGCCTGTGGTTTCCGCCGGGCGCAGCCCTGCTCGGTATATTATTGGTCTATCCCTTATGGGGATGGCGCCGTTTGCAAGCGATGAGCGTGTTCATGGATTCCGAGTTACGCGCACTCGAACAAAGCGGCGAAGTCCGCCCCCTTCCCATCCCCGCAAATCAGGCGACGGATATGGTGGGCCGCCAAAGCGAAGCTCTTGCGAGCGCGATTGACCATATGCGCGACCTGCGTCGCTTTGTGTCGGACACGCTGGCGGATTTACCCGACCCGATGTTTGTGACCGATCCCGGCGACAAGGTCACCCTTACGAACAAATTGCTCAATGAAAGTCTGGACAAAGACATTTCCGGATGGCTGCTGTCCGATGCACTCGACCTGATGGTCGTTGCGGAACAACGCGCGGCAGTCGACCATTATATCGGGCAGCCACAGGCCAAGGGTCAGGAATATGTGCGGTTCGTATCGCCCGCGGACAAGACTTTTGTCATGCGCCGGTCCGAAGTGCGCAGCGATTCAGGCGTACTGCATGGCCATATCCATTATCTGACCGACATAACGGCATTGGCAAAGGCAGAGCGGGATCGGGAGGAGGTGTTGCAACTTCTGTCCCATGACATGCGCGCACCGCAATCATCAATCATCGCCTTGCTCGATGGCCCTGTCGATGCCGATGCAAAGAAACGGATCGAGCGGAACGCCCGGCGGACCATCCAGCTTGCCCAAGACTTTGTCGAAATCGCCCGCATGGGAGAGACCGACTTTGCCGGACAAGACGTCTTGCTCGCAGATCTCGTCCGGGAAGCGACCGACAGTCTATGGCCGCTCGCGCGGGAGCGTGGAATCAGTTTTTCGGTTCGCGACACAAGCGACAACGCCTTTGTACTGGCCGAACCGGAAAGCCTGCACCGTGCAATCTGCAACCTCGTGGATAATGCCATCAAGTTCAGTCCGGCGGATGCAGTCATCGGCATAGACATTGGCCGGCAGGACGGAACGAACGTGATCGTGACAATATCCGACAGCGGAGACGGGATAGAAGCCGATCTGTTGCCCAGCCTGTTCACCCGATTTGCCTCCACAGGAAATCATGCCGGACGGGTAAAGGGCGTCGGTCTGGGGCTGGCCTTTGTGCATGCTGTCATTACACGGCACAATGGTACGGTCTGGGCGGGGAACGGCGAGAACGGCGGTGCCAGATTCAGCTTCACCCTGCCGATTGCCTAGCAATAAAATTGCCGGATTATTCGATCCCGCTGCGGAGGATGGAATAACTTCCGCGAGGCTTGCCCAGATCGGCAAGTGCCGCATTGATCATGATAGGCAAGGCTTCAGCCAGCGGTAGTCTGCAATGATATTCCGAAACCCGGCTGCGGTACATTTCCGAACCATCGGCCACACGGGTCAAGGTAATGCCCACCCGAAATTCCTTGTCGGCACAGCTCTGGAGCGGCTTGCGGCGCTTGGCAGGCGACAGGCTCTGTGGTCCGGCGGTGCTTCCCACCGCTAAGGAAGCATCGCGCGAGTCGACTGTAACCTGCAGATGAAGCGGCGCGGTATCGGCACGCGCAAAACCACGCGATGTCAGCGCGCCTTCAACAAGATCATGGGCGATCTTCAGGTCGGCCGACTCATATTCGGTCGCGGTAACGGCATAGGTCTGGCTTTCAAGGGTTGTAACACCCGCGCTCTGGACTCGTGTCTCGATCCCCGAAGAACAGGCCGATACCAAAAGTGAAATGCCTAGGGCGCAAAGTAAGCGGTGCATGGGACCTGCATTATCAATACCGGTCCCCTACATGCAACCTCTACATCATGTTACACCGCTTTACCGGGTAACGACGAAATAAATGACGTAGAACCAGCTCAATATGCCGTGGATGATTGCCCATAATACCGACTGGTGCGCGGTATAGCTTATCACCATCGCCAAAGCGCTTCCGAAACCGATCCCCGATTTGACGACTGTTCCTTGCATGGCAAAGTCCCTTCTCATGCGGCTTGTTTGGCGCGTTCGTTCAGTTCCTGATTGAGCATCTCGGCGAGCAAAAACGCCAGTTCAAGCGACTGTGCCGCATTAAGCCGTGGATCGCAGTGGGTGTGGTACCGGTCGGCCAGGCCTTCGTCGGTCACCGCGACCGCACCGCCGGTGCATTCCGTCACATTTTGACCTGTCATTTCGATATGGATACCGCCGCCAAAGCTGCCCTCTGCCCGATGGACAGCAAAGAAACCGCGCACTTCGGCCAGTATCCGTTCGAACGGACGGGTTTTGTAACCGCTGGCGGACTTGACCACATTGCCGTGCATCGGGTCACAAGACCAGATAACGGGATGGCCTTCGCGTTGAACGGCACGGACCAGCTTGGGCAATCCGCTTTCCACCTTGTCATAGCCATAGCGCGAGATCAGCGTCATCCGGCCCGCTTCGCGCGACGGGTTCAATGTGTCGAGCATCCGCAGCAAAGCGTCAGGCTCCAGACTTGGTCCACATTTGATCCCGATCGGATTGCCGATGCCGCGCAGATATTCGACATGGGCCGAACCTTCAAAGCGGGTGCGATCGCCGATCCACAGGAAATGGGCCGAGGTATCGTACCACCGACCCGTTAGGCTGTCCTGACGTGTCATGGCTTGCTCATAGGGTAACAACAGCGCTTCATGACTGGTGTAGAAACTGGTGCCCTTGATCTGGGGTACGGTTTCGGGGGTGATACCGCAGGCTTCCATAAAGGCCAGGGCTTCGCCGATACGGTCCGCCGTTTCCTTATATTTCTGCGCCCATGGCGAGCGCCCCATATAATCATGGGTCCATGCATGCACCTGCTGCAAATTGGCATAGCCCCCGTTGGAGAACGCCCGCAGCAGGTTCAGCGTCGATGCCGCTTGGCTGTAAGCCCGCACCATCCGCGCCGGATCGGGGGCCCGACCTTCAGCATTGAATTCAATGTCGTTGATTATGTCCCCGAAATAGCTTGGTAATTCGACATCACCAATCTTTTCGGTAGGTGTGGAACGTGGCTTGGCAAATTGGCCTGCCATGCGGCCGAGTTTGACCACGGGAACCTTGCCAGCAAAGGTCAGAACGACAGCCATCTGCAGGATGACGCGGAAGGTATCGCGAATATTGTTCGGATGGAACTCGGCAAAGCTTTCGGCGCAGTCGCCGCCCTGAAGCAAAAATGCCTTGCCCTCGACGACCTTGGCAAGATCAGCGGTCAGGTTGCGGGCCTCGCCGGCGAAGACCAGCGGCGGATAATTACGCAAGGTCTCCTCAGTGGCCGCAAGCGCAGCTGCATCCTGATATTCGGGCATGTGAATGCCCTTTGCGTTTCTCCAACTGT
>Ga0116178_10000969_pt1 | contig 24566 bp, 26 predicted proteins | sample AD_STIC12_MetaG_FD_89880 | JGI IMG/M metagenome (GOLD analysis project Ga0116178, IMG submission 89880) | Active sludge microbial communities of municipal wastewater-treating anaerobic digesters from USA - AD_STIC12_MetaG | ecosystem: Engineered > Bioreactor > Anaerobic > Digestate | place: USA... | reverse complement strand
TAGTATATCATGTTTCTCGGACAAAAAGAGACCATTTTATCGATCAGACATTTTCAGTAGCATGTGGTCTGTGGAATTATTATCTGGCGACAAAATAGGAGTTATGCAACAAGTCTATTATTTAACTATAAGGCAGCTTTTGTTAATTTGACATTTACTCTTCATAGCGGTCAGAGTAAAACATTTAATTAGGGCACTTTCCTTGAAATGTGTATAAACAATTATATAGTAGAAATAATTAAACCCCTATCTTCATCAGAAAAAATTTCTTTTTGGGCGGCGCCGATCAATTAATTACTTGAAATTATGTCCCATGCTGAAAATGATAGGGGCATGGATTTTGTGCATCTCCACAATCATACCGACTATTCGATCCTGGACGGCGCCATTACAGTTGACAAGCTGGTAAAAAAAGCGGCTGAACTGGGCATGAGGGCGGTGGCGCTGACCGACCATGGCAACATGTTCGGCGCCATCGACTTTTACCTGGCGGCGCGCAAGGCCGGCGTCAGGCCCATAATCGGGGAAGAGTTCTACATGGCCCCCGGCTCCCGGTTTGTGAAGGAGTCGAGCCGCGGCAACGGCAACGGGGATGAGAAGTCCTACCACCTGATCCTCCTGGCGAAGAATATCACCGGGTACCGCAACCTGATGAAGCTCTCCTCCATCGGCTATACCGAGGGCTTCTATTACAAGCCCCGCATTGACTTCGAGGTGCTTGAGCGCCACCGCGAGGGCCTGGTCTGCTCGTCGGCGTGCCTGGGCGGTCAGATCCCGTCGCTGATACTCAAGGGAAAGGAGCGCGAGGCCCGGGAGCTGGCCGGTCGCTTCCAGGAAATCTTCGGCAGGGAAAACTTCTACCTGGAACTCCAGTATCACGGCATCCCCGAACAGGAAATCGTCAACAGGGAGCTGGTGAAGATGGGCGTTGAGATGGACATCCCCCTCATCGCCACCAATGACGCCCATTACGTCAACAAGGAGGACGCCCGTTCCCACGAGGTCCTCCTCTGCGTCCAGACCGGCAAGCTCATGAAGGATACGGACCGCATGAAGTTCCCTTCAGACGAATTTTACCTGAAGTCGGCCGACGAGATGCAGAAACTGTTCCAGGATTATCCCGACGCGCTCCTCAACACCGTGAAGATCTCGGAGATGGTGGAGATAGAACTGGAGCTCGGAAGGGCGATACTGCCGCACTTCGAGGTTCCCGAGGGGTTCAACCTGGACAGCTACCTGCGGCACCTGGTGGAAAAGGGCGCAGCGGTCCGGTACGGCAGCAGCGTTCCCGCCGAAGTGAAAAAGCGGATCGAGTACGAGCTCTCCGTCATCATGAACATGAAATTCTCCGGGTATTTCCTCGTGGTGTGGGACGTCATCAACTACGCGCGCCAGCAGGGGATTCCGGTGGGGCCGGGACGGGGCTCGGCAGCCGGGTCGATGGTCTCCTACTGCCTGGGAATAACCGCCCTTGACCCGCTCCGGTACGACCTCCTCTTCGAGCGGTTCCTGAACCCGGAGCGGAACGAGATGCCTGACATGGACCTCGACTTCTGCGCTGACCGGCGCGAGGAAGTCATCGACTATGTCCGGGCCAAGTACGGCGACGACCATGTCAGCCAGATCATCACCTTCAACAAGATGAAGGCCAAGGCCGTGATCAAGGACGTTGCCCGTGCCATGGACGTCCCGTTCCAGCGGGCGAACGAGATCAGCAAGCTCATCGAGGAGAAGGAGCTCCAGGAGACCCTGGCCAAGTCTAAGGACTTCCAGGCCCTGTACAAGGATCGGGAGCTGGGGAAGGAGCTCATCGACACGTCCCTGAAGCTCGAGGGGCTGGTGCGCTCCGCCGGCCGTCATGCCGCCGGCATCGTCATATCCCGCAGCCCCCTGACCGATTACGTCCCCCTTTACATGGACAAGGACGGGGCCATCTCCTCCCAGTTCGAGAAGAACGCCCTGGAAAAGGCCGGCCTGGTGAAGATGGATTTCCTCGGCCTGAAGAACCTTACCATCATAGAAAAATGCCTGAAGCTCATTCATGAAACGAAGGGCGAGACCGTCGATATCGACGCCATCCCCCTCGATGACCCGAAGACCTATGAGCTGCTGAAAAATGCCGACACCAAGGGGGTGTTTCAGCTTGAGAGCGGCGGCATGCAGACCCTGCTCCGGCGCCTGGGGCCCACCTGCTTCGAGGACATCATCGCCATCGTGGCCCTCTTCCGGCCCGGGCCCCTCAATTCCGGCATGGCCGACGACTTCATAAAGCGGAAAAGGAATCCCAAGCTCGTCCAGTATCCTCACCAGTCGCTGGAGCCGGTGCTCAAGGACACCCTGGGCGTGGTGGTGTACCAGGAACAGGTCATGCGGATCTCCCAGATCATCGCCGGTTTCACCATGCCGCAGGCGGACGAGCTCCGCAAGGCCATGGGCAAGAAGAAAATCGACATCATCAACGCCCTGGAGGAAAAGTTCCTGAAGGGGGCGCAGAAGAACGGGATCAACAAGAACCTTGCCGAAAACCTCTATGACATGATCAAGAAGTTCGGCGAGTACGGGTTCAACAAGTCCCATTCTGCCGCGTACGCCCTGGTGGCGTACCAGACCGCCTACCTGAAGGCCCACTATCCCCTCCAGTACATGACCTCTCTTCTGTCTGCCCAGCCGGACCGGCAGGACGACGTGATCCAGTACATCAACGACTGCCGGGCCGCCGGCATCGACGTGCTGCCGCCGTCGGTGAACCGGAGCGACTACGACTTCACCATCGAGGGGAAATCGATCCGCTTCGGCCTTTCCGCCATCAAGGGCGTGGGAGCCAAGGCCATCGAGTCGATCGTCGCGGCGAGGAAAGAGGCGGGGACCTTCCGTTCCCTGAAGGATTTTCTCGAGAACATCGACTCCCTCACGGTGAACAAGGGCGTTCTCGAGTCCCTCATAAAGGCCGGGGCCATGGACTGTCTCCACGAAAACCGCGCCCAGCTCTTCGCATCAATCGACATCATCCTTGAGGCGGGACGCCGCCTGCAGGAGGACCGCGCGTCAGGACAGGGGAACCTGTTCGGCGCCGGGCCTGCGGCCGATGCCGGGGCCGGCGTCCATATCGACCTCATCACCATACCGGAGTGGCACGACAACGAGAAGCTGGCCCGGGAAAAGGAGGTCCTTGGCCTCTACATTTCCGGCCATCCCCTGGCGAAATACGAAAAGGAAATACGAATGTTCTCCTCCGTGTCCCTATCGAACCTCGGCGAGGAACACAACGGGAAGACGGTATCCATCGTGGGGATACTGACCAACCTTCAGGTGAAGCGGGCCCAGAAGACGGGCAAACGCTACGCCCTGGCGGAACTGGAAGACATGGATAGTTCCGTGGAGGTGATCTTTTTCGAGAAGGTGCTGTCCAAGCACGAATCGCTCGTCATGAGCGGCTCGCCCCTCATGGTCACCGGCACCATCGAGGCCGAGAGCGACACCCTGATGAAGCTCATCGTGACCGGCGTGAAGTCCCTGAAAGAAGTCCGGCAGGAGTCGATTTCGGCGCTGCACATACGACTTGATGCTTTTGGCGTGGATGATGATATCCTCAAGTCAATGGAGGCGATTTTCACCCGCCACAAGGGGGACTGCCCCATATTCTTCCATGTCAACGCCAAGGAAGGGGAAAAGGTCATCAAGGCCCATTCGACCTTCAACGTCAAGCCCACGGACAGCCTGGTCAGGGACCTGTCCCAGATCATCGGCCAGGACTCCCTCGGATTTTCCATCAGCCATCACTAAGAGGCGGCCGGGTTGAGTGCCTTACTGTTTTTTCCCCGTAACAAGGAAGACGGTGAAATTCGCCGATTCTCCGGCCTCATTCTTTTTCACCACAACTGCCGCGTCTGAGGATTTGACTTCGTTGAGTCCCGCGTCAGCAAAGTGCTTCATTATCTCTTCCCGCGGGAAGCCGTAATGGAACACGCCGGTATTGTCGTCGTGAAAGTTGCCGTTGTCCGGATCGAGGTCCGCCACGCAGAGCGTTCCGCCCTGGTTCAGGAGGCCGGCAAGTCTCTTTACCAGGGACGGGATGTCCCGCACGTGGTGAAAGGTCATGCTGCTGGTGATGAGATCATAGGACCCGCCCAGGCCCTCGCCGTCCTCGGACTTGAGAAGAATCGTCGTAACGCCCGAAAGACCGGCTGAACGCGCCTTCGATTCCAGCACATTGAGCATTCCGGCGGAAGTATCCGCGCCGGTGACAGTGCCGGTGCGCTTCAGCACCTGGAGGGATAGGAGCCCGGTGCCGCACCCGAAGTCAAGGGCTTTCATGCCCCGCCGGATATCCACTGCCGCGGCCAGGGACCGGAAAATGTCCTGCGCCAGCCTGACCCTCTGCGGTTTCTCGTCCCAGGTGAGGGCGGCCTGGTCAAAGTCACGTTTTTTGTTTTGCATGGGATTCATCCCCGTTAGTTGTTGATGCAGAATGCTTTCCGGAACGGCCGGTGTCAATATTAATATCAGCTCCTGGATATGTGGCGGAAGCATAATCCTTGACAAAAACCGGGGTCTGAATTAATGGTCAGGTGCGTCCTGCCCGCGCACGTGTTCCGCCGGCCCGGGGTGGATATACGGCAGCATCATCCGGCCGAGCGAAGGACGCCCGCGCGGTCCTCGGTAATGAGGGGGTATATCTTACTCATGGGAGGATACGTATGGACGTAATGTACGAAAGCAGGGAATACCGGGAATATTTCGAAGACGTGCAGGGCTTTTACCGGGAGCAGGAGAAACCGGAAGAAGTCATCCCCATCGCGCAGCGAATAAGAGACCTCCGCACCAGACAGAACCTCAGCCTTGAACAATTTTCCTGGATCTCCGACATCGATGTGGACAGGCTCGCCGCCATTGAAGAGCGGAGGATACTCCCTGACGTGGCAACGATCGTTAAGATTTCCCGGGCCCTGAGGATAGAAACGGGGTGCCTGCTGGGCGAGCGGTCCGAATCAGGTTACACGGTGGTGCGCAGGAAGGACCGCATGAACATCGCGCGCCATGCCGCGGGCGCCGCGGAACGGCCCAACTACCATTACCAGTCCCTGGCAAGCGGCGTCGCCGGTAGGAGCATGGAGATTTTCCTCCTGACACTCACCACCGGCGCGGGGAGCGATGAGCTGTCGATCCATGATGGCGAAGAATTCCTGCTGGTCACCGAGGGCGCCGTCAGGGTCACCCTGGGCGACCGCGAGGAAACCCTGGAGGAGGGCGACAGTATTTACTACCAGGCGGGCATCCCCCACAACGTGAAGAACCTTTCAGGGCGGGATAAGGCTGTCATCATGGCGGTCATCTATCCGGGACGGTAGGGCCGCCGGGATGAATCAATTCATCATTGCGCCATGTTCCGGGCGAAAAGAGACGTGCGGGATTCCTGCGCCGCTCCGCAGCATGGGCTTTTCTTGATGAGAGTCCTCTGGCATAAAAGAGATGTAAAATGTTCTTTCAAAAATTCGCGCCATGATGCAGCGTATCCCTGTTCAATACTGAATCCCTTCGAGGTCACGGCGAGTTATGGAAAAATATATTTTCTGCCTGGAAGATAATCTGAAGAATGCCACCCTCGCGGAATTCAGGGACCATGTTCTCCACGTGGTCGTTCCGGCCGTGATGAAGCACGATCCGGAGAATTGCAAGCTGACCCTGTCCGCGGCTGAACAGCCGTCCCTGACGATCCTCCCTCTGACCCGGAACGGCCTGGCGATGTTTTCCCTGGCCGGCGTCGACCGGTCAGCCGTGCTCAACGAACTGGGGCGATACCGGAATCCGGACCGTTCATTGTACGGATATGCCGTGCATGAGTCGCCCTACCTACTCTCCGAAAGGTCATGGCCGTGCGGGACGGAATCGCCGGGACTCATCCTGCTGACCATGTTCCGGAAAAAGCCGGGCCTGCCGGAGGATGAGTTCATGCGCATCTGGTTCGGAGAACATTCGCCGCTGTCGATCGTGATCCATCCATTGATCAATTACATCAGGAATGTCGTGACCGGCATGGTGACAGGCGATACGCCGGTACTTGACGGCATCGTGGAGGAGCATTTCGGGTCCGACCGGGACCTGCTGAACCCGGTCAGGATGTTCGGAGGGATACAAAGGGTCCTGCCGTCAATGCTCCGGATCTGGCGCCATGTCCCTACGTTTCTGGATATGTCAAACATCAGGAATTACATCTGCAGGGAATATTCCATCAAGGGCGGCCTTGCGGCCTGCAATGAGGAACTGAGGGATGATACGTTCGTCCGGGAAAGGGGGCCCCTTCCCGCATAGGTGTCTTGTCGCCGGCCCGTGCCCGGGCATCATCAGGTCTGAAGGCCATACAACCCGGTCCGCGGCGGGCCGATAGTCAAACGGCCGTCACATGTAGAAATGCTTGAATGCCTCATAGACGAGTATGGCGGGCCATACGATAGCCTTGAGAAAGCCCAGCACGCCCATCCAGAAACCGGTGGCGTTCGAGATGAAATACACGGCCGCGCCTATAAAGCCAAGGCCGTACACCGTGCCGCCGGAAGCGTTGCCGCCGAATCCTTTACCCATGTTTTTTACTCCTGGTTATACGTATTTCAGTCCGGAAAATAATATAGCATCCCCCGGTTGAAATAACAAGAAAAAAAGATGACGGATGCTCACGGATGATGCGGGGATTGATAAATTCTACTTGCAATTAAATCCCCGTGGCCTGATAATCTTCACCATCCGGGGCGTGCTTTACGCGGTGCCGCCCCCGGTCCTTGCCGTTGCAAAACAAGTTTGGAAAGATTCAATAATTGCTGCAGGATGGATCATCACGATCACACCGGCCATGGAAACTGTAAATTGCGTTATCTGCGGCTCTCCTGACGGGAGGCCGTTGTTCCAGAAAGCGTCCCGGAACGGCACCCCCTTCACCCTGGTCAGGTGCCCGGTGTGCGGCCTTGAATACGTTTCACCCCGTCCCGATCCGGAAGAGATCAGCGCCTTCTACAGCGATTCATACTTTACCGAAAGGACCGACCGCGGTTACAATAATTACTTTTCCGAAACGACGCGCCATGAGATAGAGCGGGTCGTCAACCTGAACCTCAGGGACCTGGGATTTTTCGAGTTTGAAAAGGGCCTCGGGGATGAGAAGCGGGTCCTTGACATAGGGTGCGCCGCCGGCTATTTTCTGTCCCTCATGAATGACCGGGGTTGGGAGACCACGGGGGTGGATATATCACCCTCCTGCGTTGAATTCGCCCGCGGCGCGGGACTGGCGGTGTATGAGGACGATTACCTGGAGATCGCCTTCGCCCGGCCCTTTGACCTCATCACCCTCTGGGCCTCCATCGAGCACCTTCACTACCCGGACCGCTTCCTCGAAAAGGCCCGCAGCGAGCTGAAGCCTAACGGGCGGCTCTTCATTTCAACATGCCGTACCGGCGGCCTGAATTTCATGCGCCTGTACGGAAAGGACTGGCGGTTCTACAACTTCCCCGAGCACCTCTACTTTTTTTCCCGGCCGGCGATAAAAAAACTGCTTGAGCGGAAAGGCTTTAAAATCGTACAGTGCGCTACCTACGGCAGCGGCTTCGGAAAGCCGGGGTCCTTCCCGCGGAAGATCGCCGATGTCATGGCCAAGAGGCTCCGCCTCGGGGACATGATGCTCATTGCCGCGGAGAGGGTGTAATACAGTACCCCTCCCTTGATGGGAGGGCATAGGGGAGGGTGTATGACGGATTCTTGTCACCCCCGCCCCGACCCTCCCCCATCAAGGGGGAGGGAGCAGGGCAGGAGAATTCCATGCTTATCGTACATACCATAGCTGAAGTGCGCGAGAACGTCGCCCGGGCTCGGAAGGAAGGGAAGCTCGTCGGCTTCGTTCCCACCATGGGCTTTCTCCACGAGGGACATCTCTCCCTGGTGGAGGAGTCCCGGAAACACGCCGGGTACCAGGTCATGAGCATTTTCGTGAACCGGATCCAGTTCAACGATCCGAAGGATTTCGCCAATTATCCGAAAGACCTGGAACGGGACTTCGACCTCGCCCGCGGCGCCGGCGTTGACCTGATCTTCGTTCCCGATGAAGGCGAGATGTACAGGGACAATCTTACCTTCGTCGACGTGGAAATTCTCACGAAGAATCTCTGCGGGGCCCACCGGCCGGGCCATTTCCGCGGCGTCTACACCGTGGTGAGCAAGCTCTTCAATATCGTCCAGCCCGATGTGTCCGTCTTCGGCCAGAAGGATATACAGCAGGCGGTGAGCATCGAGAAGATGGTGGCGGACCTGAACTTCCCGGTGAGGATCATCATCGCCCCCACGGTGCGGGAGGATGACGGCCTTGCCATGAGCTCGCGGAACAAGCGCCTCTCGCCGGACGAGCGGCAGAGGTCCGTGGCCATCAGCCGGGCCCTGAAGCGCGCCGAGGAGCTGATGCGGTCGGGGGAGCGCTCGGTGCGGGCGATAACTATCGCCATGATCAACATCATTAACGAATCGAACCCGAAAAAGATCGATTACATCTCGGTCGTGAGGTACCGCGACCTCGATCTCGTCGACACCATCACGGAAAAATCCGTCATCGCCGCAGCGGTCTTCTACGGCGAAACGAGGCTCATAGACAACATGATTGTCGAGCCGGACGGAGGAGCGGTTCGATGCATTTACTAAAACCGGCCCGGTTATTCCTCGTCCTGTTGGCCCTTCTATCGTGCGCGCCCCAGGCGGCGCTCACGCCCCAGGCGGCCTTCCATGACCTGAAAGAGGCCTTCCGGAAATCAGACGCCGCCGGGCTTGAGCGCCTGCTTTCCCGCGACAGCGTCCGCAAGATCCGCTACATGACAGGGCTTTTTTCGCGCATGGATGAGCGCCAGCTTGACGCCCTGTCGGAAAAATTCAAGGTCTCCCCCGAGCGCCTGAAGAAGCTCTCGGTCCGCGATTACTGCGCCCTGACCCTTTCCCCGGGCAGGGGCTCAAACGTTATTGGTACGGCGACAGCGCGGGCCGTTGTCGGCATCGACCGGAAGGGGCCCCGGGCGGTCATCCGCGTCGATAACGGCATGGAGCTCCCCTTTGTGAAGGAGGGGCCCTACTGGAAATTCGACATGACCGGGTTTTGACGGTATCCTGGTAATGTCCACGATGGCAGCGTATGCGCACTATGATTCATGACAGCAAAGGAGCCCTGCTGGTAACGGCGATAATCCTGTTCTATTTCGGCGTCGTGTCCCTCCTGCAGGCGGTGGCCCTCAGGCATTGCCGGGCCCCGGGAGCGGTCGCGAAGGCGGGAGCCATGGAGACCGGCATGGAGATGCGCGGTTTCACCGTCACCGCCTACTGCCCCGGGAGCTGCTGCAACGGCATCTGGGCCGGCCGGACCGCCACGGGTCAGAGCATTGAGTACTATACCGGCAGGAACATCAATATCGCCGCGGTAGACCCGGCGGTGATCCCCCTGGGCGCCCGCTTCACCTACGGAGGGAAGGAATACCTGGCCGTGGACATAGGGGGCAAGATACGGGGAAGAAGGATCGACCTGCTGGTAATGGACCACCGGGCGACCTATCAGTTCGGGGTCAGGAAGAACCAGTCGATCATGATTCTCTCGACCCGTCACGGGGGCGCGGCGCGTCAAGAATCCGGCCTGGCGGTGGCGGACCGCGCCTATGTCATGAATCAGCCGGAAATACATGCAGAACGGTGAGGATAGCATATGGCAGAAACGGTTTCCAAACTGGCGAAACTGCTTGCACTGGGATCCCTCACGGCAGAACTGAAAAAACTATTCACCGCCGAAACCTGCCTGGCCAATTTCAATCGCGTCAGGCTCTTTTCGGCGGTGCTTTTCGTTCTCTTCAGCGCCCTGGTGGCCGTTGATTTCATGAACAGGAGCAAGGGTCTCTGGGCCAATACCGGATACCTGGGCCTGTTTTACCTCCATGCCGTCACCGCCGCGGCGGTCCTCCTTGTTTTTATCCTTTCCCTGGCCGTCAGGCCGTCGTCGCCGTCCGCTACGCGGTGGTACCACCGCCTGATCATTATCGCCGTGGGGACCTTCATCATGCTCTCTTCGGCGCTCACCTCGGTCTTCGACCAGTACATACACGGGCAGATATCGGCCTACGTTGTCACGGTATTCGCCCTGGGCGTCATCGTATACCAGGGGCTCTGGGAAAGCATCCTGATGTACGGACTTGCCCTGGCCGCGTTCCTCGCCGGGGTCACCATGGTGCAGCCCGACGCCAACCAGCTTTACGGCCATTATATCAACGGCACCGTCCTTTCCCTCGTGGCATGGATGTTTTCGCGGGTCATCTACACCGGCCGGCGGAGGGAGTTTATAAGCCGCATCACCATCGAGCGGCAGCAGGAGGACCTGTCGCGCCAGATGGAGATAAACCGCCAGCTCAACCAGTCCCTCGTCGACGTCTCGTCCGAGCTCGACAAGTCTTCGATGATGATGTCCGACAGTTCGGCGACCTTCACCGAAAACATCCAGAGCCACGCCCGCTCCATCGAGGGGATGACATCGTCCATACGGGAGGTGACCGGCCGTTCGGAAAAGGTCGACGACATCGTCAATGTCCAGTTCTCCACCATGACGTCTCTCATGTCGAAGATGGACGAGATGAACCGGATCTCCCGGGAAATGGACGGTACCATACGGTCAACCCTGGACAGGACGGGGGGAATAGCCGCCAAGGCGAAATCGGGCGAAACCTACATCCATGAAATGAATATCAGCATGGAAGAAATCCGCCAGACCTCCCAGGAGATGGCCGGTATCCTCAACATCATCAATGACATATCGGACCGGATCAACCTCCTTTCCCTGAACGCATCCATTGAGGCGGCCCGGGCCGGCGAGGCGGGGCGCGGGTTTGCCGTGGTCGCGGACGAAATCGGCAAGCTGGCCGATCAGACGTCGTCGAGCGTCAAGGATATAGACAATCTCATCAAGAAGAGCGAAGGCGAGACCGCCAAGGGGATGGCCCATGTCCAGGACACGGTCGCTGCCATGGGCGACATCATCAATGGGGTGGCGGAGATCAACCGGATGATAGACGCCATAAGCGGGCACATGATGCGGCATATATCGGCCAGCGAGGTGGTCAACCGGGACGCCGGCGACGCCCAGAGACGGTTCGCGGATATCAAGGCCCTTGCCCAGGAGCAGAAAAGCTCTGCCCAGGGGATCGTAGAGACCATCGGCGATATAAACTGCATTTCCCGTGCCAACGCCGGCGGCGCCGGAGAGCTGCTTCAGCTTTCCAGGCACATCGCTGAAATGGCCCATAACCTTAAAGAGAAGATCTCGCATTATTCGGCACATATATGATTCGGGGAGGTCGTATGACGCGCGCGGGGAAATCGATTTTCTATTTCGGATTCTGGGTGCTGGCCTGCGGCATAGGGCTCATGTTTTTCCCGGGGTTCTGCCTGGGGATTGCCGATATCAGGCTCAATGATTACCTCATGGTGAGGCTCTTCGGCATGATCCTCATCTACCTGGCCATATACTATTTCGTGGCAGGGCGGCGCCCGGCTTTCAGGCCCCTGTACCTCACCACGGTGTTCACGCGCTCCTCGGCGCTCCTGATTATGATACTCTTTGTGCTCCTGGGCATGGCAAAGCCGATAGTTATCGGCTTCACCGCCGTGGACGCCCTGGGGGCCCTCTGGACCGCCCTGGCGCTCCGGGCGGACGGGAAAGCCGGGGCGGCGTAGCCCGCATGAAGGTGCGGTTTGGGATATCCCCCAACCCCCCAGAGGGGGGCTTCCGGTGTTAGTTCTAAACAAATAAGTCCCCCTCCGGGGGATTTTGGGGGCTATTGGGACAGCCACAGGGGACATAGAAATTTTCTGGAGGTCTTCTCATGAAAAAACTCACGACATTGTTCAGTCCCGTCACGATCGGGACCATGAAGATAAAAAACAGGATAGCCATGGCCCCCATGGCCACGGATTTCGCCGAGGGCGACGGCACGGTATCGCAGCGCCTCATTGACTACTACGAGGCGCGGGCCCGGGGAGGGGCGGGCCTCATTATCCTCGAGGTCTGCACCATTGACGGCATGTCTCCCTACATCCCGCGCACGGTGGGGATCTGGGACGATTCCTTCATCCCGGGGCTTAAAAGACTGACCGACGCGGTCCATGCCCGCGGAGCCCGCATCATACCGCAGATCGCCCACCCGGGGCCTGAGTCGCTGGCGCCCCTCTTCAACGGCACAGTTGCGGTGGGGCCCTCCGCGGGGATCGTGAACAACCTCACGCGCATGAAGTGCCGCGAGCTCTCCGTGCCGGAGATCGAGAACATTATAGACCGGTTCGGCGAGGCGGCGCGCCGCGCCAGGGAGGCCGGCTTCGACGGCCTTGAGTTCCACGCGGCCCACAGCTATATGCTCGCCGGGTCATTTCTCTCGGCGCTGCGGAACCGCCGCACCGACGCCTACGGCGGAGACCTGTACGGCCGCATGCGGTTCCCCCTTGATGTTATCCGGGCGATGCGGGAAAAGGCGGGAAGGGATTTTCCCGTCACCCTGCGCCTCTCCGCCGAGGAGCAGGTCGTTGGCGGCAGGGAGATCCGCGAAACGGAATATATCGCCTCCCTGTTCGCAGAAGCCGGCGTGGACGCCTTTCATGTCTCGAGCGGCGTGTACCCGGACCTCTCCTGGCGCGTGATACCCCCGACGGGCACGCCCTTCGGCCTCAACGTGAAGAGCGCCGCCGAGATCAGGAAGGCCGTGAGCGTGCCGGTCATGGTGGTGGGGAGGATCGTCGACCCCGGCATGGCCGAGGACATCGTGCGCCGCGGCGACGCGGACATGGTGGTGCTGGGCAGGTCTCTCCTGGCCGACCCGGCCTGGCCCGCCAAGGCGGAGGCCGGGGACTGGGACGATATCGCCCCCTGCATCGGCTGCGGCCTCGGGTGCGTCCGCAACCGGGAGAGCGGCGGCGACATGACCTGCATCGTGAACCCTGCGGTGGGGCGGGAAGCCGAGATGGAAATCACCCGCGCCAAAAACAAGAAAAAGGTACTGATTGCCGGCGGCGGCCCCGCCGGCCTGGAGGCGGCCCGTGTATCGGCCCTGGCCGGTCACGACGTGCGCTTATATGAACGGGAAGCGGCCCCGGGCGGGCAGTTCAACCTGGCCGCCGTCCCTCCGGGCAAGCAGGAGCTGTGCAAGGTGACGCAGTACCTGTTCCGCCAGGCGCAGAAGGCCGGCGCCGTGATCGCCCTCGGCACCGAGGTGACGCCGGAGCTCGTGGCGGAGGCCGGGCCCGACGTCCTCGTCGTGGCCACGGGGGCGCGGCCCCGCAGACCGGCAATCCCCGGCGCTGACGGCGGCAACGTGTTCACGGCCCACGAGGTCCTGGCCGGCGCCGTCGACCTGGCCCCCGGGAAGGCCCTTGTCATCGGCGGCGGCATGGTGGGATGCGAAACGGCTTCATTCCTCGCGAACACCGGCGACAACATCACCATCGGCAGGACCGAGGTGACCATCGTGGAAATGACCGACGCCGTGGGCGCGGACATGTTCAGCGAGGGGAGGGAGCTGCTCATGGAGAAGCTCCGCCGAAAGGATGTCCGCGTCCTTACCGGCGTGACGGTCAAGGAGATAACCGCGGACGGGGCCCTGGTCGAAGGGAAGGACGGCGAAGCGGCTTTGTCCGGCATGGATTATATCGTCCTGGCCACGGGAGCCGAGGCGGCCGACACCCTGTCCTCAGCGGTGAGCGGCGTAGGGGAGGTCCATGTCATCGGCGACGCCCGGGAGCCGCGGCAGGTGCTGGAGGCAATACGTGAGGGATCGGAGACAGGGCGGAAGCTCTGACGGATATGCAATGATGGTACCATTCAGCCATGCATCGCGACGGACGACGGTGATACGACCGGGGCGTGGCGGCAATTGCGAGAAGATAGCCAATGTTCGATGAAATAAAAATGAAATTTATGCTCGCGCGGGCGCGCCGCGAACAGCGAAGAATGTCCGCGGACGTTCAAGAAAAGGGCAGGGAAGTAGAAGAAACTCCGTTGGCGCCGTCTGATCCCGACGGCTATGAGGTATTTAAAAAAGTCTGCCCCGGCACGGGCCTGCTTATCTTTGAGCCGGTTGTATGGATAGCCCTGATCGTATTATTCTTCATTGTTCTGTACCTGCATCCCTTATTCCTGCCGATAGCTATCGGTATTCTGTTTTTACTGCAGGTCTCGCAGATCGCCCTCAACCGGCTGCGGTACCGGTTTTTCTTCAAAGGCTGGCACAGGCGCCTGCCTTATACACTTTCCGGCTGGGAGGAGCTGGTCCGCTCCAAGCGGATGTACGCGGACCTCTGCTGGACCGATTGCGAAATTATCGTGGAATCCGGTGAGATGTCGGATGAATGCCTGAGCTATGTGAAGGCCGCTATCCTTCTCTATTGTAAAAAAGCCAATGGTGAATTTTATACGCGCGAATCCGGATTCCCCCGGGATTACCGGAAAGAGTGGTCAATTACTACAGGCTCATCCGCGGCTGGAAGCGCCAATACCGGGGTGATGCGCCGCATGAAGAAGCTCTTTGGCCGTGATCTGGCCATTATTGCACGGAAACGCCGGTGTATTTCAGCCGTGCGGATCCAGATTAAATCTGAAGAATATGAAGTCCCGATAGAAATTCGGTCATCGGAGGGCACCGCCTCATAAGCGGATGCCGTATTATAAGCGTTGAGAGCCGCCGGGGCCTCCCTTTCATTATTAATTGAAGCCACAGGCACCGGTGTTATAATCTCTCTTCCCTGTCAGAGGATATCATGCAATACTACAATGCATAAAAATCCAGAATTATAAATCCATACATCTTTATTTCTCCATATTTACAAATCCTGATGAGTTCGCGGGGCAAATCTCCTATATACTTGTAAATAAATATTCAGTCCGGACGGTTTGTGTTTCCGTCGTGGCATAATTATTTCACGTGATATGGGGGGTCTATGATCAATTATAAGGGACATACATGGCTCACATCGATCTTTCGCTGCTCAATGTTCATGATGATAACCGGGTTTCTTTTCTCGGCATGCTTTTCCGATTCAAAGATTTCTCCGACTGATATGGCCGTCCTTGCGGCCAACAACGGGATGCCGGATGTTTATTCCAACCTGAAAGAAGAGCCCCTTGCGGCCGATGTCAATCCGGTGCACCTGGACGGCCGCAATACGATTCTGCCTTTTCCCTCTGACTTCATGGCTTACCGGGACGCTTCATCTCCCACGGGCGTGCGGTTGGATTTTGATGCTGTCAAGGTGCCGCCCCAGATGGACTTGCTCCCTGCCAGCCTCCAGTTTAAAAACCTGTTTAAAGAGCCGGACGGGTCGGATAGTGACGGTTTTTCAGTCGCGTCAAGCGTCCTGTTTGAATTCGACCGTCCCGTCGACAGCGCGTGGGTCCGGAATGAAGACGCCGACATGGCCCGGGACGGGGGTGACACCTTTTACCTGCTGGACCTCACTACCGGAGAATTCCTGCCCGCCCTGGCCATGGAGAGCCATTTCGCCAAGGACAAGCACATGGCCACGAGGGATTACGTGATGCAGGTGATGGCCCGCAAACGCTTCGAATACGGCCGGCGGTACATGGCCTTTGTCACCAAGAAATTCAAGGACAGCGAGGGCAGGGATTTCGAATGCTCGAAGGGATTCCTGAAGGCCAAGTCCGGTGACGGGTCCGCGGTCTCGAACTTCTATGAGCCGTACCTGAAATATCTCGAAACCAAAAAGGGGATCCCGCGCGACCGGCTCCTGGCGGCGACGATCTTCACCACCAAAAGCAGGGAGAGCACCGTCGGACCCCTTACCGGTATATTCAAGACCGTCCAGAAAGACAATTTCGGCGATGCCGAGGTGGCGATCAGCCTCAACATGATAAGCCCGCTGCCCGTGTTCAGCCGGATCATCTACGGGAAAATGCTCTTCAGGAACTTCCGCGATGACAAGGGGGTCATAAACTATGCGCCCGGTTTCAAGGGGAACAGGGACCCGGATGATAAAAAGAACTGGGTCCCCTTTCTCCTGTTCATCCCGAATTATCTCAATGCCAAACCGTATCCCGTCAACATCCTCGGTTCCGGCATCGGCATGACCAAGGAACTGATGATGGTGCACGCCATGTACAACGCCTCGGTCGGCGTGGCGTCCATCGTGGTTGACTGGCCGTGCCACGGGGAGCGTATTCTCGCCGAAGGGTGGTCCGTGTACCAGGGCATCGGCTGGGTCCCCGGAAGCATTAAGGAGAACGGGGCCGAGATGCCGCGGCTCCTGTCGATGTTCGCGCAGATCTCCATTGACTCGATGTCAACCTACCGGGCGCTTAAAACATATTTCGCCGGCTCCGACGAGCCGGGGATACGGTACCTTGACACTGACAATATCTCCTATGTCGGCATTTCCCTCGGGGCGCTGTGCGGGACCAGCGCCGCCGCCTGCATGCCTGACCTGAAGGGGGCCTTCCTCCATGTCGCGTCGGCCAACTTCTCCAAGGTCCTCGGCTGCGGCACCTTCCTCCTCGGCGTGGTGGGCATGTCCATGCCGGAGGGATTGACGGGTTCGTGGTTCGCGGCCGGCATGTGCGGCATCGTGGGACAGAAGGGGGACCTCTTCGACGGCATACACTACGCTGACGGCTTCAAGTACGGCGTGCCGGAGATGAAGGCGGCGCCGAAGCCCCTGGCGATAACCTACGGGGCCAATGACGGGTGGGTCACCACCGAGGCGGGGGTCGCCCTCACGGAAACCGCGGAGCTGCCCCTTGTGGTCAAGGAGGAAGAGGTAACCAGCCTCCAGGATTTCATTAATAATTTCCTCGGCCTGGGCTATGAATATAACATCGGCAGGTACGGGAATTACGGGGCTATGGAGCTCAGCGCCATCAACCCGGACTGGAACCTGAACCTGCTATTGGACCAGAGCCTGCTCTGGAACGCTGTGGAGGAGATGACCGGCCACAACTGGTATGATATCGCCGGGACCCTGGAGCATGTGCTCTGCGGCGGGAGCCTGGCCTCCGCCTACTACCAGATGGAATGGATGAAGCAGGTACAGCGGAAAAAAGCCGAGTGATGGCCGGGATTCAAAACGAAACATTACCGGGACACGGGGCGACCGCCCCGTGTCCCGCCGTTATAGCATTATTCATATACCGGTCTCTGTTTTAACTGATACTTGCTGGTAATAAGCAATCAAATACTAAAATGTCGGTTTTTACTTTCTGACCCTTTGTTTTAAATGCTGTCATGTGCCATCGGCAGGGACACCATTCCCCACCTGAAGCATCACTGCCATGAAATTATCGTAAAAAACGGCTTCGGGTTTTGTCCATGAAAAAAAATTGAGTACCGATTATTTTGCTTGCCAAAATTACGTATACGTATTATATTTATACATATGAAACGAGAAACGCAGAAGTTCGACATGCTGGACAGCGCCGGGTGTCCCTATTATCTCATCACCCGGGCGTCTCTGGCCATTACCGCCATTCTTAAAAAGGCCTTCGCTGAAGCCGGCATCAGCCATGTCAAGCCCGCGTACCTGGGCGTGCTCATGGTCCTCTGGAAGGTGGAAAGCCTCGACGAGGCCCTGGGCAAGCTGGGCAGCCCCGGCGGCATGAAGACCGCCGACCTGGGGAGGAGCGCCGGCCTTGAGCCGTCCACCATGACCGGCGTCATCGACCGGATGGAGCGCGACGGCCTGGTGCGGCGGGAGGACGACCCCGGGGACCGGAGGGCCCAGATCATACGGCTTACCGACGATGGCGGCCGCGTGAGGAAGGCGGTGGCGGCCGCCATGGACGCTGCCCTCGGCGAGGCCTTCGAAGGCGTCTCTTCCGGGGCCCTTGAAGGCATGAGGGGCGTGCTGCGGAAGGTCCTGGTCAATACCGACAGGGGGAGCCTTGAATGAACCATGCAGGGTGCCGCCACCGGCATCCGGCTGGTTCTTTTCCGGAACGGATCGCCGCCGCATGGATAGGGAGCAGGTCATGAATAAAGATGAACATTATCGGAAGCTTGAAAACCTGATGCATTCCGCCCCGATCGTGAAACTGGTCGGCGCCAGGGCCGCGATCGGCGAAGGGCGGGCGGAAATAACCCTCCCGGTGAAGCGGGAGCTGTTCCACGCCGCGGGGGCCCTTCACGGATCGGTGTATTTTCTTGCCATGGACAACGCCGCCTTTTTCGCCGTCAATTCCCTGGTGGAGGACGTCTTCGTCCTCACCTCCACCTTCAACAGCTATTTCCTCCGTCCCGTGTCGGGCGGGACCGCCAGGGCCGTGGGCAGGGTCGTGAACGCGTCGAAAAACCAGTTCGTGGCCGAAGCGGTGCTCTATGACGGAGATGGCCGGGAGATCGCCCGGGGCAGCGGCGTTTTCGTGAAAAGCGGGATCGCCCTGACGCCGGAAATAGGGTACGCGTAATTGCGGGGCCTCCGGCGCTTTTGCCGGCACGGCACTATCAGCATGAGGAGTGGGAATCATGGAAACCGCGCTGGAAACCATAACCCTGGGAAACGGATTCACCTTCAATTATGCCGCCGTGACCGGCGGCACCTATATCGAGTACAACGGCATCCGGCTGACGGAGATCGGGAAGGGAATGGCGCGCGGCGGGATCGACATCAGGCCGGAGCTGCTCAATCCCAACAAGGTTCTCCACGGCGGCGTGTTCGGCACCCTGGCCGACACCGTGGCGATTTTCGGATGCATCTATATGTATGAAGTTGCGACCGTCACGACCGTGAACCTGACCCTCTCATACCTCAAGCCGGCGAAGTCCGGAACGGTTTCCGCTGCGGCCCGGATGCTGTCCCAGGGCAAGTCCATATCCCACTGGCAGGTCGACATGACGGACGATGAAGGCCGGCTCCTCGCCGTGGCTTCCGTGTCCTATTCGATAAAACGATGACATTCGGCCCGCCCCCATGATCGCATTTCGGGTTCTCGCAAGCCGGGAAAGTTGTTGTTCTTTCCGGCCCGGTATGATAATAATTGTCAGCGCTAACGATAACAAAAAATTTGGGGGAATAACGCTGATGGGAACAAAATCCGGAGGGTCGAAATCGTCAAAAAAATCCGCGGTGAAAACGGTATCGGGGAAAAAACTGCCCCGCAGGCCAAAACAGAAATCGCCGGAAGAACAGCTGCGCGATGAAATCTGGGCCATGACGCTGACGCTCAACGCCGACAGCCTGAAAAAACTCCTCCAGGACGCGGCAATCCTTGCCCATAACGAGAGGGTCCTCGATGATTATCATAGCAGCAGGGGGCTGCGGGAAGAAAAGGGACGGCAGGTCAGACAGGTCCTGGCGGATATAGAAGAAGGGAGGGACGACAGCTATTTTATTGTCATTCTGAACAGCTACCGCAATTTTCTCTCCCGCGAAGAGATGACGCGCCTCGTCAAATTGTGCCATAGCGCCGAAAATGCCCGGGACGCCGCGGAGCGTCTCTATGTCTGGATAGAGCGGGACCGCCGCGATATCAGGAAAAATTCTGAAATTGACGACCCCGGCGACCCGTCCCTCCCGGCCCTCTGGAAGAAGGTCATCGACAGTTACGATCTGAAATGAGGCAGGAGGGATGTCATGACCATGAAACGTCTGCTGTTCGGCTTTAAACACCATATGCTGCCGGTGCCATGGATTCTTTTCAGGAGAATGGCGCCTGCCGAGGCGGCAAAAAACAGGCGGGCCTTCGGCCGCCTCGATGAGGACCAGCGCCGGGTGCACCACTTCGTGGTGCGCGAGTTGCCGGGATTTGCCCGGCCGATGGGGCCCGATTACGTAGCCCGCGCGCTTGACATGGGCCTCAGCCGGGTGGATGAGATAATGGATGAGCTTGAACGCCGGAAATTGTTCTTATACCGGCCCGGGGGGCGCGATGTCGAATGGGCCTACCCGGTGACCGTGGTGCCCACACCTCACCGGGTGGAATTCTCATCCGGCGAGGCCATCTGGGCTGCCTGAGCGACTGATGCGGTTGCCACGCCCTTCGTGCAGGGGCGTTTACGCGGTGAATCCCTCGCCTTTGATATCAGGACAGAGTGCGCATGCTGCGGCAGGGAAATCAGGTTCCGCATGAAAAACGATTTAAGCTTTACCCTGGCGGATACTGCATCGGACCCGGTTTTCTTCGTTCCGGTGGTGGACTTTGCCAGGCTCAAGGCGCCAAGTATCATCGATGATTTTTGAATGAAGTCGGTATTCTTCTGGTCAGAAGAACACGCAAGAAATCATCGTAAACGGCTCGGCGGAAGAAGCGGTTTGTACCTGACTCTTGAACAAAACGCCTTCCTGGCTCCCCTGGCGCAGGAGGTTCCCTTTGAGTTCAGCCGCTGTCCTGCAGGTAATTAATTGATAACTAAAAGCCTTTGAAAACAGGCATTAATTGATCCACGTGGGGATTTTTAAAGAACCCGCAAGGGAATATTTGCAACTGCTATGCCCCGGCCCGGTCTTAATACAGTGGGAGGAAGGATGGCATGCAGCGCACGATTTTTAACACGCCGGTGGTTCATCACATCATGCGGTATATATCGCTCTTTTTTCTGAAACTGCTGGGGTGGAAAAGGGCGGGACGGCTGCCCGGCGTGCCGAAGTACATCATTATCGTCGCGCCCCACACGTCGAACTGGGACCTGTTCTACGGCGCGATCATTGCCCTGGCGTTAAAGCTCGACGCCCGTTTCATGGCAAAGCAGCAGCTGTTCCGGAAGCCTTTCGGCCCTCTGATGAGGTGGCTCGGCGGGGTTCCCATAGACCGGTCATCGTCGCACCATACCGTTGACCAGGTGATACAAAAATTCAATGAGAATGAAACCTTTATCCTGGCCATAGCCCCGGAGGGCACGCGCCGGAAAGTCAAATACTGGAAATCCGGGTTTTACCATATCGCTGAGGGCGCCCGCGTGCCTATCCTGCTCGGCTTTCTCGATTACGCCACCAAAACGGGAGGCGTCGGTCCCCTGGTGATGCCGTCCGGCGACTTGGACCAAGACATGAAGGTTATCCGCGATTTCTACCGGTCCGTTACCGGGAAACACGCCGACAAGACAAGCCCCCTCGCCATCCCTCATAAAACCTGACCGCAGGCACGTTACCAGGACGACGACGCGCCGCCCCCGCCGAATGAGCCGCCGCCCCCAGACCACGAGGTGTCGTTCGAGGAAGAGGAACTGCTTGACGAGCCGGAGCCGCTGGAACATGATCCGCCGCTGCTGTAGGAATCGCCGCCACCGGTGGACCCGCCCAGGCCGCCCAGGATGCAGAACTGGAGAAAATTCGTGCCGATAAGAATACCCAGGAGCATTGTTTCATTTTTCGACGTGCCTTCCGCAACGGGCTTCAGTATCTGGATCAGCCATACTATCGATACCATGCTTGCCAGGACCGGGATGCCCATTATTATCGCGGCAATTATTTTTGATTTTTTCTTTTCGGGGACCATGATCGCAGCTGTCATCGACGCCCCGGCGAAGGCTCCCATGAGATAGAGCGTTGGAGTCCAGTACCAGGCGCCGTGCAGGAAAAACTGGAACAGGACCGGGATTCCGAGGAAGAGGGCCAATCCGGCAGCGACTGTGACCCACACGTTGATCATCTTCCGCATCCTGGCGAGAATAAGCAAAACGGCACAGAGGCCGCCTAACAGAAAAAATATAATATAGTGACCCGTGACATGGGAAAGGGCGCCCCACATCCTGACCATCGCCGGCGTCTCCTGCCCGGGCCGGACCTCGTCGGTTGCGATAATTATCTGCGATACCGCTTTCTCGATTCCCCGGCCGTATTTATAACTTTTAAAGTCGTCCCGTATGCCGTCGAGGATCCTCCCTGCCTTCACGTCGGTTATGTATCCCTCGAGGCCGTAGCCGACCTCGATGCGCATATGCCGGTCATACACGGCCACGGTAAAGAGAAGTCCGTCGTCACGCCCCCGGGCTCCTCCGCCCCATTTCTCCGCTGTCTTGAGGGAGAACTCCTCGATGTTCATCTGTCCCGTGGTCCCGACCGTCAGGACCGCTATCTGGATCCCGGTCTTTTTCCTGTGGGCGATGAGCATGTCCGCGATTTTATTCTCCTCAAAGGGGGTAAGGATGCTGGCATAATCGTTCACCGGTCTGGTGATGGCGGGGATGACCTGTGCTGATAATGTCGATTGGAACAGCATGGATACGGCAACTAGGATGAAGAGAAACGGGCCTTTTGTTTTTTTCATGATTGGGTCACCTCTATGTGAAGTTCGTTGCCGGAACGGTCGTCTCCGGGGACTACGGCCCTGAAAAGGGCGCCGGTCTTCTCCGGTCCCTGGATGATGCCGCGCGCCGGCTGGCCGGAATTGAACCTCTCTGCCTCGGCATTGACCATTTCCCTGCCATAGGTTTGCTCCCGATGATGCCGGTGTATTCAAGAATGATATACTATAATGCTGGATATGCAATTCTTTTTCCTGCCGCCTTCGGAAATCTCTGCTTCCCCTCCTTAAAAATAGTGGCTTTTTATATATCCCGTCTATAGTGTGGTTACTGCAAGGAGAATCCAATGCCAAAATTTCTGTCAGACGAATGGTTCGCGAAAGTTGATGAGATGACAAAGGCCGCCGCGGGCCTTGAAATACCAAAGGCCATGAAGGACGTCGTTGTGAACCTGAAGGTGGAGGATGGCGGCGCCGAAATAGCCATGTGCATCAACGGCGGCATCATCCAGAAGGGCCATGCCCCCAGGGCCGACGTGGACATGTCGATGCCGGCCGATTACGCCCTGTCCATCCTGGTCAGGGGCGACTGGTCCGTGGGGATGAAGGGCTGGGTTGCCCGGAAGATCAAGGTGTCGGGGAACATGAGGAAGCTCATACCCCTCCAGGTGTACAAGGAAACGGCATCGCAGGCCGCGCTGCGAAAAGGGATAGAATCGATCACCGGTTAGCCGGTATCATCCTTCTTCCTCCTCTTCATCTTCGAACAGCTCCGCTGAGTTTGCCAGGGGACAGTTGCTCACGAAGACCGGCCCCCAGGGCGCTTCGTAGACATGGCGCGCCGTGGTCATGCCGTGGTAACTGCAGATGACCACTGAGCCGTAATGCATGAAGTGGTGCCTGCATTCAAGGCAATCATCTATGATGATGACCATGGGTTTAATCCGCCGGCCGGCAGCGGGAGGCGGCCGCGGCCAGGTTCAGGGCCGTGTCCGCGGCCGTTCGCTTCAGCGCTTACCGCCTTCTGATCAGGTTTACTATGGCGAGGAGAATAAGGGCGCCGACCAGGGCGGCGATGATCGAACCGATGATCCCGCCGTAGGATATCCCGATTAGCCTGAATACCCAGCCGCCGAGGAACGATCCGGCCACGCCGATGATGATGTTCCACAGGATGCCGAAGCCGCCGCCTTTCCAGATCATGCCGGCCAGCCATCCGGCCACGAGTCCGATCGCCACCAATATGAGGATGCTTGTCAATGTCATGGGCTTTCTCTCCTTGCAGGGTAATGTGTGTCTGAATGATCATGATACACCACGGCAGTGAAAATTCAATAAGAAAATTTTTGATGACAGGCCGCCTGTTTACGCTAGCATGTCAGAGAGGCAGGAAATCCACGCACGGCAGGTGAATGATGAAACACGCGGTCCGTATCATGATTGTCGCCGTATCATTATGCTGCGCTACCGAAACGTTCCCGAAAAAAATCGACTTCAGGATGAAGCTCGTTATAACACAGGAAGAGGTGAGCAAGGATTCCCAAGAGGACACCTATGAAGTCACCGTGCGGGGCCGCGCGGTGAAATACCGGTGGAGCCACGAAGGGTTCCCCGACGATTTAGAGGAGAAGAAAAGCTTCCGCCTCAGCGAGAAGGCCTTCGATAATCTCGTGAACTTTATTCTTGCGAACAATTTAAACAGGGACCTAAAGGAAAAAAACAAGACCGGCCAGCTTGGGGTGGGAATTATCATGCGCCTGGATATATCGATAGATTCGGTGAAGACAAAGGCGCACATCAGCGGCATGTACAACCGGTGGGGCGTCCCGCCGGAGCAGCGCTGCACCATTAGCAATCTGGAATATTACCGCAAGGCGTACAGGATACTCGGCGCGATCAGGGAAGGAAAAGAGAATTTTTGATGATACAATCCGGTCTGAAAAATTTTTAAATTTTATAATACAGAAATTGACTAAATTCTAAAATACTATTATATTACTATAATTAATTGAAGGAGGTAGAAGACAATGAATTCATCGAATGGTTTTTGCAGGGACAGCTCCTGTTCGAATTACCGGTCCCACGACTCAATTTTCCGCGACAGATCGCTGGAATCATCGAGAAATTTCTTCTCGTTTAAATATATTTCCTGGTAAAGATGAAATAAAAAGGCGGGGTCCCGTGACCCCGCCTTCGTGTTATTATCAATTATCAGTAGACTTGTTGCATAACTCCTATTTTGTCGCCAGATAATAATTCCACAGACCACATGCTACTGAAAATGTCTGATCGATAAAATGGTCTCTTTTTGTCCGAGAAACATGATATACTATTCTTA
>Ga0116178_10000966_pt1 | contig 24627 bp, 17 predicted proteins | sample AD_STIC12_MetaG_FD_89880 | JGI IMG/M metagenome (GOLD analysis project Ga0116178, IMG submission 89880) | Active sludge microbial communities of municipal wastewater-treating anaerobic digesters from USA - AD_STIC12_MetaG | ecosystem: Engineered > Bioreactor > Anaerobic > Digestate | place: USA... | reverse complement strand
GCTTTGGCTTGAATTCGTTGTCGCTGATTGAATTAGGAATGTGATGAGCGATGCCTTCCACTGGCCGTGCATCGATTGGAAGAAAGACTTCATCAAAGCCGTCGGGCTCTTCAGCGGAGACAGCAGTAGGAAACTGCGTCCCGTGGCCCGACAAATAAACTAATACCTGACTGCCCGGTTTTGCCGAAGTCACAAGCCAATCTAAGCTGCCGAGTATCGCCTCTTTGCTCGGCAGGCCATCTGCCTGGACCTTGCGATCGAACGTTGAGTACTCCAGCGCGTCACCAAGAACACGGATATGCGAGCGAGGCACTCCCTCGTCTATCAGGGTGTTGGTCAGCAAGGTTACATCGTTACGGGGGCCGGCCAGAGATCGATTTATGTGATGATATCCGGAGACGCCAACGATCAATGCCCATTTGTCGTCCCCGTCAGGCTCTTGGGCTACGATGGGAGCGTTTGCAATCAGGAGACTTGCGATAACAAACGCACATCGACGCATCGTCAAACTCGCGCGATAGGAGCGATGTACTCGCCAAACTGCGACTTCTGATCAAGAAGAGTCGCGAATGAAACTTTCATGTCAAAATGGTCTGCGGCGGTAATTGGCGCCTTTGGATACAACGCTTTTAGTCGAGCGATCTCATTCGCCACGGCAGTCCCGCTGCTTCCTGGTCTAATTCGACGATATCCCTTCTGGAATTCTGCGGATCCCCCAGCAAACAATGCCGCTTCAAGGCCCGTCAGCAGCATGTACTCGAACGTACCCGAGCCCGCCGCTTCAGATTTCACCGGCTTGTCTGACGAGTCCACCGTTCCTACGGCTCTGCGAAAGGACATCCACGGTCCTTCGCACACGGTCCTATCGCCTATGTAGCGGCCGCGAACCACCTGACATCCAGCAGAGTCAAAAATCTCCGGGCCATCAAAAAACTTTCCCGTGGAGTGAAGATTGTGCGCCACCCCACGAGTCCACACGTCGTTCTCTTGGTATGGGTCGTAGTTCAGGTCATCAGGCGAGCGTAGAACCACATAGGGTTGATCCATAAGAAGCGCACCGCGCTGAATCTTGGTTAGATCGGAAGCTTTGTGTGATCCAGCGCGGAATGCGTATTTTCCGGTTGGCAAGAGGCTGGCTCCAACACCTTTCGTGAGGAGGGCTTTGAACATGTTGGACGCCGCCGGAACTGTGGATGCTCGGAATAGCGCCAGCTTATTGTCTGCTGTGCGCCAGGCTCCGATTATACATTCACAAGACAGGTGGTTAGGTTGTGAAACGCGAACCTTATGAACATCCGCCCACGTCGCCTCTTCAGAGGTCGACGATAGCGCGCAGCCTCGTAATCCGAAAATGCGTATCGGTTGTTTGTCAGAAAAAACAAACGAATTTCGGTCGGCAAGAAATTCGAGCGTCGCCGCAGAAAGATCAAAGTCTCCTGCGGTCGGAGCTGCGAATTCAGAAAGATGCTGATAATCCGGAGCGCGATCGAGGGCAGCCCAAGCGGGCAAAGGTCGATTTGCTGCGTCGATCTTCCAGTATTTCTTGTCGGTGATGAGCTTGCGCAATTCTGGAGTAAGCGCGGGCGCCGCCCATTTCGCATCTTGAAAAGGGTCTGTAAAAAGGTCGCCTCGCTCTGACTCAAATACCGAGCCAAAGCCGGTAAACTGCTCTCCATCCAAAGCTTCCAACTCTACCATGGCCGAAGAATCTGCTTCCTCGTCGGCGTCAGCTAGCTCATTCGCTCCGGCGACATTCTGCGCCGTTGCGACGTTCAAATGAGATCCGAGGGCAGTCGCTACAAATCCTGAGCTTGCAATCGAAATAAATTCGCGACGCAGCATTTGATGTCCCCCAAATCTCACGGGCAAACGTACGAGGCATCGTCGTCGCTATGCAAGCCCGGCCATGCAGGCGATCCAGTTATCCAATGGGGGTCTATTGCCGGCTCTAAGGCGCGGTAGAATTCCCAAAGTAACTCAAGAAACACGCCTGCGTGGGGCAAGATCTTCTTCATCGAGGTGGTGCCAGTCGCCGTCTTTGCTGGCTCGAACAAAGATATGGACATGCGCAAAGCATCCACGCTCCATTTTAGTTCGTGTTGGGGAGCGACCATATTTGAGCGCAATACAGATTGTGCGCGCGGAACAATGATAGGGATAGCTGCTGTGGCCGCATCTCCCGAAAGAGTTCGCGCGATCCACTTCTCACTGAGGTTGATTGCCGGAGCGCCTTGCGTCCTTTTGGGCGTCACGTCGGAGAATGGAACAGATTTGGGAGCGACGAATGGAAGGACGGTCGAGACACGCAACGCGTCGTCCAATCCTACCGACGCGTTTCACCAACCAGCATGAAGGGCGCCCAGGCGGAAGGGTGCGCAAAGGCTGGTGACGACCTGTCGTTCAACATGGCTTTCATCGCGAGCCGGAGAGACTCGGCGCGATCTCCGCTCATTCTGTCCAGTCGAAGTGTTTCCACGATTAGCCTCTGGGCGGAGTCATCACCAACAGACCAGTGAGACACGAGCAGGGAGCGAGCGCCGGCGAAAAAGAAGGCGCGCGCGAGACCGGACAGCGCATCATCACCCATCTTCCCGGCCTGGGCGGTGTTGCATGCAGACAGGATCACCCAGTCAGCGTTTAGCTTCAACGTTGCGGCCTCGGATACGGACAACAAGCCGTCGTCCTCGATACTTGCTCCTCTGCTGGGCGATTGCAGCGAAGGCGGCGTCAAGACGAGCCCCCCTTCTGCGCCGCCGACAAAAGTCTGGGCTTCCTGGGGAAGCAAGCCGTGCGTCGCAAATGCGATGACCGAAACGCGTTCCAGGTCTAGTTGCCGAACGACGGCTTCGGTTGCCGAAGCGCCCCGCAGAATCATGGAGCGCTCCGCCCCAAAGAGTGCAGAGAGACTGGTTAGCTCTTGATCAGCACCAGCGAGCGGGCTGAGACATTCGAGGCCAGCCTGTTCAACGACATTTTCCTTCATCTGGAGCCCGCGCACACAGCTGGGTGCGTCGGCTCCTGCCAGTCTCGGTGCTCCGATCCCGACAAAGTCAAACTTGCGGACGAGCGGACGCCGCGGTGCGCATTCGCCTTCGATAGTCCGCGACGCGCATCTAAGGGCGCGAAGCGACGTTACGGCCGGAAGAAAGGTCAGCGCATGTTCGATGCCCAGCCACTTGGTGCTGCGGAGCCGCTCAACGCCGGTTTCTGCGCTAGGGGGATCTGCCATGGGTAGAGCTGCAAACGGAAGGCTTGCGAGGGGGCCTGAAGCAACTATGACTAGGCGCTTCCTGCGAAGCGCATCGGAACCGATGGGCGCGATCAGCTGGTCGTAGAGCTTTCGCCCCAGCGCCGTGTTGAACGGGCTTTCGCCCCCAGTCCGGGACTTGCCGTCGACCGGGCGCCGTTGGCTACCCCCGGTCGGGTCGAGGCTGGCGCGAAACTCGCCGATCTGGGCTGCAAGCGACGTTCCCGAGACCGGCAATCTCGTCCAACTGGCCGTTTCACGTGTAAGCGCCCAAACAAACGTAGCGCCTGCTGGGCGCGCGTAAAACAACAATGCCTCGTCCTCGGCCAGCAGATTCTGGACCTCGGCGACGGCGAGTGGTGATGGCGCGACCATTTCGAAGTAGGCCGGAAACGCTCGTCGGAAGCGGGCATGTGCTTCCTCGAACGCGGCATCGAGCTCTTGAAGCCTAAGGCTCACTCTGCTGTGCTCTTCATCCGGCACCCGCCTGGCCGTCAGTATGGCGAGGTCGGCCTCTAGCTCATCCCGTGTATTTTTGGCGGCTTCCACATCGCGTGCTGCGAGGGCCATGTCGTCTGTCTGGGCGACCGCACGGGCTCCAACTCGCGCCATGGCGTCGGCAGTATTGCTGAGCGCTTCGCTTTGAGCTGTCAGAAAAGCGCTGTCACGCAGGAAGGTCTGGCATTGATAGGATTGCGGAGCGGACTGACATGGCTGGTCAGTGGGTTGAGCTGGCGCACTCCCGGCTCCGACAAGTGCTAAAGCGATAGCGCAAGGCGCCAGCACCGCGCGCAGCTGCATCATGGGGCCATCTCCACCGGCCAAATCGTAGCGAGCCGACACGGCCCAGGCAACATCTCGTACCAGATCGGCGCCGCTTAAGTTGACATCAACAGCGGTTATTCTTGAGACTAATCACGGACTGTTAGAGGTAAGCGCAGTCTTCGCAATGCGATCTCGGTTGGGGCACAGAATGTTCGAAATCAAGCGGCCGCCGGCGTACACGCGAGCTTTCTGGATGCTCCCGTTCGCTTTGATGGTGGCAATGCACGCCGAAGCGCAACAGATCCTGAAGCCGGACGAGACAAGATCAGGCCAGGCGGGCGGCCTTCAAGTGGGCTCATACACCCTACATGCTCGCGCTGGACAGCAACTATATGTTGCGACTGAATCGGACCAGTTTGATACGATGCTGACCGTCGAAGGACCCGACGATTTCTACGAGGAGAATGACAACCAGTTTGGTTATAATTTTGGCGCTCCACGCGACTACAAGACTGCAATCCATGATTCAGCGCTGTATCTCGTTATTCCTCGTGACGGCACCTATCAGATTGAGGTCAGCGCGCGTGAGCACAATGAGCGGGGAACCTACCGGCTCGTTCTGGAGGAGTTGCCCCGGCTGACGGCTGGAGAGAGCATCAGCGGAACGCTAATTGGGAGCGACCATGTCAGCATGAACAACGCTTACGTCGATTGGTATGCGTTCCGGGCCACACCAGGACAGAAGGTTAGTTTTCGCGTCAGCTCCGCCGAGTTTCCTACGCTCATCGCCATAGCCGATGGAGATTCTTACTACGAAAATTTCGGCTCCCGCGACAATGGCTTCAGAGAAATTGAGTTCGACTTCGGTGAAGGCGGTGAGTTTCGCATCGGCGTAAGTTCTGAGACGCAGGGTACGGGAGGGAAATACCTGCTCCAGACAAGCGCAGGCGGGATCGCGGTTGCTGCGGTTCTCCCGTCTGCGGAGCCGACAGATTGCAACGCCGCGCTAGCGGATGCTGATTCCCGCAAGTCGCGGCAGGACGCGATGATCGCATCGTCACGACCTCAAATGCGCCAGCAAGCGCAAGCGGCTCTGATACCCATTCTGACGGCAAGGGTAAGTGCGAGGATCTGTCTTCAGGACTACCAGCGGGCCGACGACGATCTGGCGGCGATTACGTCGTTGTCTGGTCCGGGGCTGCGTGAATGGGCCGAGGCCATGCTCGGCCGAGTGGCAATTGCTCAGATCCGCGCTGACACCGCCAGAGCGACGAGCCTCAGGCGGCAACTGATGGATGGTATAGGCCTCGCAGGGCAGGCGCGGGCTTCGGCGCTGCAGCAGTATGGCGACGAGGATAAAATCGTTGAGTCGGATGACAACGTTGAATTGTACGGTTTTGTCCAGATGACAGAAGTCGCGAGGGGGTATGGCAGCGCCGGTTTGACGTGGTTGGCCAGCCGGGTGGTCACCTACTCGCGCAAAGAACGGACCGATCTTGCAAAGCGGTCCGTAGCCATCCTGCTGAGGTTCGCGGCGAGTGCGGGCGACGTCGAGTGCGAAGCGTTAGTGCCGCTCGGGCGCGCGTTCTTGATCGCGGGCCAACCTGCCGCGGCTGTTGATGCGCTGCGCAGAGCGCTTACGAAAGGACGCCAGTATATGTCGCGGACTGCCGGAAACGGAGAGCCACGGGACTTTAGATGTGGAAACTATGCACACTCCGGATGGTATATACCGGAAGCAGATGTCGTTGCTTTCCTGATTGGCTCCCTGGTCATGGCGGGCGACGCGTCTGGCGCGGTCGACGTTGCGAAAGAGTGGAAGAGTATCGATGACGATCACTTCACGGCTGTCATGCTGGCGCGCGCCCATGAAGCGACCGGTCAGGACGACCTCTCCCTGGCGGCCTGGCGAAATGCAAAGGCTCAGGGCGCAGGCCGATATGGCTTCGAAGGCTCGACCCACGACGTAGTTGCCGCCGGACTCTTGCGTTTGGGCGCCTATGGCGAGGCGGGGCAGACTTGGCAGGAACTTGCACGCTTAATAGAGCAGCAGACTGAGTCGGACTACTGGGAGGAAGCTGCGCCTGACGTAGCTCTGGCCCGGATCTACGTAGATCTCGCCACGCGGCTAGAGGCCAACAATTTTAGCGATCCACTAGGCTGTCCCTCAGGTCGCGTTAGCTTCACCCAGATCGCGTTTGGTCGCCCAACTGTTCAGGAAGCAAGTATTGCTGGGGACCGCGCCTACTATGAATACTGCGAAGGCTGGGCTGAAGCTTCCCGTGCGGCCGCACCGGCCCTGGCCGAACAGGTCAACCGACTGTTACTCGACGCCGCGAGACGCAATGGCTGGGACGAGAACGAAATCAGGAGACTGATCGAAGCTAGTCTTGAAGCGGCTTGGATGGCCGCAGGCGTTGAGAGGAATTGATCTGATAGCGCTTCACCACAGCAAAAGCGGCGTCGCTGTCCAGCGCGCCGCTGCGTGCCAGGTAAGCAGCGACAGCAACGATTCACGTAAGACGGCGGCTGACCTTCGAAGTGCTTGAGAGGGTGCCTCACATCACGATAAGGAGCCACGGTCTACTATTATTGCCAGGGTCTGATCAGGGATTGAAACGACCCGTCTTGTTTGCGTTAGAGCTTCACAGTTCCCTCGCGGGTACGAGCGGGGTGGCAATCCTTGTATTTATAATCATGCGGCTATTACTCGCGATCTGGGTTGGTCGAACTCCATCGCGCAGAGTTGCCGCTGGCTGTCACGGCGAACAGCAAGGTCTGCTGACGCTGAGATCAACGCGAACAATCCGCTACGCCTGCCGATGCTGATGCACTTAGGCCTCGCGTCGACGATGAGCCAAGCGCAGCCTAGTCTTGCAGAAAGTGGGAACGTCTCGCTTCGCTACGCCATTTCTCGCGTGATTCAATTCATCGCGACGCAAAAGAATACGCATCGTTGGCGGCCTTCCAGCTCAAAGCGCCCATGAACGCATCCACGTATGCAGCTCCCTTTGCGCCGTAGTCCATGTGGTAAGCGTGTTCGTACATATCGAGCGCAATTAGAACGCGGCCGTCGGCAGCGGTCATTGTGTGATCGAAAGCCCATTGGTTCACGAGCCTGCCCGCGCGTGGAGACCAGGTGAGTAGCACCCAGCCTGAGCCCCCGCCTAGCGCCTTGCCCATGGCCGCAAACTGATCGCGCCAGATTTTCTCGCTCCCGAAGTCTCTCTTGATTTGGGTGCTCAGCTTTTCACCGGGACTGCCGCCGCCGGAGCCAAGTGAGTTGAAGTAGGCCTCGTGGAGGATCATCGAGTTCATCGCGAGCAGTTCTTCTCGCTTGAGCCCGTTGAGCATGAAGCCGGGGGCTGTGCTTACGTCGAGCTTGGCAAACTCATTTTCGATGGCGCCCAACCTGTTCACGGCGCCGACATAGTTGTTGTCGTGATGGGAAACGAGAATCTTTTCCGATAGACCGGGTATGGTTTTTGGGTCGAAGGGCAAGGGCTGTGGCTGGTAACGCGCAGCCGTCGTCTGTGTTTGCTGGGCGCTAGCGGTGCTCTGTACGACCAGCATGGCGCCGGCGGTTGCGGCTGCGGCGAGGGCGGTACGACGATCAATGTTCAACGTCATGGGTCTCTCCCGTATGAACGAGTTCTGATCGCTGCTCCGTCCCGAGCGGCGGAATGACCATAACGCTTCCCCGGTGTGGGCCGATAGGGGCAGGGGAGATGGTACGAGGATGGTGCCGCCTTATTCTGAGGGCCCGCTCTCGAGCGCGGACCTGAGGCAGCGCGGCATTTCCGTACAGGCCAGACGACACGATGCCGTGACCAAGCGTCTCGCTGCAGGAGAATGCATTTTGCCCGCGTCTCTCTTTGGGGTAGACGGAAGGGCGTTCATTGTACGGCAATGGTTTTTCGTCAAAACACGGGCATGTCTAAGCTTCGCCGCCTCATCAGCCTCTGCCTGATGCTTGCCTTCGCAAGCTACGGCATGGTTGTGGCAGCGCCTGCCCACGCACACAGCGCGCACGACAACAGCGCCATTCTCCATGTGATTTCCGAGGATGCCGCCCGTGGGCAGGCTGGTCATGATCATCACCACGATCACGAGCAGGCCGACGACGACCACTCGACCAACGACAATGGCGCAGGCGGAGACGCAACACATGGTGGTTTCCACGTGCATGCCGTTGCGGCCTTCACCGCAGTCGATGAGCCCGCGGCTGTGTCCCGGCCCTTGACCCTTACGCGTATGACGTGGGCTGAACTGTCCAGCGTCAGCGCGTCGGGCCTTTTTGCACCGCTGAAAAAGCCCCCCCGCATCTTCCTCTGATCCAGACAACGCGTCTGCGTTTCCGCGCAGGCACTGACGGTTTGCGACAGAGGAGTTTTCCGTGTCATTTCATCGCTATGCGGTCCTGTTTGGGGCCGCTTGCGCGGCGTGCTCGCCGGCGCCTGCGTATGCTCAGGCGGCGTCGCCGACCGGGGCTCTAACACTCGACGATGCGTTCGCGCGTGCTCTCGCTGACGCGCCTGTTCTAAACGCCGCCAAAGCTGCCGAGCGTGCAGCTGATGCAGCTGTCAGGCAGGCTGATCGCGGGCTTAATCCGACGCTGGATTTCCAGCTCGAAAACGCGCTGGGAACCGGTCTCTATCAAGGGCTCGACCGCACCGAAGGCACGCTGTCCTTCAGCCAGGCCATCGAGCGCGGCGGAGATCGAAAAGCTCGCACAGAGCTGTCGATGCGGCAGGGCGAACGGGTCAAAATCCAGACCGACGTTTCGCGCCAGGACCTGCTGATGGATGTCGAGGCGGCGTATATCGACGTACAGCGCGCCGCAGCGGAGCGTTTGATCGCCGAAGAACGCCTGGCGATTGCCCGCGAGATTGCAGCAACCGTGCAGCGTCGCGTCGAAGCCGCGCGCGATCCGCTTCTCGCTTCGTCAAGGTCGCTTACCCTCGTCGCCGAAACAGAAATCGCTGTCGAAAATGCGCATCGGTCCGAGCAAGCCGCAAAAGAGCGTCTCGCAAGTTTTTGGGGCGGCGCCGCGGCCTTCGACGTGGAAGCAGCTTCTTTCAATCTCGCAATCACATCTGGCAATACGACAGGGGCGGGGTCCCCAGAACTGGCAGCAGCTCGCGCTCTGGAAAAAGAAGCGCATGCCCGGATCGACGTTGAGCGGGCGCGGGCAAAGGTCGATCCGACCGTTTCTGCTGGTGTTCGCTACTTCAGCGACAATAGCGAAGCGGCCTTTGTGGTCGGGATCTCCATTCCGCTGGGGATCAATGACAATAACAGCGCCGCCGTTGAACGAGCATCAGCTGAGGATCAGCGAGCGCATCTCGAAACAGAGGCCCTTCGGCGAAATCTGGACCGGCAAATTGCCACCGCACGTTCGCAAATGGACATTGCCGTAGGCGAGATCCGATCGTTGGACGAGCGCTTGCTTCCCACGGCCCAGGAGGCCGTGGAGCGCGCACGGCAGGGATACAATCAAGGGGGCTTCTCCTACCTTGATGTGCTCGACGCCCAACGCGTCCTTTCAAACGCGCGCATGCAGCGCATCTCCGCTCTTTCATCATATCACCGCGCCCGCGTGGCGCTTAAGCGGTTGGCCGGTGAGTACACCGCCATTGCCGCGCAATGAGGTCTGTCATGTCCCCCTTCAAAACCACCCTCCTTATTGCGGCGTCCGTCGCTGCAACCCTTTCTGCCGGATGCGGTGAGAAGGCCTCGGGTGCAGCGGGAGCTGAGCACAGCGCCGCAGCTTCGACGGATTACGAGCGCGGTCCGCATCGGGGCCGAATGCTGCGCGATGGCGATCTGGCCATTGAGATGACCATCTTTGAGGATGGCGTGCCACCGGAGTTTCACGTCTACGCGCATCAAGGCGACAAGCCGCTTTCGCCCGCGGAGGTAAACCTCGCCGTCGAGCTGACGCGGCTTGGACCGAAAGTGGATCGGTTCACGTTCACGCCACGCGAGGACTATTTCGTTGGCAGTGGCGTCGTGAAGGAGCCGCACTCATTCGATGTCAAAGTTACTGCCGTGCGTGCCGGCAAGACGTCGTCATGGACGTATCAATCGTATGAGGGGCGCACCACCATTCTCGCCGACCAGGCAGATGCAGCAGGGGTTAAAGTCGAGCCCGCCGGTCCTGCTTCCATTGACGAGTTTGTCTCTCTGACGGGGAGGGTGGAGCTACAGCCAGAGGGCCGCGCTGAAGTCCGCGCCTGGTATCCGGGTCGCATCGTGACGATGACGCGCTCCATCGGGGACCGTGTGACGAAGGGCGAGACGCTGGCAACAGTCACGTCAAGCGAGAGCCTCCAGACTTACGCCATCCCGGCGCCGATCAGCGGTGTTGTCATGGAGCGCGGCGCCACGGTTGGTGATGTTGCCGGATCGACGCCACTCTATGTAATTGCCGATCCTCGAAAGCTCCACGCGGAGTTCTTTATCTATCCGCGTGATGCGGAACGGCTGCGCGCCGGCCAGCGCGTGACCGTCAAGAATGTCGGTGGTGACCGCACCTACGCGGGGAAGATCGAAGTTATTCTGCCGACGGCAGATATGCTGACGCAAACAGTGATCGCGCACGTGGACTTGCCCAATCCCGATGGCTTGGCCTGGCGCCCCGGGCAGGCGGTCGAGGGGCAAGTCGTCGTCGCCTCAGAACAGGTGCCCCTGGCTGTTCGCACGCGCGCATTGCAGCGCTTCCGTGACTTCACGGTGGTCTACGCGCGCGTCGATGAGACCTACGAGGTGCGTATGCTGGAGCTTGGACGTCAGTCACCGGAGTGGACCGAAGTCCTCGGCGGCGTCGATCCCGGCGAAGTCTACGTGAGCGACAACGCCTTCCTCATCCGCGCGGACGTCGAAAAGTCCGGCGCGAGCCATGATCACTGAGGCCGCCATGCTGAAGCGCATCATCCATCTTTCCATCGCGCACCGCTGGGCGGTTCTGGCGGTGGTCGTCCTGCTCGGCGGACTAGGTGTCTGGAATTTCCAACGCCTGCCCATCGACGCTACGCCTGACATCACGAACGTGCAGGTGCAAATAAACACCGAAGCGACAGGCTATTCGCCCCTTGAGGCGGAGCAGCGTGTTACCTACCCGGTAGAAACGGCAATCGCCGGCTTGCCCGGCCTGCAGTATACGCGCTCTGTTTCCCGCTACGGCTTGTCGCAAGTTACCGTCGTCTTTGAAGACGGCACTGACATCTACTTCGCTCGTCAGCAGGTCAACGAGCGCCTTCAAAATGTTCGCAGCCAGCTGCCCCCTGGGCTGGAGCCGCAGCTTGGGCCGATCTCCACCGGCCTCGGTGAGATCTTCATGTACGTCGTTGAAGCGGAAGAGGGCGCTAGAAAGCCGGACGGCACGCCTTACACGTCCGAAGATCTTCGGACGCTCCAAGATTGGGTGGTGCGCCCGCAACTGCGCAACACCAAGGGCGTCACCGAGGTCAACACCATCGGCGGCTTCGTACGCCAGTATCACGTGACGCCTTGGCCGGAGCGACTATCCGCTCTTGGCCTAACGCTGGCTGACGTCGTCGCTGCCCTTGAGAAGAACAATTCCAATCTCGGCGCGGGCTATGTGGAGCGGTATGGGGAGCAACTCCTGCTGCGCTCGCCGGGCCAAGCTGCCGGCATCGAGGACCTTCGCGGGATCATCGTCGCCAATCGGAACGGTGTTCCGGTCCGCGTGGCGGATGTCGCGGATGTCGTGATGGGTGAGGAGCTTCGCACCGGCGCTGCTACCGAGAACGGCAAGGAGATTGTGCTCGGCACGGTCTTCATGCTGATGGGTGAGAACAGCCGCGAGGTCGCGCAAGCGACAGCGAGTCAGCTTGAGATAGCGGGGCGCGCTCTACCCGCCGGCGTGACTGCCAAGCCGATCTACGACCGCACGGAACTTGTCGACCGCACGATTGAGACGGTCGAAAAGAACCTGCTCGAAGGCGCTTTGCTTGTCGTCGTTGTCCTGTTCCTGCTGCTTGGAAACATCCGGGCGGCCATCATCACGGCGATGGTCATTCCGCTCGCCATGCTGCTGACGATCACCGGTATGGTGACGAACCGCGTTTCAGGCAACCTGATGAGCCTTGGCGCTCTCGACTTTGGTCTCATTGTCGACGGCGCCGTCATCATCGTGGAGAATTGCCTGCGGCGCTTCGCGGAAGCGCAGCACCAGATGGGACGACTGCTAACCCGAGATGAGCGCTTTACGTTGGCGGAAGACGCAACGGTGGAGGTGATCAAGCCGTCCATCTTCGGCGTGATCATCATCACCCTGGTTTATGTGCCAATCTTCGCGTTGTCGGGCGTCGAAGGTAAGATGTTCCACCCGATGGCATTTACGGTGGTGTTGGCCCTGACGGCAGCTCTCCTCCTGTCGCTCACTTTCGTTCCGGCTGCCGTTGCCCTTTTCGTGACGGGCAAGGTCTCCGAGAAGGAGAGCCCCATCATGCGGGGCGCACGGTCGGTCTACCAACCATTGCTCGATCACGCGCTGCGCTTGCGTACCTTCGTGGTCGCGGGAGCGGTCACTCTCGTCGCTATCGCTGGCTTTGCCGCCACTCGCATGGGCTCGGAGTTCATTCCGAACCTGGACGAAGGCGACATCGCTCTACACGCCCTCCGCATTCCCGGCACCAGCCTGTCGCAAGCAATTGAGATGCAAACCGCACTCGAAAGCAGCATCAAGCAGATGCCCGAGGTGGAACGTGTCGTCGCCAAGATCGGCACGGCGGACATCGCAACCGATCCGATGCCGCCGAGCGTGGCTGATACCTACGTTCTGCTAAAGGATCGCAAGGAATGGCCGGACCCAAACAAACCCAAGGCGCAGGTCGTCTCCGAGCTTGAGACAATTGTCCGGAAGATTCCCGGCAACAACTACGAGTTCACTCAGCCCATCCAGATGCGCTTCAACGAGCTTATCTCGGGTGTAAGGTCTGACGTTGCCATCAAGGTCTTTGGCGACGACACGGACCAGCTGATGGCGCTCGGGGATGAAATCGAAGGCCTGGTGAACGGGATCGAAGGCGCGCAAGACGCGAAAGTCGAGCAGGTCACCGGCCTCCCGGTCCTGCAGATCACGCCGGATCGCACGGCGCTTGCACGGCTCGGTCTGAACGTCTCCGATCTTCAATCCGTAGTCGGCGCTTCCTTCGGCGGCGCGGACGCTGGAGCGATCTTCGAAGGCGACAGACGATTCGATGTCGTTGTCCGCCTGCCGGAAGTCCAACGTCGCGACGTCGATGCTATCGGTCGGCTGCGCATTCCGTTGCCCGAGCGGGCAGGGGAAATGCGTGGCTTCGTTCCGCTGCAGGAAGTGGCAAAGATCGAGTTGTCGATTGGCGCCAACCAGATCAGCCGCGAGAACGGTAAGCGGCGGGTGGTCATCACCGCCAACGTTCGCGGGCGCGACCTGGGTTCGTTCGTCACTGAGCTTCAGCGCCGCGTCGGCGAAGAGGTCGAAGTACCGGCGGGGTACTGGGTCGAGTATGGCGGCACGTTCGAGCAGCTGATCTCGGGCGCTCAACGCCTCGCGCTCGTCGTGCCTGTCGCTCTCTTGATGATCGTGGGTCTGCTTTACGCGCTGTTCCGCTCAGCCCGTGATGCGCTCGTGGTCTTCTCGGGCGTGCCGCTGGCGATGACGGGCGGCGTAGCTGCCCTGATGATCCGCGATCTGCCGCTTTCGATCTCGGCAGGTGTCGGCTTCATCGCGCTCTCCGGCGTGGCGGTGCTGAATGGCGTCGTCATGCTGACCTTCATCCGATCTCTCAGGGACCGGGGCATGACGTTGGACGAAGCCATCAGGGAGGGCGCTCTCGCCCGTCTCAGGCCCGTGCTGATGACAGCTCTCGTCGCCAGCCTGGGCTTCATCCCGATGGCTTTCAACGTTGGGGCCGGAGCGGAAGTGCAACGTCCGCTCGCAACCGTAGTCATCGGCGGGATTATCTCATCGACAGCGCTAACGCTTCTGGTCCTGCCGGCGCTCTACCGTTTGGTTCAGCGCCGCAGACCGGAAGCAATGGGAAACAATCCAACTTCAACTCTGACACCGCAGGAGGTCACAGGCTGATGCATCTCAGCGAGCAATCCTCACGAACGCTTTGGTTGGCGGCGCTGGCTATCGCGGCCTTGGCTCTCGCGCCGGCGGCGTATGCCCACGGCGTCGAGGCGGGCGACAAGGGTTACATTCAGGAGACGTCCGGCATCGTCTTCCTTCCCTTCGTCTATCTCGGCGCCAAGCACATGGTCACGGGATACGACCATCTGCTCTTCCTGTTCGGCGTGATCTTCTTCCTTTATCGGATGAAGGACATCGGCATCTACGTGACCATGTTCGCCATCGGTCACTCGGTGACGCTGCTCTTCGGTGTGCTGAGCAATGTCAGCGTCAGCTCGTACATCGTCGATGCGATCATTGGGCTGTCGGTGGTCTACAAGGCGCTCGACAATATGGGCGCTTACCGGCGCTGGTTTGGCTTCCAGCCGGACACCAAAGCGGCGACGCTTGTGTTTGGCTTGTTCCACGGCTTCGGCCTCGCAACGAAGCTGCAGGACTTCCAGATGTCGCCGGATGGGCTCGTTCCCAATCTCATCGCCTTCAACATCGGCGTTGAACTGGGCCAGCTACTGGCGCTCGGCGCCATCCTCATTGCCATAGGCTTCTGGCGGAAGACGCCGAGCTTCTGGAAACACGCCTATCTCGCAAACACAGTGCTGATGACGCTGGGCTTCGTGCTCACCGGCTATCAGCTCGTTGGCTATTTCGTCGCCTGACCGGAGACACAGACATGTTCAATGCTCAAAAGCCCGATCCTTCCGAGCTTCCCTCGACTGGCCGTCTGCTGAAATCGACCGGCATAGCTGCGGTGATCGCAAGCGCGCTGCTTGTCGTCGTCGTGCTCCCCGCCGAGTACGGCGTCGATCCAACCGGAGCAGGTTCGCTGCTTGGTCTGACCGAGATGGGTCGTATCAAGATGCAGCTGGCCGAAGAGGCTGCAGCCGATGCATCCGCCGATGATGTACTGGCCGCTCCCGAGATGTCGGCGCCAGCTCAGGAAAGCCTTCCGCCGGCATCTAAGTCATTCGTTCCCACTCCGACACCACCTGCCACTCCGACCGCGCCAGCCGTGTCGACACCCGCGCCAGCTGCGCCTGCGGAGGCGACAGCAAAAGACGAAAGCGTATTCACCCTTGCCCCGGACGAAGGCTTCGAGATCAAGCTGGTGATGGAGAAGGACGCCAAGGCGACCTTCGAATGGTTCACCGATGGCCCGGGTGTAAATTACGACACCCACGCTGACGGCGAGGGCATCAACTACCACGGCTATGGCAAAGGTACGAACACGCCGCGCCAATCGGGCGAGCTGGTCGCAGCCTTCAAAGGGCAACACGGCTGGTTCTGGCGCAACCGGACAGAGGACGACGTGACGATTACTTTGCGTACGAGTGGTGAGTACACCGACCTCAAACAGTACGACTGAGCTTTCGACTCTGCTCTTCGTGTGTTCCCAACTTGCTGCAGGGCGCTCTTCACGCGGTACCGCATCGAAAGGGGTGGGGCGAGTCGGCCGCCAGCGGAAGTGAATCTTGCCGTTCTAATGGACGATCACAGCCCATGATGCGCGTATCAAGGTCGGCAGATCCTGGCGCGCGAGCGAGTTTTCGCCTTTCAGCAATCGATCAAAGATTGCCGAACATCTGCCGCATCGTGGTTTATATCGATGCAGCAGACCAGACGCACCGAGCGAATGTCACCCTGCGTCGCGTTTAGCGAAGACACTGGTCGCGGCTGGTCCGCGCTGGAAAACCAGGATCCGCATGCCTTCGCTCTTGTCGAGCGGGAAGTAGTTGAAGCGATCGCCAGAGGAGGTGACGGTAATAGCCTTCTGTCCTGCGGGGAGGGCCGCGCCATCGCCTGCCGTCATCTTGATGCCCTTCGCGGCCATCGCGTCGTAGAAGGCATTGATGTCTGGCACTTCCACGCCTAGCTCCACCAGCGCGCCATCGCCCAGCATGGAGTCGCCGAGCACCTTGTTGCCCGCCTCGCCCGATGGCGCGACAAGTTCAATCCAGATCGTGCCGTTGGACTGCACCCAGGTGTGCGAATTTTCGTCAACGCCCATCCAGTCGCGATTGAGGCCTTGCGTCAGCGGGAGTGTCTCAAGGCCTAGCGTCTCGGTGTAGACCTTGGTCGTGTTGGGCAGGTTGGCGCTCATCACCACGGTATGATCGAGGCGCGGCGCCGAAGCTGACGTGCGTACTTCCGGTGGCCATTTCTCATCACGGTAATACAGGGCGCCATTCGGATACTCCCAGAACAGCTCAATCGACGTACCTGCCGAAGCCTGCATCGGCAGATACATCAGCAGCTCGTCGCCGTCCTCGCGTTTGCCGTCCTTGATCACCCATTCCTTGAGCAGGCCGCCATTGCGCCGCGGATTGCCATCCATACCTACGACATCGATGCCCTTGGTCTTCATCTTGGCCACGGTCTTGCCGAAGTCGGGAACCGCGAAATCCAGTTCGACCAGGCTGCCATTGCCCTTCTGGTTCAGGAACTCCATGCCCGGTCCTTCGGTGGTGGGCTGTACGAGTTCAATCCAGAAGCCATTTGCGTCGATGAAGGCCAGCTTCATGCCGCCGAAGGTCGGATCGTCCTCGTTGACACCGAAGACAATCGGGTGCCGCTTCCAGCCCAGATTTTCGGTGAGGAATTTCGAGGTCTTCTCGAGATCCTTGGCCCAGACGGCCATGTGTTCAAGTTTCGGCAGCGTGGCTGCGGCTTCGGCGGCATCCGTTTGAGCGGCTTGTGTCACAGGCGTCGTCTCCTTTGCGGGGGTGGCGGCTGGGGCGCATGCGGTTATCGCTGCGGTCGTGGCGAGCAGGGCGAATGGAAGCAACCGGCCGATGTTTCGCATGGCTTTCTCGGTCCTTGAGGTGTGAGGGGTGTTGGCCGCTGTCGCTCGGCGTCAGCTGCACTCTTTCAGTTCAGCGTCCGTGTAGGTCTTGAGAATTTTTCCGTAGGGAAGATCTGCGTGAAAATGCGCGTAGGTGAGCTTGACTTCGCCCTTGACCGGGAACTGGACATCCGAGAGCGCGCCGAACTGGATGTGGCCCGGGCCGGAATAGGCTTCCGCCTTGCCGTCGGAACCCATGACCGGGTTGGCCTTGAATAAAACCGAGACAAGCTGCGCGAGCGAGGGCTGAGCGCCGCCTTCGGCATCAGGAATGACCTTCAGGCAGATCAGGGGCAGGGCGGAGATCGCTTCGGGGGGGAGGTTTCTCGCGGGACGGACAGATGCGCGAAGCGCCTGGTCGCCAGGCTTCACATCCATCGCGGCCTCGACCGTGCCGTCATTGTGGCTGATCAGTTCGATGCGATGCGCGCGCTTCTTGCCAAAGCCGTAGACCTCGCGTCCCAGGATCTGCGAATTCTCGCCGGTTACGTATACGCCCGGTGTGTAACCATGGAGTTCGCCCTTCCACGTGCAGAGAATGCCAACATAGACCTCGCTGTACGGCCCGAGCGTCGTCCAGTGATTGGTTTCGATCACCATGAAGGCCGTCGCCGGCTCGAAGAGTTCGAGGTCAGACGGCAGTACGGCGAGGGCTGCTTTCTCGTCCGTGGGAAATTCGACCATCACCATTTCGGTGCCGCGATACAGCCATGGCCCAGCCTCTGACTGCGGGCTCTGAACGGGCATGAAGCGGCCCCAGGCTGCTGGTTTCAGCTTGCCGTTCTTGGCCATGTCGATCGTCTCCCATATCTGCCGTATCGCTTTTGTCGGCTTAAATTAGGCCAACGCAATGTTTTGTCAATCAGCATTTATGGAGCAAAAACACTTTATTGGAAAAGATAGACTACAACTTGCCGCGGCTCACACGGCGTGCGGTGCTCTTGAAATGGGCCAATAACATTTGTCCAAAGTGAGGACGCTTTGTGCCATCTCACCATGCAGCGGCCGGGACAAACTCAGGCGCGGTCCGCGGGGTCGTCGGAGATGCGGACCAGAACCTTGCCGAAGCTTGCTCCTGTGAAGAGTGAGCAGAATGCTTCGGGCGCGGCCTGCAGCCCTTCATGAATTGTTTCAGGCAGGACGAGGTCACCTGCTGCCCGCCAACGCAACATGTCGCGTACGAACTGGTCGTAGGCGTCCAGCGAATCCATGAACCGGTAGGCATGTACGGTCAGAAACCGGTCCAGCACATACTGGAAGTTCTCGATGCCGGCGATCGTGCCTCCGGTATTGTAGATGCTGATGAAGCCCGTGATCAGAATCTGCTTCAGTTCGTTCATCAGCGGCAGGCATGCCGACATGTGTTCAGGGCTGGCATTCTCCAGGAGCAGGTCGATGCCGTTCGGACAAGCCGCCGCCAGCGCGTCACCGAGCTTGCCGGTGCGGTAGTTGAATGCCTCATCCACCCGCGCCACATCGCGCAACCAGGCGACTTTCGTATCGCTGCCGGCGGATGTGACAACGCGCAATCCCTTGATGCGCCCAATCTGGCAGGCGATGGAGCCGACCGTTCCTGCGCCGCTGGAGATCACAGCAGTATCGCCGGCCTTTGCTCGCGAGAGGCGCGCCATCCCCGCATAGGCGGTCATTGCCGCGATACCGAGAAGGCCGAGCCAGTCGCGCGGCTTTGCGCCAGGCGCGCTGCGCCGTGCAAGCGCGTCGTTCGGCGTCAGGTACGGGACGAAATCAGCGCCGTTGGAGATGAAGTGCTCCTGCCAGCCCGACATGCTCTCCACGAGATCGCCTTCGCCAAAGCCGGGATGACGCGAAGCGATCACGCGACCGATCGACGGGCCGTCCAGCGCGCCGCCAATCGGCCATGGCGCAAGATCCTTGGCTTCCTCGTCCATGCTTCGACGCATGTAGGGATCAACCGACATCCAGACATTCTTGACCAGCACTTCACCGTCGCGCGGTTCGGGACGAGGCAGTGTCACGACTGCGAAATCGGCGGGCTGAGCAAAGCCATCTGGCCGGCGCCTGAGTTCAACACGTGTCGTCGAGGGCATGCAGGTCGACCTCACTCGCCCCAGGAAAAGGGCAGGGGCTGTGTCGTGCTGGGCTGGAACGAGAATTCGTCATGCACAACGCGCATCCGGGTCACGACGGCGCGTGTCTGCGCAGTGTCGGTGAAGCCTTGTTCCGCCGGCAGGAACTCTTCGCTGATGTCACGCGTCGCAAGAAATTTGGATACGTCGGCCCGGCCATCGAACCAGTACTCGACAACAGCATCGACCCATGTTGCCGGCAGGAAATCCAGCGGCGTCGGATCGGCCAGACGATGCGTGACAACCAGCTTGCGCAGAGCGGATGCGAGGCTGGGTCGCGCAGCAATCGCTTTGCAATGAGTGCTGACGGCCTCGTGAAAGCTGCTGGCATTCATTCCGGGCTTGCGGGCAAACAGCACGTAGAGTTTCACGCGCCCGTTTTCGATCAGGTCCGGGTCTGGCTCATGGATGCGTTCTTCCTTGCCAACCATCATCACAACCCGCCCATCCTGAGCGATGAAGCGCGGTTCGTCCGGTTGCACGAGTTCGGCGTAAAGCGGGTGGCCGAGCCATGACGCCACTTCACGCCATGAGTTGACCCACACTTCGGCGGCGCCCTCCAGCACCATGTCCTGCCGATAGTGAGCGGGCAGGCCGGGCGTCGCCTCGGGAAAGCGATGGCCGCTATTGTACTTGCGCATGAACTGCGCAAATCCGGTGACGTTCATCACATTGGGCGAGTGGTGTCTCTGCCAATAGAGATGAAAGGCGCGATGCGACATCGCATCGATGCGCACTGGAAATTCGAGAAATTTCACGATGCCATCATGCGATAGCCATGGAGCTGCTTCGCGCGTTTCGGGGTCGACCCACGGCCCGGGGAGGAATGAAGTCGTCATTGCCGCTCTATCGCCTCAGCTGTTTGCGGGGCTGTCAGATGCGCTTACCACGCATAGTTCAGGCTGATGCCGTAGGTGCGCGGGAGGTTCGTCTGGCTTTCCACAGATCCCAGGAAGCCGGAGAGATCGAATGCAAGCGTGCGGTAGGTCTCATCGGTGATGTTGTCGACGAAGAGCGAGACGCTGACCTGATCCCCCGGGAAGGTGTAGGTCGTGCGCGCATTTGCCAGCGTGTACGACGGTTCCCGCAGCACATCCGCATTGGACAGCCCCAGATACTGCTCGCTCACATAATTCGCGTTGGCCTGCACTGCGAGCGTTCCATCGAGGAAGGCCCACTCATAGCGCGCCAGGGCGGTGAGGTTCCATTCCGGCGCATATGGCATCTTGCGATCAAGCGTAAGCGGGCCGACCGGCACGTCGTAGACAACTTGATCGAGGTAGGATGCACCAAAAACCAGATCGAGCCCGTCGATCGGCGAGGAATAAAGCTCCGCATCGATCCCCTGCAACTTGGCGTCGCGGTTGGTGATGTACTGCGTGCTGATGCCGGAGAAATTGTAGGCCTGAAAATCCTGATAGTCGTAGTAAAATGCCGCCAGATGCACGCGCGCGAGACCGTCGAGCAAGGTCGCCTTCAAGCCGAGTTCATATGAGTTCAGCGTCTCTGGTTCGTAGCGCATCGCCGCGTCCGCCGTCGGAGCCGGATCGAACGTCGTCGGGTCGATGAAGATCGCTGCGCCTGACGGGTCGAGGGGGGCGTTAAAGCCGCCGCCCTTCACGCCGCGGTTATAGCTGGCATATAGCAGGACATCGTCCGTTGGCTTCCAGTCAAGTTCGGCGCGCGCCGCATACAGTCCATCCGTGCTGCGGCCATTGAAGCGCAGCAGATCCGGGCTGGATCCGAACGCCACTGGCGTGCCGCCGACGACATCCTTGAACTGACTCAGATAGTTCTGCGTCTTGCGTTCACGCACATAGCGCGCGCCGAGAATGGCGCTGACTTGATCCGTCAGGTCGAACTCAACTTGGCCAAACACAGACGCGCTGTCGGTCTGCACATCATAGACGGTGTCCTGCACATCGACGCCAAATCCAAGATCGTGGATACGGCCACTTTGCACGTAGTCGCCGTCAACATTCAGGTAGTAGGCGCCAGTCACCCAGCGGAAGCCCTCGCCGCCGCCATTGAGGCGGATTTCCTGAGAAATCTGGTCGGAGTCCACCAAACCGAAGAAGTGGAAATACTCGCCCGGCTGCATGTCTGAATCTTCAACGAAGTCGACATCGACGTGATTGTAGTCGGAAATGGAAGTCAGTGTGGCCCAGCCGAGATCCCAGCTCAGCGTCCCGGATACGCCATAGGTATTCGCATCATTGTGGCTTGGCGCATTGATCGACGTGGTCAGCGGATCAGTATCGGGTTCTGCAAAACCGAAATTGTCAGTGAGGCCGGGCGTGAACTGGCCCGTTCCTGCAAAACCTGTCGGCCGGGCGGCCGCCCAGTCATAGGGTTGGCCCATCGCGCTGCGCTTCGACCCACGGATGTTGAGGAGGAAGCTGACATCGCTGGATGGCTCGAAAAGAATTTGCGCCCGCCCACCATATTCATCTGCGTCCCACATGTCGGGGCCAATGCGGTTTTCCGCGATGGCATCCATCCAGTGTCCGGCCACTGAGATCCGCGCAGAGATCGTATCGGTTATCGGTGTGTTGATGGCGCTTTCGATCTTGCGATCATTGAAGCGGCCGTAAGTCCCTTGCACATAGCCCTCGGGCGTCTGCGTGGGCTTTTGTGTGACGTAGTGGACGACGCCACCCGTTGCGTTCCGGCCGAACAGCGTACCCTGCGGCCCCCTCAGCACTTCGACGCGATCCAGGTCGAACAGCAGGAACTGTGCTGCGCCCTGGCTGGCCTGGTAGACTTCATCGACATACAGCGCGACGGGCGCTTCCTGGCTCGCGCCGTAGTCGCTTTGCGAGAGACCGCGCAGGGAGAAGCTGGACGTGAAGCCGCTATTGCTTTTCGGATTGCGTAGGCCGGGGGTGATCATCGTCAGGTCGGTGGAGTCTTTGATCCCCAGCGATTGCAGCTGATCGCCACTGAAGGCGGTGACTGCGATGCCGACGTCTTCGATGTCCTGCTCGTATTTCTGGGCGGTGATGACGATTGTATCCATCACGCTGTCGCCGCGCTCGGCTTCCTGCGCAGTTGCCGTTCCAGCGAGACCAGCGCCGGCGATCAGCGCCATCGTAGACACGAATACAGACTTCATTGTGCAATCCCCGTCTTCGGCGCCCGGGCGGGTCAGGCGCGGCTGTTGTTTCTCCTAGGCGCCGACCTCCTCCGAAGTCGAGCGCAGTTTTAGGCCGAAAGACAAAAATAGCAAGGGTCAAATGCGAAGCGTGCATGACAGGCGCTGCGAGGCGCATTTCGCCTGCGAGGCGAGATGATTGTGGAACGGGAATCAGCTGGCGCAGCTAGAGGCGGGGGAAGGTCAGCGGTCTTCCGGCAGCAGTATCCACGTTGCAAGCGTGACCTTCAGTTCGCTTTCAAGCGCTCGCATTTCGGGACTGTTGGGATCATCCCATGTCAGCTGGATCGAGAACCCGTCGAGCATCATCCGGACGATCTGCGCGATATGCTTGCGACGGCCCTCAGACACTTCTGGAATGATCACAGCAAGTTCCTCGGCAACCTCAGTGTCGTACCGCATGTTCTGCTTTTTGAGGATTTCAGCTAGCTGAGGCCGTTGGTCGGCGAATGAGATCAGCATACGCCAAAGCGTTGTAGACTTGCTCTTTGTAAGGGCCAGGCCGGCGTCGAGGATCGCTGCGATGCGTCCCTGGCGTGATGTGGTTTGCTTCGCGGCATTGTGCAGCGAGTCTGTGTAAGCGATCAGTTCCTGGTCGAAAATCGCGACCAGAAGATCCTCCTTGGTCGGAAAATAGTACTGCAGGTTGCCGTGCGTGATTCCCAGTTGGACCGCGATGTCGCGCAGTACGAGGCTAGTGATGCCGCTGGTCATCAGCACCTCTTTGGCCGTGTCGATGATCTGCTGCCGACGCTCCCGCCCCTTCCTGCGCGCGGGCAGGGGTGATGAACCGGCATTCGACGAGTCGTCCAACTTTTGCATTCCCATCTTTGTCGACAGCGCCTTGTCGGCGCAGCGTCATGATCACGGTATTGTCGCACGCCCGCAGCCGAAGCGCCAACGCAACTTGACTAATCATAGGCCGATGGCCTAACAACGTCCAGAAGCAGTCCGAAAATGGATGAGCCTCATGGACACGATGAAGACCGCTCCAGCCCGGAATCCAGCCGATGCAGGGCTGGTCATCATTGCGGCCCTTGCGGCCTCAACCATAGGGGCCCTGTTCTACAACGCCCTCCCGCTCTATCTCGGCACCGCGGGCGAATCGAAGGGCATGTCCAGCGAGGAGATAGGCCTCATCGGGACGGCCTTCTTCTTCGGGTTCAACATCGCAGGCTTCAGCGCGTTTGCCTGGGTGAGGCGCGTACACTGGCGCACGATCTCGCTGCTGCTGATCCCCGTTGCGCTGTTGGCGCTCTATTTGAGCAATCAGGCTTCGAGTTATCCGCTATTCTTGGTCGCCACCACGATCGGCGGCGCTGCCTATGGCGGCCTCTACTGCATTGCTGGCGTCGTTATTGGCGACACCAGCACGCCAGAACGCTGGTATGGCGTGAAGACTGCTACTGAATCCATTGCCGGCATGTTCCTGCTGACCATCCTGACATCAAGCTTCCTGCCGTCGAATAGCTTCTCCGAAACCGCTGTCGGCATGGGCGTCGCCACGCTTTTGCTTGCGCCGCTTCTCTTTTTCCTTCCACGTGCCTGGCAGAAGACTGAAGCGGCTCCCGCTGGAAGCGCCGCTGCGAAGCGCACGACTAACCTTCCTGGGGTGATCTGCGCCCTACTCGTGGTCCTTGTCTTCTATGCGGGAAATTCCGGCATCTGGGCTTTTGCCGAGCGCATGGGCGCCAATTCGGATTTTGATCCGGCGGCGGTTGGCGGCTTGCTCGGCCTTACGCTGTTGTTCGGCATTGGCGGCTCGCTCGCCGTAGCTGCCATCGGTCACCGTTTCGGAACGGCGCTGCCCTTCACGATCTCTACGGGTCTCGTGATCGTCGCTCTGATCTGCCTGAGCGTGCCGAAAGATTTCACCTTCTATGCGATTGGCATGTGCCTCTACATGATCGGCTGGTCCGCGGGCGTCCCGCTCGCGCTTGCTGAAGTCGCGCGACTTGATGGTGATGGCCGGTACGTCGCGCTCGCCGCGCCTGCGCTTGGCATCGGCTCCATGATTGGCCCAGGCGTTGCCGGGGTGCTCTATCACGATGGCTCGCCTGTCGCCGTGCTGATCTTCTCGTTCGTTGCAATGCTGGCGTCGATTGCTCTGTTCATCGCCGGTGGCCGGTTGGGTGGACGCGCTGCGGCTTCGCCGACCCCTGCTTCCGTATCCCTTGAGGTAAACTAGGAGTTCGCGCGATGACGCTTTCCGCGCTGAAACGTCTGGAAGCCAGCATCGTCGCTGATTATCGCGACCGCACGCTAGGCTCCTCTGCTTTGTTCCGGCGTGCGGCATCCGTGCTGCCCGGCGGCGTTTCCGGCAACCTGCGATATTTCAAGCCGCATCCGCTCTACATGCGCGGCGGCGGC
>Ga0116178_10000959_pt1 | contig 24689 bp, 26 predicted proteins | sample AD_STIC12_MetaG_FD_89880 | JGI IMG/M metagenome (GOLD analysis project Ga0116178, IMG submission 89880) | Active sludge microbial communities of municipal wastewater-treating anaerobic digesters from USA - AD_STIC12_MetaG | ecosystem: Engineered > Bioreactor > Anaerobic > Digestate | place: USA... | reverse complement strand
TCGTTACTTTTCGCGGCACCGTTGATACCCCGTTAAACCGGGACTGTTCTTCACCTTTATCAAATCACGGCAAGCGGCTCTTTGAAACCTCCGGAAAAAGTGGTGCCCGCGACAGGACTTGAATCCATTTGACTACTTCGTCACTTTTCGCGACACCGATTCCGCCCCGATAAACAGGGGCTAGTCTTCACTTCGGCAAATTGTAGCTCATACGGTGTTTTACGGCCAGACGAAGTTTTCGCGTCATCACTGTCATCAAAACAACAGCGTCGCGCCACAAGCTCACGTCCTGACCAACCTCACAGGCCCACTTCCCCCGCTCACCGGCGCACCGAACTTCGCCAGCATCGAACGCACCACGGGCGGAAGAACCTGCCGCGTATCGCTCTTGCTGTACTTGGTCGTGGACGACGTGCTGTCACTTCCGCTCCCGGTTGCTGCATGCGTCGCATGAGCAGTGCTCACCGTGTCGATCCCCTCGCCCGCTGGCGCCGCAGTCCGATCCGCAACCAGAAGCTCCCGAGCCAACTCACAAGTCGCCTGCACGACCGCCCCGGGCACGCTGTCATACGGCACGAAGTTCGACACAACCGGCAGCAGCACCGATAGCGTCGCCTGTCCTCTGTCCGGGTCCCGGCACTCGGCCCTTGGCCACTGCAACGCCTGGCTCGCACTGGCCCTGCTCCCATTGAACTGGAACAGAGAGTCGATCAGTCGCGTTGCCATCATCAGCGCCGCTTCCTTCCTCGCCTCGGTCGCTGCGGTCCACACCGATGCATACAGATGAGCCTCATGGTACATGTCCCCGTCCGGCACATCCGCGTAGCTGTTGGCGTCCGCCATGCCACTACCATCTTCCTTGTTCAGTGTCATACCAATACACTCCTACGGTGCGCAGTAGTACCACTCGTAAGCCGGCCCGAACGGTCCGATGATGTCCGTCCCGCACCGGTAGCGCATTCGATAGGAAACGTCGTCATTCTCGAAATCGCTGAAGGCTCGCACGTGCCGAAACTGCCGCAGGTTGCTCGACACGGCACCAACATACTCCTCTATCCACGTATTTGACCCCCGTGCCCAATACAGCTCGATGGTGCCATCAGGGAATCGCCCCTGCTCGAACGTGAAATCAATCAGGACATCGAACCAGTAAAGCGGCTCGCCCTCGCTCTCCGTGAGGTTCAGGCCAGTAATCACCGGCGCCGCTGGCGTCCCCGTCCCTGCGTTGTGCCGCTCCTTCTGGCATCGCAGCGCCCACCATGCCCGCAGCCGGTCTCCCGTCAGGAAGCGCCTACCCTGCGCTCCCGCCCTTGTCAGCAGCGCCATTCTTTCCTTTCCGCGCCGGTGGCACCTTGACGTAGTTCACCGGCTGCTCAGCTTGGACCAGCGGCACCGCCTCAGGCGGAGCCGGCGGCGGCCCCGAATCATCATCGCTGATGATTAGAGGCCGCCGTGCCCGACGAATGATCGGGTAGAGCTCGCTCATATCGCATTCGCGCCAATCGCGACCTGCTTCCAGTTCGTGCCGTCACTGACAGCCAGGCACGGCACCGAACCAGTCCCACCGGCGCTCAGATAAATGATGCGCCGCGGGAACTTCGCCGCAGTCACCCCAGCCGCCACGGCCGCAGCGACGTTTGCGTAGGTGGGAATCTGAATCTGCTCGCCGCTGCGGATGCGCTCAAAACTCCGAGGAATGATCTTACCCATACGGCCCTCCTCAGATGTTATGCGTCACAGCCACGACGCGGACGTTCTTGTTCTCCCACACGCGCACCCAATTCGCTGCCGTTTCCAGCTCCGCGTTCGTCGGGTTGGCACCCGCCACGCTGGCGCTGGTGAACTTCACGCCCCGCGGATGCAGGACGAACCGGCGCCGATTCACGAGGATCGTGTCGCTGTTCAGCACATCGCGCCCCATCTCAACGCCCTCAGTCCCCCAGCCGCCCTCGACCGGCGAGCCGTTCAGGTCGGCATACCCCGCCCCGAAGGCCCCGTCGCCAAACAGGTAGCTCGTGTAAACCGTCCCGTCGGTCGTCCCCGCCCGCGACGGACACCCGTCATCCACGATGACGCGCCGCCCCTGGAAGGTGCGGATTTGCGCCTTGCCCTCGCTGTCCGGGACGAAGTCAATCAGGTCGAGCTTCCGAAGCGACGCCTCCACCGCCGAATGCATCGCCACCGCAACGAGCCGATCACCGCAATCGCCCAGCTTCGCCGTCGCGTCCACGAAGGTCGCGCCGTTCAGCCGCGTGTTGCTGCTCTGCCCGGCGACGCTCTCAGAATGAATCGCCAGCAGGTTGCCGGACATGGACGCCGCCGCGAACATCCCCTTGAGCGACGAAATCAGCATGTACTGATTCTGCCGATTCCAGTAATCGCTCAGGAAATTCGCCAGCGCCTGCGCCGGATCGTCGCCCGACACCACCGTCGCCAGGTGATTCCACGACCACGCATTGCCGTCGTTGTGAATGCGAGCAATGTCCTTGTCCGCAGTGATCTTCTGCGCCGTGAGAGGGCTCGAATCACTGAGCGGCTGCCGGTTGCCCGTCAGGTCATTCCAGTGCGGCATATCCACTTGGTTGCCGCCCCGACTGGCGCGGTCGTCATAGTCGGGCGTGCGCACGACAATGCCGGATTGAAACAAGTCCGACTTCTCCGCCGTCCGCTGTAACACGTAAGGCGCGAACTGAGCCGGAACGATGATGTCTGCCAATTGAGTCTTAGCCATTTAACAATCTCCGATGTGACCCATCACGCGGACGCCTTCATGCGGGCGGCCAGCGCCGGGTCGGTTTTGAGTAGCTTCATCTGGGCCGTCAAATTCCACGTCTCCTTGCGAAACGGGTTCGTCCCAGTCCGATTGCCGACCCCACCGGAGCCGTTGCCGGCAGCGCCGCTGCCAGCATTCGATTCAAACAAATGAGGAGCCTCCGAGACCTGCGTCTCGATCCACTCCTCCAAATTCATGGGCGACGCGCCATCCTTGCCCACGCGCACAGTCTGGCCGTCCGCCTCAAACGCTCGCGGCGCGCCCTCCACCAGGCGGAACACCGTTCGCGCTCGCGCCGTGATGTCAGGAATCGCCGTTGCCCGCAGGCCGCGCTTCGTCGCCGCCGCCACAATGCCCTGGTCAATTTGAATGTTGGCCAGCCGGGCGTTGAGCCCGTCGCGCTCCTTCGTCACAGCACCAAGCCGCTTCTCCGACTCCGTGCGCTCCGCCTTGAGGCGTGCATCCAGCACGGACTGAAACTCACCCGCCTTGAGCTTCTGCTCCTCCTCAAGCCGCGCCTTCTCCTCGGCCAGCTTGCGCACCGCCTCGGGATCAATGCCCTCAAAGCGCGCCTGCAGCTCCGAAAGCTGCCGCCGCAACTCGATGTTGTTGTCGCGAAACTCAGCCAGCTTCGCCTTGTCTTCCTTCCCGTCCACGTCCAGATGCCAGGCGCCATCGCGCTCGACATACAACCGGACATCCTCAGCGGGAATCTCCTTGATCGAACCGTATTTGAGTTTCAGTGGCATAAGCATCCAATTACGCAGCCTTCAACGGAGGCGCTGCTCCCTCCTGCCCCATGCCGGCGCCAGCCCCACTCGCATCCTTCGCGCCGGAAATGAGCGCAATCTCATCCGCATTGGAACGACCCTCAGGCAGGATTTCCCGCTTGCGGAACAGCTCCAGCATCGAGTCCTGGGAGATCGCGCCGTCCTTCCACGCCTGCACCACGGCACCCAACTCGCCGCTCTGCATCCCGGTCACACCGAAGTCGGTGTTCAACTCGATGAGCGCCTGCCCATCGGTCACCATCTCCGGGATCGCCTCGGTCGAGTTCCACCAATAGACCCACCGCATCACCTGCGTAAGCGACTCGCTGACACTCGTCGCCACGGTGGCCAGCACCGAGTTCTCGCCGGCTTGGCGCAGCATGATCGCCGTCGCAGTCTCCGCGACACGTATCTGGTTCTCCAAAACCTGCGTCGCGAGGACAGCCATTTCGCGCTCATCCCGATCAAGCGCCCGCTCAAAGGTGCCCAGGCCATCACCCGAAAACTCAAGGAAACCAGCGGTCGCCTTCTCGTTCTCACTCACCCACGCCGCCCGCGAGCCGATCGTCAGTGTCGCCGCCTTGTCAAAGCCCGCCACCCAAGCCGTGGGCAGCGCGGTGTAGTGCAACCCATGCTTGAAGTCGGCATCCAGGCGGTAGTGGTCCAGGTTCAGGTAAATCAAATCGCTCAGCGGCATGACACCCACCTCAGGCAGCGAATGCCGCGCACCATGAAACACAAACGGAATCAGAGGCAGCGGCTTGCCCAAGCGCAGCGGCACATGCGACTCGAAAAGCACCCACTTCACTTCCTTCTTCTTCCCGCTTCCGCGCCCAACCGTGGTTTCCTCCTCCCGCCACACCTCGACCCGATACTCATGGGCGGTCGCCGCGTCGGCCGCGGCCTCCGAAGCCACCAGCCGCAGCACCCGGAGTTGCTCCACAAGCCCGCTGGAAAACTCGTCACCATCCGGCCCGTAGTCAGCAGGGGACACAAACTCCCGCAACACGATCAGTGTCGGCACGCTGCGCCCATTGACCCGCTCCACGCGCCAATTGAGGATGTCCTCCGCCCGATACGCCGTCGCGTATGCCCGCTTTTCAAAGTCCCCCTCCCAATCCACCAGCGTCCCAGCGCGACCAACCGCCACAACCTCCTGCACGATGTTCTTGGCGTAGCCGAACAACGAAGTCCCCAACATGTCCGCGTCGTTCGTGAATCCCGCCATCGCTGCACCGATGCCGGTTGCAGCCTCCGGGATCCTGACAAACGGCGCCTTGCGAAAGACCAGGCCCACGAACGCATCAGCCGCTCGCCGCGTCGCGTTGAAGAAACACGCCCGCGACTTGTACGCCTGATACTCATCATCCGACTGCGACTCCAGCCGAGGTAGATACTTCGCGCCGGCCGCTTTCACGGCGTCCTCACCCGCGAGCAGATCACGCGCCCTCACCCAACCAGGTAGGGCGCTATCATAATCCAAGTGTGTGCTGGTGACCGGCACGAGCACAGGGTAGCACGGCTTTTTCTCACCTCGCCGCGCCCTGGCCTCCGCCTCACGCATACTCTTACGCGCACATCCCGCACGTCCCCGGCTCGCGCAATTTTTCCGAGAAGAAAGAGTTTGACAGATTTCCAATCGCAGGACCCACTGCCCAGCGCACGACTGCCCAACCCGCAACCCCAACCACGCCGACCGCAGCCATCGCGCCAGCCCGCAAAGACAAAGTTAGTGGTGTGTTAATCGATGCGGGCTGTCACGCTGGCTGCTCGCCCTGGGCAATTCGGATGTCTCAGCGCGAGCCAACGTCCCACCGCTTCGCGACCACGAACGCGCATCCCGATTCCAACCTCGCCGGCCGTCCAACGTCCTCCCGCTTCGCGCCGTCGAATACGCCTCGCCAAGTCGAACGTCCGCGAGCAGTCAGCGCGCCAGTCGCCCCTCCACCCTCCGCCTGTCACGCTGCCTGCTTCGCTCGTCCCAGTTCGATTGTCCCTCCGCTTCGCGCCATCGAACGCCCGCCGCGAAACCAACGCCAGTAGAACGTCCAACGCCCCCAGACCGCTTCGTTCGGGCGCAATCACGATGCAGCAGTCGCGCCAGCCCCCCTTTAACCCCACGGGCTGGCACGCCTGCTGCAACCATTGGAATGCGCCCTGCCACTTCGCTTCGGACAAAGACCAAGTCAGAATACGACTCCTTCGGGCTGTCGGGCGTCGCAGGTTCTCCTACGCGTCCAGCGCTGCCACGCGGCCCTACCGCCCTGAAGAAGCTCTCTCAAAAAAAGGTGTGAGAGAGCTTCTTCAGGTCGGTAGGGCCGCTAGGCGTTGGCAGGTCCTGGTCGGCGTTCGTTGGCAGCGGTTTCAGTGCCGGGTAGCAGCGTTCTATTTCCAGCGCGTTAGTTTGCCGGTGCAGTTCTGGCGTGCGTGCGGTTGTCCTCCTCAGTGGCGTCCTCGTCTCCCGTGGTGGCAGCCGTTGGTCTGGCGGTGGCTGCGTCTCTCTGGCTGGCTGCGGTAGGCGCTCGCGCCAAAGCCTGCTTTTTCAACACCCAGCCCACCCAACAGGTGCCACGCACCTCAAACCGCAATGAACGAAAACTCGCACTGCGAGCCAGGAGGATTCCTGACAATCTTACTCGCTTCCTCCACAGGCACGAACACCTTACTGCCAACCGCACCCTCTCTACTCATCTGAACATGAACAATCGCGACACGAATGTAACCCCGAGCGTCCTGCGCGGCGTCGAATTTCCCTACACCCTCCAAAATACCCCCCTGTTCAAGCGGAACACGGAACTGCACCGATTTCCCCTTTAAGTCTGCCGCAGTGAACTCAGATTTGAACCAGTCGTATGTCATAAACGCGAAGCGTGAACATTCCACCACCAAAGAACCCGTTCGACCCGATACTGAGCAAGTCGCTTCCAATAGGCAACACGTTTACGATCAGCCGCCCGTCCACGAGGGAAGCTCGCTACCGCCCGAAGAACCACCAACTCGCTCTCCACAGGTTCCAGGCTCACAACCACCAACCGCCACCAACCGCTTCGTTCGGGCTCCGCCCTGCCACTTCGCCCCGGACGAACCCTCATCGCACGCCAACTCCCGCGTCCAACCATTTGTATCCGTTCCTGTGCTCCACCCGCTCCGGCGCTTGCGGCCCTTCGGGTGCCCCGGCTTCGATGACTCGCCGGGGCAGGCTCCGCTAACACCCCCCTCCCCCCCAAAAGTTAGCGCTTCGCGGAGAATGGAGGGGGGAGGGGGGCACGCTCCGCCCCGCTCAGCGCGCCTACGCGGCCCCCCTCCCCCATTTTCGCGGGCAACGTCAACATCAGCTCGCTTCGCTCGAAGACCCATTAGTTGGAACGCTCCGCTGTCGCTCCGCTACGGCGCGCTAACGCGCCGCCAAGCCAACGTCAGCCGCTCCGCTTCCGGCGCACAAGAGCAAACGCGCGCCTACACCCGGAGCGGACAAAACGGCCCTCGCGATACGCGAAGGCCGCGCCCGAAGGACCGGCCGCCAAGAGCCGTGGGTTGCGCTCGCCCATCGCTCACAAGTTCGCTAGGTCGTGGCAAGCCACCGCGCCAACTCACGGCACTTGTCTGGCCTTCCAGGGCGCCTGACTCGCCGGCTTTCCTTGCGCTCCAGCTCGCTCCATTCCGCCGCCGCCGGACGCGACCAAAGACCAGGAAGACAGTCGCGCCCGGCTACTGCTCCATTCCACTCCCATCCGCTACAGGAAACCGCCGAGACAGGCGAGGCCCCTGGCCAGCGCATCACCAGTCCTGGCTACGGAAACGCTCGCAAGCTCGCTGGCCTCCGCTGCGGCCCGGACATGCGCCGTCCCCCAACTCCAGTCTGGCATCTGGCTGGTCAGGCCAACTCGTCCTTCCTCCCTCCCTCCTCAGCCTGACCATCCAGAAGCCAGAGCATCGCGACCCCGCGCCCCACGATAAGAAGCCAAAGACGATGCCGGACATGTACCCCTGGCGGCGTGAGAGCGGCCAGCTTCTGCTCCGGCTACGATGCTCGTTCCTGCGCGTCTGGGCCTCCGCAGAACTGGCCGCACTCACTACCGCCCCCAACGTCAGTCTCACCTCTAGCCGTCCGTGCTCCACGCTGGGCCTGACGGCTCGCCCCTCCACCATCGAGCCACGGCCCGGCGCTGCGCACTCCCGTCCAGAAGTGAGAAACCGCGGCCCCCGCGACCCACCACATCCGCGCGCGCCAGATCGGACTTCGCTTCGTTCCGGCCTGTCATGAAGGATGCTCCCGGCTCCAGCCACAAGAGCTGTTAGCTATAGTGCCGCCCCGTTGCCGTATCCCGCTGACGCGGGACCCCCTCGGCACACGGGTCCCCGCCGCCTCATCGCAAGACCTCCTGCCGCAGGCGCAACCCAGTCGGCCCTTCGGCGGCCCGGTGCACTAAAGCCAACAGCGTCTTGTGGCCAGAGACCCTGTCGCGGCTGTCACGCTCACTGCTTGCGGTCGGCTGCCCTGACCCTGCGCCCCCGCCGATCCGCGCAGTGCTCGCGCCAGCCGCTCCTGCATCCTTCACGCCAGCCCCGAACTCCGCTGGTTTAATCAGTCACGCGCGCGCGGAAAAAGCTCACAGACCGCCGCCCAGGGGTTGCGGCCGGCCACAGTTGGGCGGCTTGATCAGGTGGCCGTCCGCTAAAGCCTTCCAGTGTTTTCAGGTCCCTTTTTCGCTTGTGCTCTCCTCTGCTGCATCAGCCCAGTCTCTCGCCCTCACCCGCCCGCTTTTCCAGCAGGGGGCCCAAACCGCGGTGCCCTCTGAAGACTACTCCCGCGTGCCGCCCTGCTGAGCGGGCTTTTACGGGTGAAGGGCGAAAGACCGGACTGAGCGCAGAGCACAAAAAAAAGGACCAATGAAAACAAAGCAAAACAAGAAACAGAGTTCAGGGCTCAGCTTCCGTCCTGATGAGCAGCGGAGCGAAAACAACACAGCACAGCAGACACCGGCAGCACCCGCCAAGGTTCTCCCGTATGTGAATTACCAGCAGCGCGAGGAAAACCGCGCCCTCTCCACGGAGAAGGTTCTCGACCTTCTCCGCCGTTGGATGCCTGCCCAGTACAACCTGGCCGAGGTGGTTGGCCGTTGGGTCTGGATTACGTTCACCGAGCAGCCCGCCGAGACCGTCCGCGGCCAGCTCTCCCAATTCGGCTTCCATTGGAACAACGCCCGCAAGTGCTGGCAGCACCCTTGCGGCCAGTTCCAGACCGAAGGTTCCGACCGCGACCCCCGCGAGAAGTACGGCAGCCACTTCGCCGCCGACGCCAAAGCCGCCTAACCGCCGAGGATATATGAACGACATCACGCCCACTCTCCCCGGCATGGACGAGCTTGTTAAGCCGTTCCGATTCCACGCGCAGCCCTACGAATATAAGGTTGTCCCGCTTAAGGAATGCCCCACGCCCGAGACGTTGCAGCTTTGCGACACCCCGCAGAAAGCCGCCGACTACTGGCGCTTGCACGTCCCGAACAATCCCTATTTCAACCCCGAATGCGAATGCTTCACGGTGTTGCTCCTCAACACCCGCCGCCGGGTGAAGGCGCACCAGATTGTTAGCTTCGGGACCCACGACACGATTCTTGTCCACCCGTTGACGGTCTTCCGCCTGGCCGTCATCACCTCCGCCGCCGCCCTCGTGCTCATGCACAACCACCCGAGCGGAGAAAGCACCCCCAGCGAAGCCGACATCAAGGTCACCCGCGACCTCATCCGCGCCGGGCAGCTTCTGAAAATCGAAGTGCTCGACCATGTGATTATGGGCACCCCCAATTTCACGAGCTTGCGCGAGCTTGGCTATTTCAGCCTGTAACCCCACCGCCCGCCCTCTCCGCCGCTGGCGGAGAGGCGCGGGCATTGCACCATGAAAATCCTTGCCGCCCGTAAGTATCCGAACCCCCGCAACGGCCCGCTCTCGCGAGCCGAAGCCGAGACCCGCCGCCTGGCCTACGCCATCAAAGACCGGCGCACCCCCGCCCGCGACTTCGAGACCGCCGCCCGCGAAATGGCCGCGCTCATTCAAACCCCTTGCTGGCTTGTTCCCATCCCGGCCAGCGACGGCAGCACCCGCGCCAACACCATCCTGGCCGCGCATATCGCCCGCCAAGTGCCGGGCGCTCAGATTGCCAAGGCAATCCGCCGCGCTCGCCTGATCGAATCCCAGTGCGCCCGCCATCGCCGCAACCTGCCCGCGACCCCGCCCGACCAGCACCACCTTAAGGCCACGCTCTGGAGCCTTTGCCATCGCCAGATTTATTTCGTGGATAACGTCGCCACCAGTGGCAACACCATGCGCGCCGCTTTCGCCGCGCTCCAACGCGGCGCCGGTCTGGTGTTCGCCGACGCCGGCCACAACACCGCCCCCCAGGAGGCGCCAACCCTCCTATGACTCTCGCCGAGGGGCAGTCACCCGGACCCAAGTCCGTTGTGCGGCATTCCAACTTGCCAGCCGGTGACTGTCCCCTTGGCGGCCCCCGCCCCCGCGGGCCTCCGGCGGCCGGGCTCCGCCCTGGACCCGGCAGGGCTCGCCACCCTGCACCGGCTGTATTCTCCGACCCCAAAGCGCTCACTTCCGCCAGCCAAGCCTCACGCCGTCACAGTCCTTGCGGGTGCCAAGGCCAGCGCCGTCATTCACCTTGCTGCTCCAGTTCGCTCCCCCGCCCATCCCCCATGCTTGCCCCCTTCCATCCCCAAGGGGGCTTCGCCTCATAACCCGCGCAGCTTGCGCTGGGTGACGGTCCGCGACTTCGTCGCGCACAGGTACCGGAGCGCATCGCCGGCATCGTCGCCGCCGATGCCCTCCTCATCCGCATCGGTCTTGAGCACGTCCTCAGGCCGGTTCGGATCGTGCTGCAATGACGGCAGGCACTCAATCAGCCGCGCACACCGCGCATGAATGAACAAGCGCGGAGTGACGCCGGCCTCCACGTCACCCAGGCGCTGCAGGATCTCGGCCCACCCTCCGACCCGCTCCATATTCGCGGGACGGAGCGTGATGCCGAGCCGCGCATACTGGCTCGCGACGGTCGAACCGTCGCTCTGCTTGCTGAAGACATCCGTGCCGGCCACGAACCGGCGCAGCCGGTCCGCCGCCAGCCCATGCCGCGCCAGCATCGCCTTGATGGCCGCCGCATGCCGATCCGGCAGCCACTTCCGTTCGGCATGCTCATCCACAACGAACAGGTTCCCATCGCCATCCAGGCACCCGAGCAGCACACAAGTCAGATGAGTGAAGCCGTAGTCAAGAGCGGCGAACCACTCCACAGCCCGCCTGTCGTCAAACTGGTCCACGACATGCACGTCGCGCCGGAAGGTCGAAAAGAACTGCCCGGCCGCAATGTCCCACTCCCCGTTGAGCCATGCGGCCTTCTGCCATCCGCTCAGCCCCTCCAGAACCCGCCGATACTCCGGGTTGTTGAACCGGTTGTCATCCACCCGCGCCGGCACAAACCGCGTTTCCGTCTCCTTTCCTTGCCGGAAAGGCACGATGAACCGCGCCCGAAAGAACGCATGCCCCACGCCCCCGGGGTTGGTGGTGCAGTAAATCCTTGGCCTCCAGTCCACCCGGGACGTGCGGCAGCAGGTCGAGATGTCCAAATACTTCCGCGCCGTCAGCGCGCTTGTCTCCTCGATCCCGACAATTCCATACTCAAGCCCCAGGTAGTTATCTATGTCCTTCTCCGACTGGTAATGGCCCGCGACAATCTGGGACCCGTTCGCGAAGGTCAGCACGCCCTTGTAGGCCGAGAAGGTATGCTTGAGCCCGCCGAACAGCCGCCGCCGCAGGTCTTCAAAGTGCTCAGTGTTCGCCTTGCCGACCTTGCGCAGCAGGAGGCACCGAAGCCCCGGCGCCCGCTGCGCATCGTCGGCACCCATCTGGGCCAGCAGCCAATGGGACTTCCCGCCCCCACGGGCCCCGCCGTAGCCGACCTGCGTCGGCCCGTCGGCCCGGTCACAAAGCCGCGCCGCCGCGCTGGCGGCCAACTGCCGCGGCTGGAGCACCACGCCGGCCCGGACGAAGTTTTCAATCTGCCCAGGCGGACACCCGGCGCCCAGCCCCTGCTCGATGTAGTCCTCCAGTTCGCTCATTTCTTGTCCTCGACCTGCCTCGGCTCCGTCGCCTCGACATCTACAACCGCCGCCTTGCGCCCATAAACCTTCTTGAGCGCCGCCTCGAACTCCACCCGGATGGCCCCGCCATCCTCGCCCGTGACCTCGGTCTTGTCGGTCGCGAGCCCCGACGCCAGCCGCCCCAGCTTGCTGGCGACCTCCAGCATCCGGGCAATGTCGGCCAGGTTGGCATAGACCTTCTCTCGCGCCATGAACGCGTCAAAAGCCTTCTTCGCCGCCCCGATGCACTTTTCGTGCATCTCCCACTCGCGCTGCCGGACTTCGTCCTGCCGCTTCGCCCACTCCGCAGCCTTGCCGCGCGCGGCGACCTCGACCGCTTCGCGCTCCACGGTCGCCAGATGCGCGGCATGCGCGTCCACGCGCTCCGCCCATCGCCACCGCGAAGACCATCTCTGCACCAGACCCCCACTTTTGCCCAACTTTCGCCCCACCGCCTCCAGGGACCGCTCCGCCCCCATGTTCAGATACACACTGAACGCCGCGAACGCCTTCGCGCTCTCCTTCGGTTGCTGTTCAAACTCTCTCGCCATATTCAGGTCTCCAATCACCGGACACTTCGGACGCTTGCCCGCCACAACCCCCCACGTAAACGCCCACCGCCCCCGCGCGTACGTAAGCCGCCGGAAACCGTCCGAACCGTCCGGCCAGCCTCCTGTTTCAGCCCAACCCACCCGAACCCCTGCGTCCGAAGCGTCCGCGCCAGCACCCGGCTCCACTTCACTTGCATGTGATGCCCTTCCAGCCGCGCTGGGGCTTGCCCGCCCGGTCCTCTATGTCATGCCGCACCGTCAGCCCGAAAAGCCGGGTCACGGTATCGCCGATGCTGTTCGAGAACTTCCGTTTTGCCATCGCCGACCATCCCCGCTCGTTGCAGAACGCCACATACCGTTCGTAACAGTCCAACACGGTCAGCGACTCCGTCCCATCCCGCTCCAAACACTCCTTGGCGAAAACCACATCCCCCTCCGATTCCAGCAACAGGTCATCAACCACCCGCTGCTGCGCGGGCGTCAGCCGGAGCTGCCACCCGTCGGCCTGGACCTTGTCCAGTCCCTCGAGCATCCAGTTCAGCACCCCGGACCCCTCCTCCCGGAGAATCCGCTCGCTCAAGTCCGCAATGACAGCTTCCGGCTTGGGCTTCCGGTACTCGATGATCACCAGGCGCCGGCGCCATGCCTCGGCATCCCCCTCCAAATGCACCGTCAGCCGGGAGTTGCACGTCACAATGGCGTTGAAACGGCAGATGATCTCAGGCCGCTCATTCGTCCCCTTGAACTCCAAGGTGACTGGGTCACCCCCCGTCAGCGCCTTCAGCACCGACGCCCCCTTGCAGTTCAAAAAGTTGTCCGGCACGTCCGCGCCATACAGCAGCGACTTCCCCAACAGCCTCCCCAGCTCGAACCGCTCCCCGAGCAGGTCAGGCCGCAACGTCCCCACGTTGCCCGGTCCAATGATGCCGTTGATAACGCGGATCAGCGTGCCCTTCCCGCCCCCGGCCGTGCCCGTCAGGATCACAAACCGCTGCGCCATGTTCACGCCCACCAGCGCCAGCCCGCACCACCGCTGCAGCAGCTCAATCTCGTCCGCTTCCAGCGCCGGCCCCAGCAGCGTGCCCAGGAAGACCGGACAAGTGGCCCCAGGCTGATACGCCACCGCCAGCTTGTTCCGTCGCCGGAACGAAGGGCCGAACCCCAACAGAGCCTTGTCCTCGACCCGCAACATCCCATTGCTGCACGGCACGTACTTCATCAGGTCCGTCTCGAAGAACCCGGACTCGACCTCCAGCAAGCCCCGCGCCCGGGCCAGCACCCCCCGCAGGTTAGCCGAGTCGCGAAACTTGAACTCCAGGTTGCGCGTATCAAACTTCCCCGCGCATGCACGCGCACACTCCAGCAGCAGCTCGCTCAGGCTCGCGCTCAGCTTCGCCTCGCGCGCTTCGCAGAACACGCCCTCGCCCGGCGAATACGTGTAGAACCGCGCCTCGGGCGCCACGAACACCGTCGGCGCGCCAGGTGTGCCAGCCTCGCCCAATGTCGCCGCCACAAAGTCCTCAGCCACGTCCTTGACGTAGGGCTTCCCGTCCTTGTCATCCTTCGGAAAGACCTCTTCCACTGCCAATCCGAAACGCTTTTCCAACGCCGGGAACTTCGCGGCGAACCACGCCGCTGGCGTGTCCGGCAAAGGAGCCTCAGCCTCCACTGGGGCCGCAGCCTCAGGTCCTATGCCGTTCTCATCAGCCCACTGCGCCAGGCGATCCAGTTCGTCACTCACGACAGGCCCCTCCATTCCCCACCCGCATCTGAATGATCGGCATGCCATCCGGCGAGGTGTTCAGGTAAAGCAACCGCTGCACGCGGTCTCCGCGCCTGGCCTGCGGTAGCCGCGTCAGCCGCACCGCCGACAACGCCCCCCGGTCCGCCCCCAAAGTAATCAGCACCGGCTTGATGCCGCCGACCATCCTGTCCCAGTCCGCCTTGCTCGCCGCGTCCACGCGCACCAAGGCATGAATCGAGCGCCCGCCCGACTCGCAGATCGAGACAATCCGCAGCGGCATCTGGATCAGGCACCGCAGCCAATCGTCAGCATCCGCCTCATCGCTCTCCAGGACCGCGAACCGCCACGCGGTCACCGATTCCTCCGACCGGCGCGAAAACTTCCCGCCCAGGCGCGGGTTGGGGTGGTACTCCCCATCCACGGGTTGCGGCAGGAACCAAACACCTTCCGGCCCAGCCGGCAGGTGCCCCGCCTGAATCACATCGCTCCTGTCTGCCTCCCAAAGCATTTGCCCAGGCGAGTCCATCTTCGAGAACAGTAGGACCTTCTCCCCGGACCCGAACGCATACAGCCGCCGCAGCACGCTCGCCGAGTCCTGCCTGTCCACCACCACGGGCGACCGCTCCTTGATGAACGCCACCACATCCCCGATCGCGCTCGCCTTCGCCGCGACGCGCTTCAGGACCTCCGGCGCAAACTCCGGCTTCGGCGGCCTTGCCGGCACCGGAGCACACACCACCGAACCCACAGCAGCGCGACCTCCGCCCCCGTCGCCCAGCAGGTACCCACGCGGATCAGGATGCTGGGCGCTCGCCGCCGACTTCACCTTGTGAATCAGCTCCGCCTCGCTCCACGGCGGAACGCAACGCTGATTGTATTCGCTCAGCAGGGCCATCGTCTCGCTCTCGCCCAGGCCGAACCCGTTCCAGAGCACCGCCGCCACATGGAAGGTGGCGTCGTGCCCGCGCTGCCCGCTAATCGCCGGCGGGCACTTCCCTATATAGAGCCTGGCCCGTTCTATGATAGTCAGCATGTTGGGGTTTCCTTGAAACCGGGCGGTGCCTTAAACCTGCCCAACCCCAACCCGGTAGTGCGCCTTGATATGCGCGTCCACCTCCGACCATTTGAACGCCACCGTCCGGCCCAGCTTGTAGTACGGGATGATCCCCAGCGCCATATAGGTATCCACGCTCCGCACCGTCCGTCCCAACAGCTTGGCGCACTCACGCTTGTTGATGTACGCCTCGAACTCCCGCCTCGTCATCGGCTCCGCGCTCGCCGTGGCCACCGGCTCCTGACCCGTTTTCGTGCTGGTCATAACGCGCCCCCTTAGTGGTCGAACAACTCGAACGCTGGTTTCTGAAGCACGCAGGAGATGCGCTGCTTCGCCTCCGAATCCGGCTGGGCCCGCCCGGTCTCAAACCGGGACACCTCGATCTCCTTTTTGCCGATCTTCTCCGCGAGCTGTAGCTGGGTCAGCCCCCGCAACACTCGCGCCGCTTTCAGTCTGACATTTTCCGCCATTAGAGCCTTTCGCTGTTACCGTGGCAGGACCATCCAGCCACAGTTATTTCACAGGTGGCGAAAACTGCGGAATCAGGGCACAAAAAGGGGGGCTAGCATCGCGCCAGCCCCCGTAAATCAATCAAACGCAGGATTTCAGGCCGCTGCGGAATTACTGCGGCACCTCCTCGCGAATCAGCCCCATAAGCTCCCCCTGGACCGCCGGCCAGTTCTTCTCATTCATTTCCTCGAGCCCATTGAGAATTTCCTGCAACACCGCCGGATAGTTTCGCTGGTCGAGGTCCCCGCTCTTGACCCGCTCCAGAACAGCCTCCAGGGTCGCCGGGTTCTCCCCCTCACCCTGCACGCCCCCCGACTGCACCGTCGCACCCAAACGCACGGTCCCTTTCTGCAAGGCCTTCTTCCGGCACATCATCAGCCTATGCATCTGCTTATACTCCGGCCCGCGCGTCTCCCAGGACTTCACCCGCTCATGAAACCTTCTCTCGTCAACCCCCAGCTCCCGGGCCGCCTTTGACCGGGTGCCATGCGCCAGAATGTAGAGAAAGCACCGGCAATCCTCGGGCTCCACCCGACGAACGAAATCCAGCAGACCACCGGCCAGGAGCCCCCTCACCTCCTCCAACTCTTTACGCTTCTCATACTCTCCTTTTGCCACGGCCTCCAATCCACGCGCCAGCCCATCCACCTTCTGCTCGACACGCGCCAAAACCTCTGTCCCCACGACCACCCCACCGTCAGCAACCCGGCGGGCCTTACCGCCGCCAGCCGCCGGCAAGACTGCCGCCGCCCCCAGCCCCGCAAACAGCGCTCGCGGATCACCCTTCACCCGGAACCCCCCACCCGGGGCCAACTCCACATGCGCCTCCAAAGCGCAGAACCGGGCGCCCACGCCATTCAGCAACTCCTGCGCCCTTCCGTCCACCGGCCTGCTGGTCGGGGCCAGCAGGACAAAAGGTTGCCGCAGGCGCGCCGCCAGCTCCGCCACGGCTTGCCGGAAATCGTCTCGCTCGCGAATCAGGCTCAGCATCACCGGCACATCACCCGCGCAGGCCGCTCCGATCTGGCTGACCCCGCCGATCCTCCAGTCGCCAGCCTTCACATCGAAATCGAATGCTTTGCACAACGCCCAGCCCACCTTGGCCCAGTTCACATCCAGCAGCACCACCTCCGCAGGCGTCAGTGGAATATCGTCGCAGCTCCACGGGTCGCACCGGCATACCCCCACAAACGCCCCCTCGCCCTTTGGCACAACCCTGTGCTCACATCCGCACCCACTCGGGCAAGGAAACGAGTCGCTCCGGCCGCGGCTGCCCATGAACTGCTTTCGGAAAAGCCCAAAATCCGTGCCCATCCCGGTCTGCCACACCGCCGGGACGCCGATACCCACTTCGTCTAAGCATTGCCAAACACCCGCCATTCGCGCCCTACTCGATGGTGCCGATGTACTCGGCAAACGTGTGGTGCGGCTCGGGCCGCCGAATGCGGAAGTCGCTCGCGCAGAGGTGCAGCACACAGGCGAGGCACTCAGGGTCCTTCATCCATTTCCGCTTCAGGGCCAAGTGCAGGAGCCCAAGCGTGCCCGTGAACTTGACCGCCAGGCGCTTCGCCTCCCGGCGAGCCGGCTTCTCATCCAGCACCGCCGTCGCCTCCAGCTCCTTCGCAAGCATCAGCACGCTGATTTCACCTGGGTCCAACGTCTGCGCCAGCCCGGCGAGCGTCCCCGTGTCAAATGGAACCACCGACGCCGCCTTAACGCCGAAGTAGTCCGCCAGGAACTTCTTGTAGAACGCCGCACGATGCGGGTCGGTGATCTCCCCGACAACGGTCGGCGTGGTCAACAGTGTGTGCGCCTTCGCTAGCTTCTGGAGCAGCAGCGCCAGGTCGTCCCGGTGGCCGAAGTTGAAGATTGCGGCCGTGTCATAGACAAGTGTCTGCATTTAAGATGCCGCCGCAAGCTCCTCCTCATGATTGGGGTCGTCGGAAATGGCATTGTCCTTCGCGCTCGCAAGCTCCGCCAGATATTCATCCATGACGTAGCGCGGAGCAAAAAACCATTCCGCGAGTTTGCCGGTGGTAATCTTTTCCGCCTGGTGCAGCCCAAGAGCGATCTCCCGGAACCGCGGGTCAACTTGGCGGTCTATCCTCTTGGCCTCTAGTATCCGGTGCGCTGGCGGCGCCGGCGGGCTGTACTTGCCGACGAAATAATGGACCTTGTCGGTCCATCGGAACACGCCGAGCTGCGTCAGACGGTAGAAAATGGCATCCCGGGAAACGTTGAAGTGCTGCGCGACCGCTTCCAGGCATGCGGGCTCCTGCAGCCGTTTCCCAAACGTCTTCACCAGCTTTTCCAGGTCCGCTTGTGGCATCAGCAGTTCCCCGGCGAAAGCATTGGCCTGCTTTTCGGCCGGCTCCCGGCACGAAGCCAACGATACCGCCGTGGCCACACGCTCCTTGCTCTCCCGATCCTCGCGCCCAAGATGGAACACCAGGTGCGCAAACTCGTGTGCCAGGGTAAACAGCCGGCGCGTGGCCGGGTGCATGTTGTTGACGAAGATCACGCTGAAAGCGCCCCGGAAGGACAGTCCCGACAAATGGTACGGCATCTGCCAATCAAAGACGAAGATGTTCCATTCAGACAAAGCCTGCTTCAGCTCATCCAGCGACACGCGCCGGTTAAGCTTCAGCGTATCTCGTAGGTGCGACGTAATGTTCGCCAGGTTGGCAAACGAATCAAACTCAGCCGACAGGCTGAACGGCGCCGGCGCCTTCCCCGCCAGCCGATGCGCCGTGTCGAGGTAATGCACCTGCATCGAAGCGTCCAGCAGCGTGCGGTCAATGGCATCCTGCTGGGGTGAGGTGACGCGGGTGCGGGGTTGGAAGTGCGGACGGACCTCCGCATTCAGTAGGTAGTCCAGACCCACGCCCATGTGCTGGGCAAGGTCGAGGGTTTGGGACTCCGACGGCGTGCGCGTGCCCTTTTCCCAATGAGAGACAAGCGACGTCGAGACGCCAAGCTTCGTGGCCAGTTGGGCTTGGCTGAGCTTGACCAAGGCCCGGACTTCGGCAATCCGAGCTGACAGGTTGTGTTGTTTTGTGCTCATCTGTAAACAAATTACGCCGAAAACCAATACTCTGCAATAATTATTTTGACTTTTTTGTGCGTAGGCCCGAAGATATGTGCAGTTCTTTGAAAAGCTGCTCGGCGGCGCGAAACCATAAAGAGCACCGCCGCAGGCAACTTTGGCCCCCTGGCAGGGGCCGAAACGGAAACCCCGAAACGATAACGCGTTTCGGGGGCACATCCGTTACTCGGGCGAACTGACTCCGACCGAGCGACTGACGGTAGCAGCGGGAGATTACTCTCGCCCTCAAGTCGAGGCAAGGGGTCTTTTTGAGAAAGGCAACGCCATGATCCTCATGAGCGAAACCTGTCCCGGACCCGGATGGAAACGGCTCACTGCCGCTTTCATCCTGTGCGAGACCACAGGGCGAGTCATCGTCCCTGGGCCGCGCCAGGCGTTCTGGACTCGGGCCTAGTGCCCGCCGGGGCCGGGGCCGGGACACAGATCGTCCCGGCGCCGGTCGCCGGTCGCCCATGCGGAATTACGGTGGCCTTCAGAAGAGAAAGACTAAGCAGATTATGAGATTCAAACGATTCACCAAGCCCGCCTTCCTGAAAGGGATCGGGCGAGACCTGCTCGGACGCTTCTTTGACCGGTTCAAAGCCGCCCTCGCCGAGAAGAACATCAATCTCCCGGCGCCCGAACTGGAGGACGACAAATACTTCGCCTCCCTGTCACGCGTCGTCATGCGAACGGACGGCCTCCCCGACGACCTCTTCGAGGCCCTCTACGCCATCGAGGAAATGGCCACTGAAGAAGGCGAGCAGCGCCTCCAGGCAGCCAGGGAGCGCGGCGAGCTGGTCATGGACCCCGGCAAGCAGGCTTCCAAAGGCGACATCGCCGTGCGGGCGTACCTGGAGGCGCCGGAACTGCTCGCCCAAAAGAACAACGAACTCCGCCTGGCCAGGCTCACTTCCTTCGAGTACCACGGCACCAAGGAGCCAGTGGACCGCAGCGACTCAATCGCAATGCCGGCCAAACCCGTCTTGGACCTGATAACGGCTGACCTCGATACCTGGTTCCGCGACAACAACCGCGGTGAGGAAGACGCCTTCATCGAGCCCTACTCCATAGACGGCGAGTTCTGGTTCCTGGTCCGCACGGCGACACGTTCGCCCGCATGGCGAAGCTCGAAAAAGGCCGCCGCCTCAAGATGCTCCACTTCCGCCCCGCCAAAGACGACGTGGTCGTTTACACCCCCGAACGGGACGAGCTTCGCATCCACGCCGGCACCAAGGGCGAGCGCGAGCTCTACCGCCGCACCTTCGGCATGCGCCTGTTTGGAGATGACCGTTACTTCTCCGAGCGCAAGGCATTCACCCTCGAGCCGCTCCGGTCAGAGGGGGCCAAGGTGCTGGAGTGGGACGGCGACGGCGAACTGGCGCGGATCGTCCTGCGCGAGATCGAGGTTGCCTACGGGGGCGGTTTCAACGACGTGGTCATCCGCAAGTCGGATGACATCTTCGCCGCCGCCCAGGCCCGCGGGAAAGACGCCATCCCGGACAGCGGCCGGTTGGTCAGGGCGTCCTTCGATTTCTGGTTCACCGGAGCCAAAAAGCCCCGCAAGGTCCAGGTCCGCCCGCCCAACATTCTCAAGCTGGGTCGCTACTGCGACGCCGCCGTAGTCCAACGCTGGCTCTCGGAAAAGGAACTCAGGGAAACCGTCGCGTCCAGAGTGTAGGCGAAACGGCACGAAGAATTTCCGTGCAACTTTGCCCACACTCGCACATCATTGCGCGACTTTTCGTCATGGGCGGCACATGCGTACAGACCACTGTCGGCGCGGTGTCCCTCTGGGGCCACCGCACACCCCATCGCGCCCTGGCGGGCCCCATCGCTCCAGGCCGCCACCCCAACCAGCCACCCAATGTCTTCTGACCTGACATTCATCACCAACGAGCAAGGCAAATGCCTCGCCGACCGCTTCGCCGTGCTGCTGGGCAACAACACCCGCTTCTTCGACTGCCTGGTCGGCTACTTCTTCATCAGCGGCTTCCACAAACTCCAGCCGGCGCTCAACCAAACCGAGAAGATTCGCATCCTCATCGGCATCAAAACTGACGGAGCTACCTACGACCTGATTCGCACTGCCAAAGACCAGCAGGAGTTTGTCCTGGAATCCCACGCCCATGTCCGCGAGCGCGTCCCGGGCGAAATCCTGACCGAGTTCCAGAAGTCCGGGGACACCTCGGAAATCGAGGATGGCGTTCGCACATTCGTTGAGTGGATCAAGTCCGGCAAGCTGGAAGTCCGTGCCTTTCCCTCCGAACGCCTCCACGCCAAGCTCTACGTGATGACCTTCGTGGACGGTCACATTGACAAAGGCCGCGTCATCACCGGCTCCAGCAACCTCACCGAAGCCGGCCTCCAGGAAAATCTTGAGTTCAACGTCGAGCTCAAGAATCGCTCCGACTACGAGTTCGCTCTACAAAAACTCAACCAGCTTTGGGCGAAGGCGGTGGACGTAACCAAAGACTACGTCACGACCATCGAAGTCAAATCCCCCTACGCGCAGTTCACGCCCTACGAACTCTACCTCAAGTTCCTTTACGAGTACTTCCGGGGCGAACTCAACCTGCCCGACGAAGTCGAGGACATGTACCTGCCCGCCGGGTTCAAGAAACTGAAATACCAGGAAGAGGCCGTGCTCAACGCCCGCAAGGTGCTCGACGAATACGGCGGCGCCTTCCTGTCCGACGTGGTCGGTTTGGGCAAAACCTACATGTCCGCGCTCCTCGCCCAGCACCTCAACGAGCCTTCCCTCGTTATCGCCCCGCCGCACCTGCTGGACGAACACAACCCCGGCTCCTGGCCCAACGTATTCCGGGACTTCGGCGTCCGCGGATTCCTGTGCGAATCCCTCGGCAAACTCGAATCGCTTCTCGATCGCGACCTCCAGAAATTCACCACCGTCTTCATTGACGAATCCCACCGCTTCCGCACCGAGGAAACCCAAAGCTACGAAATGCTCGCGCAAATTTGTCGCGGCAAGCGCGTCGTCCTGGTCTCCGCCACGCCACTTAATAACACGCCGCAGGACATCCTCAGCCAGATCAAACTTTTCCAGCCCGGCAAAAACAGCACCATCCCCAACGTCCGCAACCTCGAAGCCTTCTTCGGCGCGCTCCGCCGCCGGCTCGAAGGACTCGACCGCCAGCGCGACCGCGACCAATATTTCAAAATCGTCCGCGAAAATGCCCGCCAGACCCGCGAGAAGATTCTCAAGTTCCTCATGATCCGGCGCACTCGCACCGAGATCGAGCGATATTACGGCGAAGACCTGAAACGCCAGGGCCTGAAGTTCCCGGAAGTCGCCAACCCCGAACCCCTCTTCTACAAGTTCAACAAGGTCGAGGCCGAAGTCTTCGACGAGACGATCCGCTCCCTCACGCACGACTTTAAATACGCCCGCTACACCCCGCTGGCCTACTACACCGGCGAGCGCGACGAGCAGGATGTCCAGAGCCAGCGCAACCTCGCCAAGTTCATGAAAATCCTCACGGTGAAGCGGCTCGAAAGCAGTTTCACCGCGTTTCTCTCCACCCTCGGACGCTTCATTCACACCTACGAGCGCGTGATCGCCGAGTTCCAAAAGGGCCACGTCTTCATCAGTAAGAAACATATCGCGAAGGTCTTTGAATTGCTCGAATCCGACGACGAGGAGGGCATTGACCGGCTGATCGAAGAAGACAAGGCCGAGAAGCTGGCCGCCGAAGATTTCCTGCCCACGTTCATTACCGACCTCGAAAACGATTTGAAGGCGCTGAAAGCCATCCGCAACCAATGGAAGAAGGTCACCCGCGACCCCAAATGGGAATCGTTCCGCGGCATCCTCAAGAAAACCCCGCAGCTCAAGGACGGCAAGGTCATCATTTTCAGCGAGTCCAAGGAAACGGCCGACTACCTAGCCGGGAAGATCCGCGACGAAGTCGAACCGAAAACCCTGCTCTTTACCGGCGAATCGCTCCATAGCGTCCGCGAGGATGTCATCGCCAACTTCGACGCCAAGGCGTACCGGCCCAAGGACGATTACCGCGTCCTGGTCGCCACGGAAGTCCTGGCCGAAGGCGTCAACCTCCACCGGTCCAACGTCGTCATCAACTACGACATTCCGTGGAACCCAACCCGTCTCATCCAGCGCGTCGGGCGTGTGAACCGGGTGGACACCAAATTCGACAAGATCCACACCTACAACTTTTTCCCCACCGACGAAGGCAACGACCTCATTAAGCTCCGAGAAGCCGCTGAGGCGAAAATTCATGCCTTCATCCAAATGCTCGGCGCCGACGCCCGCCTCCTGACCGACGGCGAGGAGATCGTTTCACACGACCTGTTCGCCCGGTGGAACTCCAAAAAGACAATCACTGGCGAAGACGAGGACGAAGAAACCGAACTCAAGTTTCTCACTGAAATCCGCGCCCTGCGCGACAAACAGCCCGACCTGTTCGAGCGCATCAAACGTTTGCCCAAGAAAGCGCGCTCCACCCGGCTGCTGCCCGTGGTGGCGGCAGGCCTCCCGCCTGCCAGTGCCGGCGGCATCCTGTCGCCGGGCCCCACCCCTGAAAAGGCTGTGCCATCTTTCCCCGCCCTCATCACCTATTTCCGCCAGGGCAAGCTCGACAAATTCTTCCTCGGCACATCCGGCAGCCACCCGGCCGCCGAACTGGACTTCATGACCGCCGCGAAAATCCTGAAGCCCGCCGACCCCAAGGAAGCTCGCCAACCCATCCCGCGCGGGTTCTACGATTTGCTCGACAAAAACAAAGGGGCGTTCGTCACCGCCACCACCGCCGACGCCGAACAAGCTGCGGCGACGCATCGCGGTAGCCCCAACGACGCCTACATCCTGAAACGCCTCAAGGACAAAGCGGTCCGCCGCTGCCAGCAGTTCACCGAGGACGACGAGGAATTTGTCGGCAAGGCCATCCGCCTCATCGAAGACGGATCACTGCCGAAAGCCACCGCCAAGAAAGTCGCCGCCTCATTGAAAAAACCCGAGAATCTGGTGCCGCTCAAGGTCCTGGCGGTCCTCCGCCGCGACATCAAGCACGAGTATTTCCAGGCCAGCCCCGCCGCGCACGCCAGCCAGGCGCTGGCCCCGCGCGAAGTCATTCTTTCATCATTCCTTCTCCAACAGTCATGAACACCCAACAAGCTCGCGAGCGCGTCGCCGAAACTTTTCCGCAGCCGTTCAACAAAGGGAAGTTCCTCGAATTCAGCCGCAACCTGCTCAACAAGTTTGACGAATCCAAGGCGGCGCAGTGGAACGCCACCTACGTCAAGGATGCCTTCAAGCCTCACGTCTCCCGGTTCGAGCGCCTCGGCACGTACACCTCACCCGACGATGAAACGCTCGACGTGCTGATCGTCCACCTGACCAACGAATCCAAACTCGAACGCGCCCGTACCGCCATCCGCAACTTCGTTGCCGACCATCTCAAGCAGCGCGACGGCAAAGACGCCGCCCTCGTCGCGTTCGTCTCCCCAACCGAGCGCCAATGGCGCTTCTCCTACGTCAAGATGGAGTACGCCGCGGTCGAAATCGAGTCCGGCAAGGTCGGCGTCGAGACGCACCTGACGCCCGCCCGCCGCTACTCCTACATTGTCGGCGAAGGCGAAAGCTGCCATACGGCCCAGTCGCGCTTTCTCGCCCTGCTTCAGGACACCGAGAATTTCCCCAAGCTGGCGCAGCTCGAAGAAGCCTTTAGCGTCGAGGCCGTCACCAAGGAGTTCTTCAACCAATACGCCGCGCTGTTCGGCGACATCGAGGCGGCCCTCCAGAAACTCGCCGCCAAAGACCCGGTCATCGGCAGGGAATTTAAGGACAAGAACGTCAGCACCGTGGACTTCGCCAAGAAACTCATGGGCCAGATCGTGTTCCTCTACTTCCTGCAAAAGAAGGGATGGCTGGGTGTGCCCAAGGGCCAGGATTGGGGTACTCCCGAATCCTTAGCCAATCTGGGTGGACGCGAGAGTGGCCCGTGGGCGAGGTGTGAAACGGGATGAAAATAGGAATTCTTTGGGGATCGAGGACTGCGAAGGTGGTCCGATTCGTCCGTC
>Ga0116178_10000955_pt1 | contig 24756 bp, 13 predicted proteins | sample AD_STIC12_MetaG_FD_89880 | JGI IMG/M metagenome (GOLD analysis project Ga0116178, IMG submission 89880) | Active sludge microbial communities of municipal wastewater-treating anaerobic digesters from USA - AD_STIC12_MetaG | ecosystem: Engineered > Bioreactor > Anaerobic > Digestate | place: USA... | reverse complement strand
GTGACTTTCCTCAGTATAAAAAAGCCTAAGACGGAGATGAGGATATAGCTTCCGTATTGCCAGTAGAAGCCGCTGTAAAACCAGGTGAACTCAGGATAGTATCTGGCATAGATGACATTGTTGATAAACAGATCACTTACCCATGTTGCGAGCAATGGAATCAGTAAACCCTGCCATTTTTTAGCGAAGTAGGCGGCTCCAAACAAAGCCATGGCACCCAGCGGCGAAAAGTTATGCAGATGGGGGATGACCCTGCTGAAAGCGCAGCCAAAGATCAGGAGGATCAGGATGGGGTAGCGGAGTTGAATCGTTTTTTTCATTTCAAATAAGATTATAGAATGCAATCAATACCTCCATGGCCAATGCCATGAGGATTCGTTCTGAATAATACAATGCCTGGTTGAAAAAAAACGATAAGTAGGTACGATAGGAAAGGAATGTGCAAGCCAGCGGGATGTCTGGTATACCTATCGATTCTGACCTATTGCTTCTGATCGCGAAAGCATTGTCAATGCTGCCCTGGTGAGGCAGTATGGAAGAGGCAGGTCTCCTGACTTGTAACGGTTCGGCCACCCTTCCCATCCGCAGAGGAGCGGACAGTGGGCATGATCGGCAGAACGTGGATGTTACTTACAGTTGCGCGACAGTTCGTGATTCACACACGATTCCCTATTAATGCACTGGTAAATGCAACCTATTCCGATTGATGAAAAAAATACAGAAAGAACTTGTTACCTACAAAATTACACTATTCGAGCAAACCTGATTTTTTTGTTGAAGGGATAGAAAATTACTGAAGTCAGCGCTTGTCTGCGAAATGATGAATTAAAAAAGGGGTTCACTTGCGTAAACCCTTGATACTCCGGCGCCCCTCCTTCCCGATAGCTATCGGGACGAACCAGACCCGATCGCTATCGGGATAAGGATTAACAGTCTGGTCCTGAGTATTTAGATTTAAGTTTTAGAATCATCTCAGGGTACTTTTTTAGGTTTTGATAATATGTCCGGCTCTTCATTTGCTTAATATGTTTCTCAATAGCAATTGCCTGGGATATGGCGTCACAAGGAATGGCTAAATATAAAACCCAAGGAACCCCATGAGCAGTCCACTTCCGATCATAGTAAGCTTCATTATGTTGGACAAGACGATCCTCAACGGGTAAAGTTGTACTTCCAACGTAGTACCTGTCAATAGATTCAGAGTAGAGAATATAACAACTGGCCATAAATAGAAAAAGCAGACAATATTCGTCTGCTTTTTGCTTGCGCCCCCTCCTGGGCTCGAACCAGGGACCTACGGATTAACAGTCCGGCGCTCTAACCAACTGAGCTAAGGAGGCAATCATTTATTTTCGAGAGATGATTTCTTCAAACCATCATTAAACTTTCAACTCTTTTGTACCTCCTGGGCACGAACCAGTCCCGATAGCTATCGGGATACGGATTAACAGTCTCCCGATAACTATCGGGACTCTAACCAACTGAGCTAAGGAGGCAATTTCTTAAAACATCCCAATCTTCATTGGGTAGGCAATTTGGGACGGCAAATATAGCAGATTTTCCAAACAAGGGAAAGAAGTCCCTAAATTCCTCACAATTTATTGTGTTTCAACCATATAAGATCCAACCTTGTGGCTAAGACCTGCTGTATCCATTGAAAAGTCCCCGCATCAAAATTCTAAATGTTTCTTACGAATAGTCGGCTTTCCCCCACGTGCATGACCTCAATTCACCAAATTCCCCTCCGCATCCCATTCCGCAATCACCGCCCTTTTCTCCTGGTCAATACATTTAGCCAGCCACTCCTGCTCATAGGCAAGACCATGTTTTGCAAGCACAGCATCAGGGACGCCATCCCATGTATTGGGCGTATTTCCCTGATAGCCCAGGTCATCGATTCCCATCCGGGAAGTGTAATACCCGGTGAGCACGAGATTGCGCATCAGGGTAAAGAACTTGACGCCCTGTGCTGATTCAGGTGCAGCATCATCGGGATATGCGATGGTATCAAGGAGTTGTTTTTGTTGATCAACACTACATAATATAAAAGCCTGGCTAAACCGCTTTGTGCTCTCATGATCCAACCACATCATACCACCCCGCAGCGGAAGCTGGTGAGATTGGATGTCTCGGGCAATGAAGGATATAAACTCAGGTACTCCGGCATCTACTGCCGAACCAGCAGAAGCGGACGCTGGCAGGATGAGGTCACATAGCACTGCAATGGTAGCAACTTCATGTTCATTAAAGAAGGTTTCACCCATTACCTTCAGGTCATGGGCTTTTTCTTTTTCGGTTCTGCCGTAAAGGCCATCCGAAGCTTCACCGCTTTTTTTCTTTTCATCTGCATCCGGCTGGCATGCTGAAAGGATTAAGCCTCCCGCGATGCTGCCGACCAGCATGGATTTAATGGTATCTCTTCTGTCCATTGTTTGACTGAATTAATCTTTTAGATATTTCTTTTATTGAGTTGTTCAATGATATAATCGGAGGTTCTCCAGGCCAGGGCAAGGATGGTCCAGGTAGGATTCTTATCCGCTTGCGAGACAAAAGGTCCACCATCTACGACAAACACATTGTTTGCATCATGGAGTTGTTCGTATGCATTGGTCACTGATTTATTGGAATCATTTCCCATACGGGTGGTCCCGACTTCATGGATGATACGCCCCGGAGCGGCAAGTCCGTAATCATCTTCTTTACCGGGTTTTTCGCCCAATAACTTTCCACCCATGGCATCCAATACTTCTTCAAAGGTATTGTGCATGTGTTTGGCCTGAAGGCGCTCGTGTTCCGTCCAGGTATAATTAAATCGCAAGACCGGAATTCCAAATTCATCTACGACCTCAGGATCGAGCTCACAATAATTGTCCTCGCGTGCGATACATTCTCCTCGCCCGGAGATACCAACAACAGAGCCGTAGAATTTTTTAACATCCGCACGTAAACGCTCACCATATCCTCCCACCTTCTCACCGATATATTTATTGAGATCGTTTACATTAAATCCAAATCCATAAGACGGCATGCCCATCCCTCCCCACATTTCCAGATGATAACCTCTCGGGAAATCAAGCTTGCGGTTGTCTAACCACCATGGCGTATAGATGTGCATACCACCAACCCCATCTTCATTATAGATATCGCGATTCATCAGCACCGGAATAAAGGCTGCCCGACTCGCGCCGGTGGAATCATGCAGATATTTTCCAACCATCCCGCTCGAGTTACCTAGTCCATTGGGATGTTGTTTACTTTTTGAATTCAGGAGTATACGGGCCGAGCTACATGCAGAAGCAGCAAGCACGACGACCTTTCCTTTCAGTGAATATTCCTTGCGGTCGTCTTTACTGATATAGGTGACGCCTGTGGCTTTGCCTTCATCATTGGTGAGTACTTCACGTACTACCGAATTGACGTAGAGATCGATCTGGCCGCCTGCTTTCTGTGCGGGAAAAATCAAACAGGTGCCAGCAGAGAAATCAGCATACACTGAGCACCCTCGGCTGCATTGCCCACAGTAGTAGCAAACACCACGATCATTGTTGATCTTTTTGGTCAGCATGGACATTCGCGCCGGGATCACGGGGACTCCTACTTTCTTCGAACCCTTGATAAAATAGAGTTCGTGTAGTCGTGGTTTAGGTGGTGGGAGGAAGTAACCATCCGGTTCATTAGGAAGATTTTCTTTAGTGCCAAACACACCGATCAGTTTGTCTACCTTATCATAGTACGGCTTGACATCATCATACCCTATCGGCCAGTCATCCCCGAGTCCGTCTATACTCTTGTGTTTGAAATCATTCGGTCCAAAACGGAGGGAGATCCGTCCCCAATGGTTGGTTCTCCCACCAAGCATGTGGGAACGAAACCAATCAAATTTGGTCCCGGGAACACGGGTATATGGTTCGCCATCGATTTCCCATCCGCCATATGCGCTATCGAAATCACCAAAAGGCCGCTGTGAACCTGCACCTCGCCTGGGCGATTCATAGGGCCATTTCATTTGCGTGCGATGCGCCGGATCAGCCGGATCAAAATGGGGCCCGGCTTCAACCACCGCTACTTTCAATCCCGCTTCACTGAGCACCTTGGTCGCCATCCCGCCACCCGCTCCGGATCCAACGATGATGACGTCATATACTTTAGATGAGTTCTTGTCTTGCATAATCCCTGATGTATACCTCTCAAGATAAAAAAGTAAAAGATATTCCACTCAATGGCATCTTTACAGTCGATTTATCTGCCATCCTTTCTGATTGTGCAGGAATTTTTATTTTTAAGAAACAATCCACCATGGCCTACAACGAACATCTCGCAGAGCGCATCAAGCAAAACCTGGAATCGCGCAAAATAAAATACATCGAAAAGAAAATGTTTGGCGGTGTCTGCCTTATGGTCGATGACAAGATGCTCATGGGTGTGATGAAAGAACAACTTATGGCCCGCGTCGACCCGGAACTAGATGCCCCTAAGGCATTGAAACGAAAAGGCGCCGTCACAATGGACTTTACCGGAAAGACCATGAAGGGCTTTATCCTGGTGGACCAAGAGGCGATAGATATGGAGGAAGACTTTGATTATTGGGTGTCCCTCTGTCTCAAGTATAATCCAAAGGCGAAGGCGTCTAAAAAGAAGGCTAAGGCTAAGGCTTAGGCGAAGGAGGCAAAGAGGAATTAAATTGCTCCCCCTTTTAGGGGGCAGGGGGGGTAGCGAAGGTTAAGGCGAGTAAGAAAAAGGCTAAGGCGTAGGCTAAGGCGAAGTAACAAGCAACCAGCTGCAATAAATGGTAGAGACGCGATTAATCGCGTCTCTACCATTTATTGCTAAGGCTGAGGAAAATAGTCTATTTCTGGTCATCCATTCGTTCGAATCATTTTTTGAAGGGTGTATAAGATGTTGAATATCAGCAGCTAAAAACTTCTAGTTGCTAACTGCTAACTGCTAACTGCCAACCCCCTATCTTTGCCCCCCTTAAAGAAAGTCATCATGTCAGCCGATCTGTTTAAAGACATCGTATCCCATAGCAAAGAGTATGGTTTTATCTTCCAGTCCAGTGAAATCTATGACGGCCTGAGTGGCGTCTATGACTACGGATCCTATGGCGTAGAGCTCAAGAACAATATCAAGGCATATTGGTGGAAAGCCATGGTCCAGAACCACGAAAACATCGTCGGACTGGATTCGGCCATTATGATGCATCCCCTGATCTGGAAGGCTTCAGGTCACGTAGATGCTTTTAACGATCCGCTGGTAGATAGTAAGGCTTCTCAAAAGCGGTACCGCGCGGATGTCATGATCGAGGAGGCTCTCGAAAAAATCATGGCCAAGGCTGATAAGGAAATCGAAAAAGCCCGCAAGCGTTTCGGAGATGCCTTTGATGAAAATAAATACAAGACCGAAAATCCACGTGTAGCAGAATATATCCAACAATACAACACGATCAATCAGAAGTTTGTCGACGCGATGGGTAAAGGCGATATGCCCGCGCTCAAAGCTGTAATCGAGGAACTCGAAATCGCAGATCCGGTCAGTGGTTCAAGAGAATGGACAGATGTGCGCCAGTTTAACCTGATGTTTCATACACAGTTAGGAAACATAGCAGGTGAAGAAGGCAAACTCTACCTCCGGCCTGAAACAGCACAAGGTATATTTGTCAACTTCCTCAACGTACAAAAGACCACACGCCAGAAATTACCTTTTGGTATAGCCCAGATCGGCAAAGCTTTCCGTAATGAAATCATTGCCCGTCAGTTTATCTTCCGCATGCGGGAGTTCGAGCAGATGGAAATGCAGTACTTCGTGCAGCCGGGCACCGAAATGGAATGGTACAACTACTGGAAAGAGACGCGTATGAAATGGCATCGTGCACTGGGTACGCCTGAATCCAAGCTCCGATTCCATGATCATGAAAACCTGGCTCACTATGCCAATGCGGCAGTAGATGTGCAGTTTGATTTCCCGTTTGGTTTCAAGGAACTCGAAGGGGTCCACTCCCGTACCGATTTTGACCTGAGAAGCCATCAGGAATTGAGCGGCAAGAAACTCCAGTATTTCGATCCGGAGACCAATGAAAGTTATGTGCCTTATGTCGTGGAGACTTCAGTCGGACTTGACCGTATGTTCCTCGCGCTGTTGAGCAACGCCTATACCGAAGAAAATGTACCTGATGCAGACGGAAAGGATTCAACACGTATTGTATTGAAGTTTCATCCTGCCCTGGCACCTGTTAAATGTGCAATACTTCCGTTGCTGAAAAACAATGATGATCTCACTGGTTTAGCCCGCAAGATATTTGATGACCTTAAGTTCAACTTCCTCTGCCAGTATGATGAAAAGGATGCGATCGGTCGTCGGTACAGGAGACAGGATGCGATCGGTACACCTTATTGTGTGACCATTGATCATCAGAGCCTCGAAGACCAGACGGTGACGATCCGGGAGCGCGATACGTTAAAGCAGGAAAGGATTCATATGTCGAAGATCAGGGAGATTGTGGCGGATGGTATTGATTTCCGTCATTTGTTTGCTTAGCCAACTCCAGAAAAGTGAGCAACTAGAAGTGAGCAACTAGCACCTAAAAGTTAGCAGTTAGCAGTTAGCAACTAGCAGTTAGAGATCTGTATTTAAAAGAACATTTTTTTAAACTGCTCACTTCTAACTGCTAGTTTCTAACTGCTCACTTCCCTTACATCCACGACTTCTCTTCCATCTCCACCCGATACATAATATAATCTCTCGCCTGTCGCGCAATCGTTGCATTGAGATATGGAAATGAAATATCACCTCCCGCTGTAAATACATGCAGTGAGGTAAGCCCTCTGCGGCGTTGCATGGGTGAGCTTTCAATATGTACACTCTGTACTTTATAGATTTCGATCAACTTATAGCTGTTGCCGAAAATACCGCCTTCGGAAACAAGAAAATCAGGATGGATCTTAAGTCTTCTTTTTCGCTGGTACAAATATCCCATCCAAATGGCGAGTGGAAATACCAGGGTCAGCAACCACTGCATCATGCCTTCATTATACCACGCCATCAATCCAAACAGGACGGCCGGAATAAATCCAAACAGGAAGACCATCAGGCGCACAATGGATGGATGCATCTGATGTGAAGTAAAGACCGCATCTTTAAATTCAGGCACAATCGTATCCAGGGTATGATCCACTTGCTGCTGATAGCATCCCGGAATGACCAATGACTTGTCCTGGTTCTGATCCACATTGGTGGCCTGATATATATTCATCTGGTAGATTCCGAAGATCCTTTTCAGCGGAGAGGTAACCCATCGGATCACCTGGATTTTTGATTTCTGAATCGATTTTTCATTTCGGGTAAATAGCCCGCTCACGACTTTAAAACTTTTTCCTTCACGCCAGAATTTGAGACCATAATATTTCAATACCGTCCTGATCAGTGTAATGGAAAAAGAAATGCCAATAAACAAAGGTATGGCCAACAAAGTAGCCACTAACCCAAAGATGGACATGGCAGTTGTCGTGTTTTCAAGCTGACCATAGATGTCCCAACCCAGCAATTGATCGAGGTCATCTGCAAGGCCCAGGAAAAACGCAAAGATGATCGCAGCCGTACGAAGATGGTTTTCGCTGATGCCGATCTTGATCAGGTCTTTTGGTGACAAGGAAAGAATAAGCTCTGGTGCTTCCTGCACAACAGGAATCGGAGGTATAGGGTCCGAGTTGTCAATGTTGGATACATGTTTTTCCCGCTTATAGGCCAGTACGATCTCCCGTAATTCTTCCGCACGTTCGAGTTCAATGGCATCCAGCTCAAGTTCGCTACCTTTCGATCCTGCCGTATCCACCTGCACGCTCACAACATTCAGGAACTGGTGGACCAGATTGCGCTTGAAGTCGACGGATTGTATACGGTCAAAAGGGACATTCAGGACGATTTTCCTAAAGACGCCGGAACGGACGCACAACTCATTATTTTGAATAAAAAAATAATAGCGCGTGTAGGCTACCAGTGAATAGATAAGCGAAATGAATGCAATGCCTAATGCAATGATGGTGATGATGATGCCTTTACCACTGGTCGGATTGATCAAGACAATCAGCAGGATGGGCCACATCTGGCGCACGATAATCCGGATATACTTTAACAATATCAGGATGACCGCCTTGGGGGACTGCCGTTGTGGTTGATAGAGATTTGAGGAGGTGTCCATCTGCCTATTCCTGCTCGATAGATTGTTCGGTGGACCTCAGGATAAATGCCTTGAGTTTTTCGGCAGTGTCTGGAAGCAAACCCGGAATCATCAGGTCCGTACTTTGTCCGCCGGCCGTATAGATCGTCAGCTTTGAAAGACCAAATCTGCGATCAAGGATGCCTTGTCGTAAATCACAATGTTGTACGCGGTTGAAAGGTATGGTCGTCATACTTTTCCAAAGCCAACCGGATTTGTAGGTGATGTCTTTTTCCCTGATAGCATATCCCATGTAATGGAAGACAAGTCCATTGTAGTATACCATCCAGGCCGCAAGCAGTGTCACCAGGCCAGCACCTATATATCCATAGGGTGATAGGTCGGGTTGAAAGAAAGCAAAAACCCAAACAGCGAAGATCATGATCACAGCTACAAGCGCTGCTGAAATGTAACGGACCTTTTTGTAGGCAGTTTCAAGCGGAATCATCTCCATCTGCTCCGCTTCCGGTAGTCCGGTGAGGTCAATCTGGGCATTGGTGAATAATTCGTTGATCTGGTTCATTGGCCTCTAGACGGTTTCTTGTTCAGTCATCTGCTGAAGTGAAAGTAAAAATTCCCTGGCAGACTTCATGGATTTGATTTTCTCCTTGATCATTAACAATCGGGTAGCGGATTGTTTCAATTGAATATCCAAAACTCTCCCCTTGGAGCCCAGTAATTTGATCAGCCTGTCAAAAATAGCGCTCTCATAATAAGCAGATTGGGCGTTTTTGTGGAAATAACAACGCAGTACGGTAGTCTTCAAGGTTACACGGTCAAAGCCAAGCGATCTGGCAATCCACCGGAGTCTTAAACCTTCAAATAATTCCTCGACAACCCGGGGCCTTGGACCAAACCTGTCTTCAAGGGCAAGGGCAAATTTTTCAATACCTTCTTCTGAATCAATATTATCGAGCTCTGTATAGAGCCTCAGACGTTCGTCAATATTAGACACATACTCATCCGGAATGAGCATTTCCATATCGCTGTCGATCTGCACATCCTGCACATATTTGCGGTCCCGCTCCATTTGTTCTTTGAAGAGATCTTTAAAGTCGCTCTCCTTCAATTCCTGGATGGCTTCCTCTAATATTTTCTGGTACGTTTCGTAGCCGATGTCAGAGATAAAACCACTTTGCTCGCCGCCTAATAAGTTTCCTGCTCCACGAATGTCAAGATCTCTCATCGCGATATCAAATCCACTGCCGAGATCCGTATATTCTTCGATGGTCTGAAGTCTTTTCCTGGCTTCATGTGTCAAGGAACTCAACGGCGGCGCAAATAAATAGCAAAATGCTTTTTTATTAGAACGCCCTACGCGGCCTCGTAACTGGTGCAGATCACTCAGACCAAACTGATTGGCAGAATTAATGATGATCGTATTCGCATTGGGTATGTCAAGACCTGTCTCGATGATATTTGTACTGACCAATACATCGTGCTTCTTATTGATAAAGGCCAGCAATGTTTCCTCCAGGTGATCTGACTCCATCTGGCCATGCGCCATCGCGACATCAACATCCGGGCACACGCGTTTGATTAACGCAGTGATCTCAGGGAGCGTCTTGACCCGGTTGTGCACAAAGAATACTTGCCCACCCCGATTGACCTCATAGTAGATCGCATCCCTCACCACCTCTTCATTGAAGACTCTTCGCTCCGTATGAATAGGCTGCCTGTTTGGTGGCGGAGTGCGGATGATCGAAAGGTCCCTTGCCGCCATGAGTGAAAACTGTAGGGTACGCGGTATCGGCGTCGCTGTCAATGTCAGGGTATCGACGTTGACTTTTATTTTGCGTAACTTTTCTTTGGCACCAACGCCAAATTTTTGTTCTTCGTCAACGATCAGCAATCCCAGGTCTTTAAATTCGACATCCTTACCGAGTAAGGCATGCGTTCCGATCACGAGGTCGAGCTTACCTTCCTTGAGGCGCTCCATGATTTCTTTTTTCTCCTTAGCAGAGCGGAAACGGTTGACGTAATCTACACTGGCGCCCATGGGGCCCAGTCGTTCCTTGAAACTATGACTGTGTTGCAGCGCGAGAATAGTCGTCGGTACCAGCACAGCAACTTGCTTACCATCAGTGATAGCTTTGAAAGCTGCACGAATAGCTACTTCCGTTTTTCCAAATCCTACATCACCGCAGATAAGACGGTCCATTGGATGTGGTTTTTCCATATCCTCCTTGACATCCTGTGTTGCTTTAAACTGGTCCGGTGTATCCTCGTAGATAAAGGATGCTTCGAGTTCATTCTGCAGATAACCATCAGGAGCAAAGGCATGTCCGGGTGCATTCTTACGCAGCGCATAGAGCTTGATGAGCTCGCGCGCGATGTCCTTAACTTTGGATTTAGTCTTTCGCTTGAGATTCTCCCATGCATCAGATCCAAGTTTGCTGAGTACCGGTTCCGTTCCGTCTTTGCCAACAAACTTTGAAATCTTATGCAGCGAATGAATGCTGACATAAAGGATGTCATTGTTTTTATAAAATAATCTTACCGATTCCTGAAGGTGGCCTCCGATGTTTATTTTTTCAAGCCCGGAATATTTTCCGATACCATGATCGATGTGCGTGACATAATCTCCAGGCTGCAGCTCACGTAGCATCCTGACATTGAGTGCCTGGTCTTTTGTAAATCCTCTTCGAAGGTGATATTGATGAAAACGTTCAAAGATCTGGTGATCTGTATAGCACACCACTTTGGCTGATGCATCAATGAACCCTTCGTGAATCGATTTAGTGATGGGTGTAAATTGTATCTGCGCACCGAGATCTTCAAAAATGGAATAGAAACGTTCTACCTGCCGTGCATTGGCGGTGAAAATATAATTGGTGCGCCCTGCCTTCGTTTGGCTTTTCAGATCATCGATGAGCAGCGGAAAGTTCTTGTTGAAACTCGGCTGAGATTTCATCTTAAAGGTAATCACCGAAGAGGCCTGGACAAATTCATTACTATCACCTTCGATGACCACACGTCTGAATTTGAGTGCCTCGATAAATGCAAACGTAGGGGTAAATTGTTTTTCTTTAATAAAACGCTGCACCGTAAAGAGCTCCGGATCTATATCGATGATACTGATCGAAGACAATCGTTCGAAAGTGTCCTGGTAACGATCGATGATCAGCCCCGGCTCCTGGATCCAGACGATGGTTGAAGATGGAATAGCTTCGAGCAAAGGAATATATTCTTTGCTTTCGAAATGGGTCTGGACATTGGGGATGATATTGACCAATGCAAGATTGCGCTGTGATAACTGTGTGAGCGGATCAAAGAGTCTGATGCTTTCCACTTCTTCATCGAAGAGTTCGATACGATACGGCCACTCATTTCCAAAAGAGAAAATATCGATGATGCCGCCGCGGATCGAAAACTGTCCCGGCTCGTATACAAAGTCAACGCGGACAAAACCGATGTCGACTAATAGGGAGAGCAAACCATCCACCCCCAGGTTTTCGCCTTTCTTGATCTGGATCTGTTGCTTTGAAACAGAGGTGGGTGATATCACTGATTCAGTCAGTGCTTCAGGATAGGTCACAGCGACCATGGTAGATTTCTGATAGCCAATGGTGCCGTTAAAGTGAAGTTTATTGACTGCCTCGGTCCTTTCCATGACCTGGCTGGAGATGATTTCCTCGATCAGGCCGGGGCGTTTAAAGCTATCCGGGATAAAGAGGATATCCGCATCGGGTAGTAGAGAGGCGAGGGTATTGTGGAGGTAAGCGGCGGCTTCTTTGTCTGGCGCGATGACCAGCCAGGGGCCGCAGCCATTGAGCATCAGTCCGGACAGGGCAAAGGATTTTCCGCTGCCAGCCAATCCGGCCACCCCTATGTGTGCCTGATCCGCTAGCAGAGCCTGTTGAAGCAATTTTACAGTAGCATCCTGACCATACAGGTCAATCAACCGCTCCAGGTCCGTCATGGGAAGGCAAAGTTAAGTGAAAAGTGAAGAGTGAAGAGTGAAAAGTGAGTAAGGCATAGTGAATCGTGAGGCGTCAGTCGTGAATCGTGAGATGGGTATAATGGATTTCCCTGGATAAATTATGTATCCATGCCCCGTAGGGCATCTCTAGTGCGCAGGATCAAATTGAATAGCCCCCATTTTCAAATGGGGGAATGCAAAATCTAGCAGGATCAAACTTGCCCCGTAGGGGCTATATGTAGGTAACATAGGAACAGCCAAATCCACCGTGCCCTGTAGGGGCACAACACGAGTGCTTCGGAATCTGTGTCTTGAATGTGAGAAGATGTCAGAGTAGAAGACACTGTCCTGCCAGTAATCATGTTGTGCCCCTACAGGGCACGAGAGATTTTATCGGGCCCACGGTTACCGACATATAGCCCCTACGGGGCAACACAAAATTGCAGCATCAAATTGAATTGCCCCGACTTTCAAGTCGGGGATAGGAGTAATAAAAAAAGAGCCCTGTTGGAGGGCTCTTTTTTACTAAAAAATGATAGTTGGATTAATATCCTTCATTTTGTTCCATTAATGGGTTGGTATCCATCTCTGTCTGGGGTATGGGCATCACTAGCTTAGGACTGTCATAAGAAAGGCCGGCTACAGATGACTGAGTGCGTTTTATATCATAAATACCAAATCCCTCAAAAGCAAGCTCGCGTTGTCTTTCAAGAAGGATGTCATTCAAGGTAACGTCGACCAACGGTGCTGCACTGCTGCGTTGTCGGAGCGAGTTGATATCATCAACGGGTGATGCACCTGTAGTGGTGCCTAATCGGAAATTACTTTCTGCACGGATTAAGATCATTTCAGCTAATCTGAACATAGGTACATTTCCAAATTGATTGGTATACTTTCCGGATAAGCGATCGCCTTTAGCATTTTCGTAAAAGAATTGACTTCTTTCATCATTACTGTCGTCAAACAAATCCAGATAGGGCTGATTGATGGATATGTCACCACCTCTTCCTCCGTTCTCTTCTGAAGCATACATCTGTATCAATTGATTTTCCCCACTTTGTGAGGTAACCTGCATAGCATAAATGTCCTCATCGCCGTCTTCATCATGATTAAAAGCGTCTGCAAAAGTAGGGGAGAGTGATTTGCCACTCGTGGCGATAATCTCATCTGCTGCATCACGAGCCTCCGTATAGTGACCCAGATACAACTGTACTCTGGACAGCAATGCTAAAGCGGCAAATCGATCGGCATACACATCATTATCCTCAGGTAAAAGGGAAATAGCTTTTGAGAGGTCATCCAGTATAGCCGCATAAACATCTGATGTGGCGGACCTGGAGATGGAAAGATCACTTCCATAGTCGGTAATGGGGTCCAGCCTGAGCGGAACTCCTTGTACGTCATTGCCAAATAGCCTGACCAAATCAAAATAATTTAACGCACGTAAAAACCGTGCTTCACCTTCGACCCTGGCCTTTTCCGCATCTTCGGTAAATACATCCAGATGCCCCAGTACAAGATTGCTCTGACTGATGACTTTGTATGTATATCTCCACGAATCTTCAAAGAGAAAATTAATAGCATTCATTTCTTTCGTTAAGGCTTCCCTTGGTTCGAAAAAGGTGCCGTTCCATGAGACTTCCTGGTCAGCCCCCAATAAATCAGAATAGATCTGAATGTAGCCGCCATGGGAATATGCATTGCCGTCTATCTCATAGGCGCCAACCAATAATTTACTCACACTGGCAGCGGAAGAAAGTGCAGTTTCTTCTGAGATAGAAAGGGTTGGTTCCACATCAAGCCTATCATCGCAGGCGGGAAGGAAAATCAAAGCCAACAAGGTCAGTATATAGAGAAATTGATTTTTCATGATTATTTTTTTTAGCATGTTGTAATTAAAAATTAACATTGATACCTATGGACGTTGTCTTGGCCTGTGGAGCTGAATAGAAGTTCCATCCATTATCAAACCCATAATTATCAAAATCCGCCCTGGCTTCCGGATCATAGCCTGTGTATTGGGTAAAAGTTAAAAGGTTGACGCCGGAGATAAATATCCGTGCATTCCCAACATTCACTTTCTCCGTTAGGGATTTAGGAAGATTATAGCTCAACATGACATTGCGCAGGCGGATAAAGTCCCCTTTCTGTAAATAGCGTGTTGATGGTCCTGTACCGTTTTGTCCATATAACCGGGCCTGGGGAACATTGGTGATGTCACCTGGATTTTGCCACCTGTCAAGCTGATCGATGGTTTGATTATCAAAGTAGTCGGCACTGGAGGATTGATACACCCCCCCACCATTGAAAATGCTGGCTCCCCATTCACCAATGAAGGTAAAACTCAACACCAGCCCTTTAAAGTTTATCTCATTGGTCAGTCCGCCAATCCATGTCGGTTGGGAATTGCCTACAATGACTCGGTTGGCATCTTCATAAGCATTGGTGGTCGCGGATCCGGCTCCATTTGTATAATACAACGCATCTCCGGTAGCAGGGTCTGCACCGGCAAATTCAGGGAGGAAGAAGGAAGCCACGGATTCACCTACTCTGTTGATAGTCTCACCAGTGATGATATCTGCATTCCCATTCGGAAGCGATTTGATTTCATTCGTATTGTTAGCAATATTAAAACTGGTAGTCCATTGGAGATTTTTCGAACGTATATTTTTGCTGTTTAACACCACTTCAACACCTTTGCTTTCCACGTTGCCAATGTTTTTATTAAAGGAAAGCTGTCCCGAACTTCCAGGCAAAGGGACACTGAAAAGGAGGCCATCCGTATTCTTGGTATAAAAATCAACCTCTCCGGTAATGACATCATTAAACAATCCAAACTCTACACCTAAATCTATCTGCTTGCTTTTCTCCCAGGTCAGATTATTATTGCCTGGTTGTTCAAGGCGGATACCTGAGATTTTATTATACGAAACACCATTATACAAGGTTTGGGATGCATAGTCTCCAATTTCCGAGTTACCCAACTGACCAAAACTCCCTCTTACTTTTAAGAACGATAGGGTACGGTTATTCTTCAGAAATGATTCTTCACTCACGATCCATCCTACGGAAAATGCTGGAAAGAAACCATATCGTTCATTACTACCAAATCGGGACGATCCATCTCTGCGGATACTTGCTTTGAGATAATATTTGTCATGCAGATTGAGTGCAGCTCTGGCAAAATAGGATAGAAAATTATAGGTGGTGTTGGCTCCGGTGCCGGCAGTAATTTCAGCAGCACTGGAAATACTTTGAAAATCATCTGAAGGAAACTGAGTGCCCGTTACGGTTGCAAAAACACGATTGGAATTATTGAATTCCTGACCTGCGACTACAGTGAGAAAAGCACTTCGGGAAAGTTCATTTTCATAGGTGAAGTAGTTAGACCAGATATAATTTTCAGAGGTAACATTCGAGTTATACGCATAGCCATTGGTAGACATAAAAGGGGTAAGGGTACCCCGGTATTGATCTTCCGTCTGATGGCTATTGTCATATCCAAAATCAGTATTGAACCTGAAGTTTTCAATAAATTTGTATTCAGCGAAAACCTTCCCTGTAATCCGCCTTAGTTTGGTTGTATAATTAGCGTATAAATCTTCCAACAGGAAATTCGGATACAATGTATTGGCGTTTGGCGTGCCATCATCATTGTACACTGGGGATAAAGGAGATTGTGCAATCGCCTCGACTGGAGAAGTAAATGAATTGTCGTTGTCTACGCGTTCTATCTTAGCCCCAGACACCCCTATATTCATTCCTGCAGCAATCTTTTGGCTGAGTTGATGCTTTATATTCATTCTCGCACTTATGCGATCCAGGTCATTGCCGACCAATATCCCTTTTGTTGTATTCCATGCGCCTCCAAAGTAATATTGTGTTTTGAGGTCACCCCCTGAAACAGCGAGATCAACATCTGATTGCTGACCATCCCGGAAAATAATATCATTCCAATCCGTATCGACCTCATTATTTCTCCAATCTGTACCATTCGCCAGATAATCGAAAAGGCCTTCTATTTCAGCTGTCCCATCCTCAGGTCCCAGTGTGTTAATGGCTGCTTCGGTAAAGAGTTCCTTGTATTCAGCTGTATTCAGCAGTTCGATGACGTTGGTTGGAGAACTTATGCCGGTAGACATATTCAGGGAGACTACAGGTTTACCAGCCTGGCCTTTTTTTGTGGTAATCAAGACGACACCATTCGCCCCTCTGGCACCATAGATGGCGGCAGAACTGGCATCCTTTAAAATATTGATCGACTCGATCTCTGATGGACTTAAGGTAAGGAGTGGATTCATTGGAGCTCCGTTACTGGATTCGTTCACATTGATGAGGGGCATACCATCAAGAACATACAGCGGTTCTCTGCCTGCACTGATACTGGAGGTGCCTCGAATAGTTACGTTAATCCCGGCGTCCACTTTTCCACTGGTTTGGTTGATGCGGACTCCGGCGGCTTTACCAGACATGGTGCTTTGAAAATTGGAGACAGCTATATTCGACAAATCTTCGGAGTGGAGCAATGCCACATTATCAGTCAGGTTTCTCTTGCTCGAATTTCCATAACCAATGACCAGCACCTCATTTAAGAGTGAAACATCTTCTTCTAATGAGACAGATAGATCACTTGTGGCTCTTGAAATGACGACTTCCTTAGCTGCAAAGCCGGTAAAGGATATGACCACTGCTTGTGCGCTTTCGGAGAGGATCAGTTCAAATCTTCCATCGGCATCCGTGACCGTTCCATTCGTGGTGTTATTTTTTTCCTGAACGGAGGCACCGATAAGCGGTATTTCATTTTGGTCAGTGACCCTGCCTGTCAGGGCCCACTGGCCAAAAACATTTGCACTAAACATGCAAATAAAAAGGAGGAGAGTTGGTCTCATTGATTTTGTTTTAAATGAGTTAAAAAATGGGCATAAAAAATCGGCGGATATCCGCGTATGGATATCACCTTAGTTATGATAAATTGGAAAATGGTAACAATGCAATACCCAGTTCGGGCTGGGTGGTGGGGCTCATTGAATATTCTAAATGAATGATAGCACCTTTGAATAATATTATAAGGCGGTGCTTTCCATTCGTTTGTTAAGTGAAATATACATAATTTATTCACTTGTATATCATTTTGAAGATTTGATGGAGATAGCATGAGCGAAATTGAATCCACCGTGCCCTGTAGGGGCACTACACGACTACCTCGATATCTGTGTCTTGACTATGAAAGGATGTCTGAGTAGGAAGCACGGTCCTGGAAGTAATCAAGTGGTGCCCCTACAGGGCACGAGATATTTTTCATCATCCACGGTTACCGACATTTAGCCCCTACGGGGCATCAAGTAAATGCAAGAACAAATTGAATAGCCCCCATTTTCAAATGGGGGAAGAAAAATCTAGCAGGATCAAACATGCCCCGTAGGGGCTACATGTCGGTAACATCGAAAGAGCCAAATCCATCGTGCCCTGTAGGGGCACAACACGACTACCTCGATATCTGTGTCTTGACTGTGAAAGGATGTCTACATAGAAGACACGGTCCTGGAAGTAAATAAGTAGTGTTTCTACGGTGCTTCATTTACCTCGCTAGCTTTCCCAATCCGGAAACTCGCTCCAAATACAAAATTCACCTGCCCGAAGAGGAAGTCATGACTGGCCTTGTCAGCAGTCGACATGGTCGTGCGTACATCCGGTAGATTAGCATAGCCACCGATGAGTTCGGATTGAATAAAGAAAATTTCAAAGAAAGTCACATTGAGTCCGAATATGCCATTCAGGCCGAAGCCTGCAAAGTGGAATTCATCATAGCGTTCGTTATTGATCAAGGTGACATTTGATTTTGGAATGATCACACCTGCGCCAATGCCTTCAATCAGGTTGATGCTGACATTTTTAAAAGCGGATATTTCATGCTGCCTTCTCAGATCAAGGTTGATGTAATTCAAGCCATCCGTGTGTTCAAATTTTAAGAAGGTACTGTCTATGACAATATCATCATCTGAATACGTGCCATCATAGTAGGTTTCGGTACCATCGATGTAGCCGGATATTTTTGCGACTTGTCCTTGTTTGACAACATATTTCATATGATCCACACCAAATGAAATGTTGTAATGATCATTTATAAAATAGCCTACCCTGAAATTGTATTGGGCGATGCTGGCTTTACCGGGATTAAAATAGGGACTCAACCCGAATTTGATAGGCTTATCAACAGCCACTACATCCCGAAGGGTAAAATCGTAATCCGGTCCCTGGAAACGAATAGCAGAGTGGCTGAAGGCATCCCTGTTCCAGCCCCAGTATACATACATCAATCCCTTACGTTCTTTTTGAGCGGCAGGTAATTGAGTTTGAGCCAGGCTGTTGAAGGAGAACAGAAGGAAAAGGGCAAACACCCATGCGTGTTTCATGGGGCAAAACTATGACTAATCCTTGATACAACGAACAGAAAGACCTACTCCTTTATTGAGGAATAAATCAAGGAGTGTGCTGTTTTCGAAACTCAGCGAGTATACATTGGCAGTAGCTTCCCCATTTTCAACAGAAGTCCACCAGTATCCGGTACTTCCTACACCAACAAAAGTTCCAAAACTATAGTTGAGCCCACCTGGCAATCCGTTCCAACCGCTTGAATTAGTTGCCTCTGTGTTTGGGCTTTTCCAATGGGTCATGCCTTTTTCTTTCAGTTTGCCACCGGCTTTCTCTCCACCTCCAAGGAAAGAAGACATTGTATTCCAATCCTGAACAGTGGGTATATGATATCCTTTCGGAGCTAATCCTCTTGCATCATTTACTGCATACCAATTGTACAATTTGCCATATGTCTTTCCCTGATCCATACTGTATTCATAATAGCACCAGGCAGGCTTTTGCTCATTTCCGGCTTTTTCCCATGCTTCATCAGTGGTCACCTCAGGGATGGGATCACCATTTCTAAAGTGACTGACATTCAGGTTTTGCCCGAGCCATACCTGCTGATTGATTTTGATGGTGGTATATGAGTTACCATCCACATCAGCGACAGACTGACCAGTACTTAATATTGGCGAGCCTAAGGTCATGGTAAAAAACAGGATGGCTATTATCTTTTGCAGTTTCATTGGAGTCATTTGAGTTAATCTAAATTAGCCCAATCCAATGAAACTAAAGTATAAATATTTTCCTGCTTTCACCTTGGCTTGTGTAATGAAAGGAAAAGCTAAAACAAGGTTTAATTTGTCTTCACCACTTCCCGCACCCAATTCCGCTTACCATCCGTGCCATGTAGCACATACATGCCCGGAGCAAGTTTACTGAGGTCGATTTCAGTTGTTGCATTTCCTGATTCGCTTCGATACGTTTTTGTAAACATGATTCTGCCGTTCAGGTCCACCAGTTTGAAAGTCAACTCTTGTCCTTCAAAGCCGAGCAGGTCAATTTTCAATTCATCCATCGTTGGATTAGGATACGTACTGAAGAGTTGAAAGGACTGATCGGTATCTTCCGTAGCAGAGATGAGCGCTCCTATATGAAAGTCATATTGAACACCAGCCCCAAAATCCGGTTCGAAAGAGTACACAGTAACCGCATTGCCATTGGGTAATTTGCGTTGAATCCGTAGACTACCATTTCCATTTTCAGGAAAAAGCCAGAAGGATAATCCATCTTCACCAGAGTCCCTGAAGTTGAGAGTATAACATCCGTTGGGGAACATCAGGTCATCTGTGTATACTGTATTGCTGGACATATTATTGCGTAGCAAAACAACAGCACCTGCTCCATCCTTGATGGTATAAAAATAATCACCGCCTGTAGCATTGGTCGCTACGCGTAGTTGTACCGGATCAACATAATCATATACCCTGGCCTGATCAAAAGTCGATTGCATGATATTGTTTTCACTGTTGCCATCGGCGACACCATTGACTTCAACTATAGTGGCGGTAAATAATCCACCTTCTTGCCAAAACCCAGCAGGAGGCTGAGGCAAAACAATTTCGACGGAGGCCTGTGGCTCTATGTCTCCTACCCAAAAATATGTTTCCGCATTCCATGGAGCAGTACCATAACTGATTTTCACAGATTCAATCAATTCCTCACCACTGTTTTTTACAAGCACGGTTGGTGTATTACATGCCGGATTGAGTCTTGCGTATTCCACATGCGTATTGTTAGGACGCACGATCGCCTCAATGGAAGCATCCAGATTAAAATTATAGGCACCATAGGTGACCAGCAAATTATTGACAAGGTAATTGGCCGAACCCATCGCTGGTCCGTTGACTCCATAATCAAATTCGACAGTTTCACCAGGCTCGACAAAACCATCCAGTGAAAATTCATGCACATCCGTAGCCATACCAGGACACCAGCCTGCGCGATCAAAAATCCATGTACCTCCTTGCGGATAAATCGGATTTCTGCTACAGGATTTCCAGACATCAAAGAGGAATTCCTGTGAACCTCCTTTGACATTGATATAATGTTGACGTGAAACAAACTCCCCGTTTTGTTCATGACCTGTGATGGCAGATCTGACTTTATAATGGGTAGCAAATGGCATCAATGGAACTTGTCGTGGTTCGAAACGAAGATCGGATTGTATCTCATTAAAGTATCCACGGGCCTGAGGCCAGATAGGTTGTATATCAAGTACATCACGTTCAGGAGTCCCGGTGATAAACCAAAATTCGATATCAAGTTCTTCCTGGTTTTCACCACCAAACTCTACAGACAGTTTACGTCGGCCTTTCAGCACAGGACCAAAATCTGTGACATCAAATGTGAAGGTCTTGCCTGCGGGACCGAGATCAAGACGAATGCCATAAGGTGTGACCAGCGAGAGGAGTTCAAACCGAGCATGGTTTTTTGCATAATAGGACAACGTACTTATGTCAATGATACCGGTTGGAGGAGCATGTATTTTGTCTATCAACACGCCGTATTCATCATATACAGGTCGATCTCCGGCAGGATATACAAACTGCGTATCTAAACGGACCAGGTCGGTTCCTTCAACGGCATAGTGGATCACCTGATGTAGTGTACTTTCGATCGAATCCAAAACAGTCAATGGTGTATCCAGGATGGTAAAATCTCCCTGGAAAAATGAAGCGACGGGTGTCAGATTCGTTTTTGAAAAATTAAGGTAAAGTTGACTTCCTCTGGCTTCTCTCCATGATGGAATCGATATGGCTGCGTCGTATCCGTTGTCTGATGCATCATGGGCAACATTGCCTGTTCCTTCGTTCAGATTAAAATAATTGCGAAGATGCACATACTCAGGATGACTGGCATCAACGGACTTGAACATCCAATCGCGGATGGTAGCTTCATCAAGCGCTTTATCCCACACCTGGATCTCATCCATCGCCCCAAACCATGGATTACCATTTCCGAGGTTGAGACCAAAACGGAATGCATTGAAATCCATTTTTTTTGTGCGACCACTTCCGCTATGAAAAAGTTCACCATTCAGGAAAATATTCATCTCCCCTGTGGACGTATTTTTCGTGAAAGCCCAATGGCTCCATTTGCCTTCAAAATCCTCGACAGGAACTGATTTGTTTATTCTATCATATCCTGTGCCGTCATTGCCGCAATCCCAATAAACAACACCATCGCTCCAGGGCAGGTGAATCGTAGCCTGACGTTGTCCTGCCTGATCCGTGGCATCAACAATCTGTGTATTTGAAGGCAATGCAGCAGGGTCTCCATACGCCCAAAAAGCAACCGTTATTTCGTCCTTGATATTTTCAACTGCAGCTTTTTGAAGGTCCACTGAACTTGCTCCTCCAAAAAACAAATGATGTTCGTCGGCTCCAGCTTCTGATTGAATGGCTCTGGTATCAAAAGACGATTCAAAAAATTCAAAAGCAGGTACACCAGCGGGATCCTCCGTGGTAAATGAAATATCTACCAGCAGGTTTTCACCTGTCCAATCAAAAGCCTGGTAAAAAGGAAATACGATGCCATTGGAAAAATCAGTTGTCTTGTGATACACTTCCTGCAATCCTATTTCATCAGGATAATCGCTTGTAACAGATTGAGTGGTGTTTTTTAACCTGATCTTGAAAAAACCAACAGTCGCGCCAGGTTGTAATATATTCATTCGGATGCCATATACAGGACCAACGACCATGCCTCCGGTGACGAGATGATCTGAGGGAAGGATCACCTGATAACGATAAGTTTTTGATGCCGGAGAGAAAGGATAAATGGGTCCTTGCGGGGCGAAAAATCCTTCACTGGAATTTATGCCTTGTTCTATTATGGTTTCATGCTGAGTATAGGATGTGTACTCGTACGTTGGTACAGCACTATATGGAAAGTTTGTTCCTGTAAAATTGGAAATGGTATAGTCAGGGGCTGAGGCACGTGAGGAGTCAGTGCGTGTAGGATCGGTGACGAAGGTGTTACAGCTATAATCCCATTCGTAGCAACCTGTACTTCCATTGCCCACGACTGCGTCATGGCACCGCATATTATACTTCATTAAAATCTTGCGGTATTTCTGATCCGGATCATCCGGAAAGTCGAAAGAATCGACGCGGTGATTATCATCCCAGGTAAAGGTCTGGACCTTGATAGTGTCCTGAGCACGAGCTATAGAAATCAATGAAAGGGTGAGAACGAGAAGGAAAGACAGTTTTTTCACTACGGAAGATGATTTAGTAATTATACTTGGATAGACCAATGAAGGTAGAAATATTATTAAAATGAGAATGGAAGATACAAGTCCCCTTTAGGGGATTTAGGGGTAAAAGGGGAAAATGGCTCAAGAGGCCAAAGGCATAGAGCATAGGGCATAGAGCAGAGGGACTGTCAGGAGGCAGATTTTCATTAGCGTGAATTGGCGCAAATCGAAGCGCAGCGAAGATCCCGCTCCGTAAGGGCGGCGGGATTAGCGGGTAAACCTGACCAGGGGCGCTGCGGCGTTGCGGCGTTGCGCGAGAAATAAACTTGCAGGATTCTGCGTCTCTGCGTCTCCGCGCGAGAAATTGATTTGTGGCCTTTTATTCAGCCAATTTCCAGTCCAATTCAACCTGGTTTTCATGGGCCAAAAACCGGGTTATTTTCCAGCTTTCCTGACAAACCTGATAAACGCCTCACATTAAGGAAATAAATAAGTTTATATGACTGAAAATCAGCAAAATATACTTTAGAACCCATTAGGTTTTCCAGTGTATTTTCCTTACTTTTGCACCTCAATTTTTGATATCGTTTTATGAGTGAACAAAAGGGTAATTACGGCGCCGACAATATCCAGGCGCTGGAGGGATTAGAAGCCGTCCGTAAGAGGCCGGGCATGTATATCGGAAGCACGGATGTAAAGGGTCTCCACCACCTGGTCTGGGAGGTCATCGACAACTCGATCGACGAACATCTGGCAGGGTATTGCACCCACATCGAAGTGATCATTAATAAAGACGGTAGCCTCACGGTCGTAGACAATGGCCGCGGTATCCCCGTAGGCATGCATGAAAAACTACAGAAATCGGCCCTCGAGGTCGTCATGACGATACTTCACGCAGGTGGAAAATTTGACCACGACACCTACAAAGTGTCCGGAGGTCTCCACGGGGTAGGTATCAGTTGCGTGAATGCACTCAGCCAGAAAGTCCGCGCCGAAGTCCGTCGCGAAGGCAAAGTCTGGAGACAGGAATACGAACGTGGAAAGCCAACGACAGCCGTTGATGCTATCGGTGAATCAAATCAAACCGGAACCATCATCACCTTCTGGCCCGATCCGGAAATATTTGAAACACTTGAGTTCAAGTATGAAACACTGGCCAATCGCCTGCGTGAATTATCCTATCTCAATAGCGGCCTCTATCTCAACCTGAGAGATGACCGCGAGTTGGATGAAACCGGCAATCCAAAGCAGGAAACTTTCTTTTCAGAAGGTGGTCTCAGGGAGTTTGTCCGTTTTCTCGATGAAAGCCGCACACCGCTGATCGACAGACCTATCTATGTCAAGGCGAAAGAAGACAATGTCGAAGTAGAAGTAGCCATGCAATACAACACCGGCTATCAGGAACACGTCTTTTCATTTGTCAATAATATCTCTACCCGCGACGGAGGTACACACGAAGCAGGTTTCAAACGCGCTATCACCCGTATCTTCAAAAAATATGGTGACGACAGCGGTTTGTTTACCAAAGCTAAAGTGCAACTCTCCGGTGAAGATTACCGTGAAGGTCTGACAGCCGTGGTCTCCGTTAAGGTACCAGAGCCTCAGTTTAAAGGCCAGACCAAAGGCGAACTTGGTAACTCTGAAGTAGTAGGTATCGTGTCCCAGTGTGTAGGTGATGCGCTTGCTACTTATCTCGAGGAGAACCCATCCGATGCAAAGAAAATCGTTGAAAAAGTAATCATCGCTGCACGTGCACGTGATGCTGCACGCAAGGCGCGCGAACTGGTACAACGTAAAAACATACTGACAGGAGGAGGATTGCCGGGTAAACTGGCAGACTGCTCTTCGCGTGATCCGAAGCAATGTGAGATATACCTGGTGGAGGGAGATAGTGCCGGTGGTACGGCCAAGCAAGGTCGTGATCGTAATTTCCAGGCGATACTTCCATTGCGTGGAAAAATCCTCAACGTAGAAAAAGCGATGGAGCATCGTATCTACGACAAT
>Ga0116178_10000953_pt1 | contig 24786 bp, 27 predicted proteins | sample AD_STIC12_MetaG_FD_89880 | JGI IMG/M metagenome (GOLD analysis project Ga0116178, IMG submission 89880) | Active sludge microbial communities of municipal wastewater-treating anaerobic digesters from USA - AD_STIC12_MetaG | ecosystem: Engineered > Bioreactor > Anaerobic > Digestate | place: USA... | reverse complement strand
TGGAAAGAAGAAAACGTCAACAATTTCCGCCAGTTCCTGCACAAATACGAAAAAGATCTGCTGCTGTTCACCATCAACATCTACCTTGATTACGCCTTCAAAGGCGGCTATTACAGCGGCAACGACATCAACCCGATCGTCGTGAACTTCAAAAATGATGGTAAAAGCGCCGACGAAGTGACCTTCATCATCGTTAATTACACCGACAAATAAGCACCGCTCAAGTGCTCCCCTGCGGCAATCGCTGCGGGGGAGTTTTATTTTAGCCTGACGGCGATTTGTGCTATAATTCCAGCCGGTGCCAGAAAACCGGGCAAGGCTGCAAAGCCGGCCCAAAGAGGGAAAGAAATGAACGAATTCAACAGCAATCGCAGCATTGGCGTCACCATCAGATTGGTAAAGCGCCCATCAAAGGGTTTCTGGGCGATTCTCGAAGGTCGCCGCGTCGATAATCAGTATTTTGAAAAATACCAACAGCCGACCGACGCCGTCGGCCTGATTCAGGGCCCGGTTTCGGCCATTCTCGCCGCTTCTGACATCGCAGAAAAGGCAGCGGCAGTGCAAGTCGCCGAGATTCGTGGCGTCTGCCCAACCCACATGACCCTGATCGCCGTATACGGCGACACATCAGCGGTTGAAGCTGCCCTGCAGGCCGTTAATGACCAGCTGTGTGACACGCTCTTCTAAAATAGCCAGTCACAAAATTTCTGACGAAAATCATTCTGTTTTCGCCGCAGATGGAGCCAGAGAAAAATGAATTACAGCGCCAAAGTTATGCAGCATTTTTATAACCCGACCCGCACCGGCCACCTCGAAAATTACCACGGTATCGGCATGATCGGCGACCCCGACTGCGGTGATTTTGTCGAAATGACCGTCTACATTTCTGAAGACAATCAGAAAGTCGAAACCATCAGGTATCGCATCAAAGGCTGCCCGGCAGCGATTGCCACCACCAGCATCACCGCTGAAATTGCCGAAGGTCTGCGCATTGAAGATGCACTCAAGATAACCGACCAGCAGGTTGTCGATGCGCTCGACGGCCTGCCCGAAAGCAAGATCCACTGTTCACTGCTGGCGGTCAGGTCTCTGCAGCTGGCGATTCAGGACGCAATTCTCAAGCGGCTTTTCAAAAAAGCCGGCATTGTCACTTCTGACGCCGAATTCGAACAGATGAAGGCCGATGGCCGCCTCAGCGAATACCTGGGGCTGACTGCCGGTGAAATCGGTCACAACTGCGACGGCAGCTGCGAAACCAGCGGCGTTAAGTGCTGACAGCCATAGCAGTCTATGAATAACATCGATTTTCAGACCTGTATCGAAGAAATTCTCAGCGAAACCAGAAGCCTGATCGGCAAGGGCCGGGTCGCCGACTATATTCCCGCATTGGCCGAAGTAGAACCGAATCAGGTCGGCATTGCGGTACAGACGCTTGACGGCAAGACTTTTCAGGCAGGCGATGCGCTGATTCCATTTTCAATTCAGAGCATCTCGAAGGTTTTTGTATTTTCGATGGTGTTCCGGGCCTGGGGCGACAAGCTCTGGGGGCGCATGGGGCGCGAGCCATCAGGCAATTCTTTCAATTCGCTGGTACAGCTCGAACACGAAAACGGCATTCCGCGCAACCCGTTCATCAATGCCGGGGCGCTCGTATCGACCGACTGCCTGCTGTCGATCAGCAAAAACCCGCTCAAAGACATTCTCAGTTATGTCAGGGGCTTGGCCGGAAACCCGAAAGTCAGCTATGACAGTGTTGTCGCCAACTCTGAGCGCGAAACCGGCTATCGCAATGCCGCTCTGGTAAACTTCATGAAAAGCTTCGGCAACATCGAAAACGATGTCGAGGCGGTTCTCAACGCCTATTTTCATCAGTGCGGGCTGATGATGAGCTGCGTCGACCTGGCGCGGGCCTTCAGCTTCCTTGCGAACGGCGGTATTAACCCGTTGAATGGTGAGCAGATTCTGACCCAGAGTCAGGCAAAGCGCGTCAATGCCCTGATGCAGACCTGCGGCCTCTACAACGAATCGGGCGAGTTTGCTTTCTGCGCCGGCCTGCCGGGCAAAAGCGGCGTTGGCGGTGGTATCGTTGCCGTGGCCCCGAAGATGTTCAGCATCTGCGTCTGGTCACCTGAACTGAACCGGCATGGCAACTCACTGGTCGGCATGAAAGCGCTCGAGCTTTTCACGACGCGCACCGGCATCTCGATTTTCTGATATCACCTGATCATATCAACGCGTATGGCAAACCTGCGATCGGTCTGAACCCGACCCTTTTTCAGGTTGATACCGCCGTCTTTGCCAATCTCAGTCGCGCGCGAACGGTCAGCGCCGCCCTGAGTCAGACCCCCAAATTCTACCCACTGGCCGGGCTCGACTTCGATCTCTGTAAGCAGCTGCTCTGTGTCGCTGCCGCTGTCTTCGGCATACCAGACCTGCACCATGATGCGACCGGCCTCGGTAACATGGCCCGAAACCTTCATACCGTGTGAAATCGTCAGAACATGGGTCTCATCACCATACCAGCCCGGAAACGAATAAATTCTGATCTGGTCGTCGGTAAAAGCGGCTTTGGCAAATTCCAGCGCCAGCACGCTTCGTTGCGAACTGCGCGATGACCGACTGCTGGTAGTATTGAATCCGGGCCCACGACCCGGCCCGGCTTTAAGTCGATGCTGTGTTTCGAGACTCTCGCCAAGGCTTTGCACCGAGAAGCGCAGCGTAGCAGGCTTTCGGTCAAGCGCCGCGACCAGCTTCTCTATTTCCCTGAAAAGCTCTTTGTCGTCGGTGTTGACGACAAGTGCATTGATATTCGCCGAAGCGACAAAGGTGCCCTGACCGCCGAAAATACTGGTGCAGACGGCAGCAACCGACTCAGGTCGGGCATAATTGAGCCGGTAAACTCTGATTTCAGCTGCAAAAGCCGACGAAAGCAGAAACACCGCCAGCAAAACTGCTGGCAGTATTCGTAAAACTGATTTAAGCAACCCGGTTCTCAGCCGAAACGCGGGCGCAACAGCCCATGCCCTTCGACAGCTATCTGACCGATACCTCTGCAGGTGCTGCACTTCTGGTTTCCGCGGCAGAATGGACAGATGTCTTTCTCCTTGAACATGTTGCTGGCGGCAATGATGCCTTCGACAAACTTACCAGAACCCCCACAGACAGGACACTTTCCGGTTCCCCGGCACTTGGTACATTCGTGACTCATCCTCGTGCATCCTCCGTATATCTATGTATTATTTTATAACTTTGCTCGAAAAAGTGCAATACCTGTGCAAAAAAATATGCCTGAAGCCATAATTACGGCCTCAGGCTTTCTACGCGCTCTATTTTCAGCGTTTCAGGGCGTTTTTCTCACCAGAACCCAGGTGGTTCCGTGACTGCCTGCTCGACCGCAGGGCAGAAAAACCGTTCCCTTGATGAAGGTTTTCGTCGCTTCGGGGTGCTCCTGGCATTTGTAGATGCCGCCAATTACAACACGTTCACCGGTCTTGCCAGTCATGTCTGTGGCTCCTTGAATAAGATGCAACTTTGATCAGAAGAAACATGAATCGGCATATCTCAGGCGACCGCTGATTAAAGGTTGTTATCTGATGATAGCACATCTGACCGCTCATTGGTCACAAATCGGGCAAGAAACACAGCAACCGCACCCTGATTGGTTTTACCGTTAAAATCCTGGAATTTGTGCTGTTGTTCTGCTTAAACCCCGAGAAAGCCCCTGATGACGACATTCAAAACCGCAAGCAGAAACGAAGCGACCAGCGCCACCTGCTTCGACGACATTTCGAAATCTTCGAGCATTTTGTCGATGGCAATCAGCATTATTGCGGTCAGGCCAAAACTAACGAGGAAAGTCGTCACCAGAATCCCCGAGCCGGCGAGAAGCGGCCCAATTATCGGTACAATCGAAATAACCGAAAGCAGAATGGTGACAATGATCAAAAACGGTGCCACCAGCAGCGTTCCGACAAACATCAGAAAACTGAAAGCCAGCGCCATGATCAGCGCCGTCTTCTCATCTTTGATTTTAAACCCGGGCACCAGCTTCGAAATAAGGTAAAAAGCCAGGGTATTAACACCAACAGTTACAAGAGTTCCCATCAGAATTCCTCCGTATTTTTGAAATCACCGGCCGGCTGGTGACAGCTTTCGGCACGGCACGCAACACACCTCAGCCAGCCTCAGGAAAAAGCCGGCAGAACTCGCGATGAACCGCCTGATCGCTGCTGCTGTCGTCGCCGAGCAACCGATCGAAGCTTTCATAACCCGATACTATTCTATCGACAAAAATCTGCCGTTCGTCAGACCTGAAATGAATACGCCAGCTTCTGAAGCGCAAAATTCCACCCGCATCGGTTTTAACGAATTTGTTACGCGTTGCATCAAAAGGATTATGCCCCAGCTGCGTATCTATGACCCCGGCCAGGTCTACACCCCGACGGCTGAGAAAATCAAGCTGACTGGCAGCAGCAGCGCTGAAGTCGATAGCATATTTTTCTTTGATGACATTTTCGAGCCAGCCACGCCGCGACCCCGGAAAACTGTCATATTCACAGATATAAGGCTTGATATCGAGAACCGGCGTATTGTTCAACAGATCTGAACCAGCGACATAGACGCGGTTGCCGCTGATGCGCTTCAGTTCGACACAGCTGAGCCCGAGCGGATTTGGGCGATAAGGCGAACGGGTCGCGAAAACGCCCTTGCGACCCTGCCCGTCGGAGTATGGCGGATTGGTAAGAGGTTTCCAGCTGCTGTTGTGATGAAAAACATACAGCAGCCAGACCCGGTCGAAACCTTCGAGATCTTTAAGGCCCTGCTCGTAGTTAAAGCCCTTTACCAGCTCGACATGGCCCTCGGATTCAGAAAGAACGCCCTGCATCGGCTGTTCCTGGTGGTAGCCGCGACTGCAGCGCATGTAGCCGATGGGCGAAAAACTGAACATCAGAAGCCTTCGCGCTGCAGACGTTCGGTGAATTTTTCCCAGGCGTCGAACCAGTCGGCCGGCCGCATCATGTGCTCAGAAAGTTCGTATTCGTGATACTCTAACTTTTCAGGTGCACTCTGATACAACGGTCGCAGCTTTTCAGCAAAGCCCCGCACCGCCTCGGGTCTGACGACAGTATCACTGCCGGCAGCAACCATGAACAGAGAAGCCGGAAAAACTTCATCGATATGATCAGCCGGACCACAGGTTTCTGCCGGGCTGGGCGGCAGTAAGCCTGCCGGCTCACGGGTTCTAAAATCAGGCGTGGCGATGAAAGGAGCGATAAGATCAGGCTTCTCGGCCATACGCAGCTGCGTAAACGCCACGTGCCCACCCATTGAAATGCCGGCAACACAGACTTTTTTGCCGCTTTGGCGCAGCTGCTGCATCAGCTGATTGACTTCGGAAGCGTGCTGCAACACGATCGAAAGCAGCAGATGATACCGGGCATGGGCAGCCTGTTCCCTGAATATTTCGAGCAAACCATCCTGGCGCGAACCATGATGCGGCGCATCGACGGCGATGGCGAAGAAGCCCGAAGCTCTGAGGCGCTGGAGCTCAGGCAGCTGAACCTCTTTCGAGACCCCCAGACCGTGAAGAATGATGACGGCAGAATGATGATTCTGGTCACCGGCGCACAGAGCCTCAAGATCAAGCCCGGGAAGATGAAAAGTTCTCTGAAATGCCACACCAGCCTCCGCAAAATTCTGCATGCCGACGGCCAGCTGCAGAAAGGTTTAGAAAATTATAGCACAAAGCATTGAAGAAAACTCGTGCCTGCGCTAGCATTACCCCAGCCCCCTTCAAACTCGCAGTTCAGCAAAATGAGGCGTATGAAGCGGCAGCTCAGACAGGAAAACAATATTTGACCAGATTACACACAGTTAGACAAAGCGTTCCGGCCGTAATTGGCCTGGCGGTGCAGATGCCCGGCCAGCCCGACGCCGAAATCGAACACTCACTCACCGAACTTGCCGAACTTCTCAAAACCCTCGGAGCCCGTATGGTCGGCTCGCTGATTCAGAAGCGCAACGGCCCGTCGCGCTCAAACTACTTCGGCACCGGAAAAATCGAAGAAGTCAGACTCAAAGCCGAAGAGCTCGGTGCAAAATATATCGCCGTCGATGACGAACTGAGCGCCATGCAGATCAAAAGCCTCGAAGCCGGCACCGGCCTGCCGGTCAAAGACCGCACCTCGATCATTCTCGACATTTTCGCCAAGCACGCCTCGACACGCGAAGGCAAACTGCAGGTCGAGCTCGCCATGCACCAGTATCAGCTGCCGAGACTGCTGCGCATGTGGACCCACCTCGAACGCCAGCGCGGCGGTATCGGCCTCAAAGGCCCGGGCGAAACCCAGCTCGAAACCGACCGCCGCATACTCAACATCAAAATCAAAAAGCTGCAGGAAGAACTCGACCGCGTCAGCCGGGCCCGTGAACTGCAGGGGCGTAAACGCAACGACCGCTTTGCGCCGCTGTTTTCACTCGTCGGCTACACCAACGCCGGCAAATCGACGCTGCTTAACGCCCTTTCCGGCAGCAGCGTGCAGATGTGCAACGGCCTGTTCACGACCCTCGACCCGACCGCCCGCCGGGTTGAACTGCCAGAGGGGCACTGGTGCATCGTTTCAGATACGGTCGGCTTTATCCGTAAACTGCCACACGGGCTGGTAAGCGCTTTTAAAGCCACGCTCGAATGCGTCGTTCAGTCAGAGGTCATGCTGATCGTCTGCGACGTTTCTGACCCGCAGTTCCGTGAGCATCTCGCTGCCGTCGACGAGGTTCTCAACCAGATCGGCGCCTCAGATCACGAAAGAATCTACGTTTTCAACAAGATCGACAAAGGCGTCAGCGTCTCAGAAGAACTGCTTGTCGCCGCCTACCCCGATCACATAATGATCTCGGCCGCCGAAGGCACCAACGTCGACCGGCTGAAACACATGATCGAAAAGATCATGCGCCGGAACCGCCGCAATGTCGCGGTTTACCTGCCGGTCGGCTCACCTTATGTCGGCGAAGCGATGACGATCGGGCGCATCTTCTCGCAGGAATGGGGCGAAGGCGAGGTAAAAATCAAAGCCGAACTGCCGGTCAGCTTTATCAACCTGCTCACCGACAATAACCTCAAAGTCGAGCCAATCTAGCCCACTGTCACAAAAGATTTGCAGGGTTTTTCGTCATTCCCGCGCGAGCGGGAATCTCATCGATAAGGCTTAGACCCCTGCTTCCGCAGGGATGACTCAAAAATTGCCGAGCCTTGAACTAATATGTGGCAATTAGTGACTCTGAGCAAAGTTCAAACGCGCACTTAAGCGAGGCTGTATTCTTCGCCTGGCTTGAGAATAAGCACTTCGGCCAGAGCGCCGACCTTTTCCTTGAACGCGACCGGGTCGCTGTTGATCAAGTCGAAAGTGTTGTAATGAATCGGCACCACCCGCCGCGTCTGCACGAACTCAACCGCCTTCGCCGCTGATGCAACGCCCATGGTGTAACGATCACCGATAGGCAGAAAGCTCAGATCGGGCTTGAAAAATTCGCCGATCAGCTTCATTTCCATGGTCAGGCCGGTATCGCCGGCATGATAGATGCGCCGGCCGTCGATCTCGATGACCACCCCGGCCGGGGCGCCCTTTTCCGCAGAATGCAGCGCCGGTACCATGTTGAATTTGACGCCACCGACGGTGACTGTGCCGCCGATGTTCATTCCCTCGGCGGTAATTTTGTGGCCCTGTGCTTCGACAGCCGTTTCGTGAATCGCCACCAGGGTCGCACCGGTCTTTTTGCAGATCGCAAAGGCGTCACCGACGTGGTCACCGTGATAATGCGTGATGAAAACCACATCTACTTTACCGATTCGGTCGACTCCATAGGGGGCAGAAGGGTTGCCACTGATAAAAGGGTCGATCAGAACCGTTTTCGAACCCGAAATCTTCACCGCCGAATGGCCAAGCCAGGTAATTTTAAGCATCTGAATCCTCCTGATTATTGGATCTGGTAAAAGCAAAATCTGGTTTAACCGGTTCGCCGGCAGCCAAAAAAATCTGCAACCTTTTTGTTGCGCCAGACATATATATACCATGTTAAAATGTAGCGGGTTAAGCAACGCCCGAGATATGCAGGGAAATGGCATTTAACTCCTGGATTCCGGGTCTACGCCCGGAATGACGGATATGAATTGCGTCATTCCCGCGCAGGCGGGAATCTTGTTCTGATCAGGATCATTGGCATTGTTAGTGCGATAGCCACGCCTGAATATTCCATGCAAGAGTTGTATCAGGATCTGAAATTGGACGCAAAGGCAAGAACAGTAGCAAAAAGAGTTTCCCCACGACTGCAGGGGAAGGCCCCGACTCACTCCCCGACCGACCGCCGCGGCTTTCTGCTTGGCGTCGTCCTGCTCATTTCGCTGCTGATGGCGGTTTTCATTTTTTCGTTCAACAGCATCGTCAGACAGCGCAATACCCAGGCGCATCATCTGATGATCTCGGAAACGGCGAACTATCTCGCGATTTCCGGCCTGCGTCTGCTGAGCGACAAGCTCGGCAGCTCGTTCGAAACCACCATAAAGACCAGCTGCCCGCAGCTGTTCGACCAGCCGGCAACCTCTCTCGGCAGCAGCATCGATCTGGCCGGCGCCAGTTCGATCTGCGGCAATGTGCAGAATGATTTTCAGAATTTTCTCAACACCCTCGACGAGCTCAAGGAACCCGGCATTCTTGGCGCCTACCCGACCTGCCTCGGCATGGAAATACGCCTCGAAAACCTGCAGGCACTCACCCCCGACACCACACCAGAACAGTTTCAGGCCGGCCGTGACCCGATCGAAAAATGTGGTCAGCTGGTCGTCAAATGCACTATCGAATATCGCGGTCTGAAGCGCCAGGCGACCCTGTCGCGGCAGTTTCGCGTCGTCAGCATGATCCCCGGGGCTTACAACCGCTTTTCGCTGTTCGTCAAAAAAACGCCTTACCCCGACTCATACAATGCGCTTGGCGTTAAGTTCGACGGCACCGTCGACACGGCATACGCGCACCCGCCCGCAGCCGGCAAGACTTTTACCGGCCCGCTGTTCGTTTTTAACGGCACCGATTCGGCAGCGGTAACCTCGACGATTCCGGAGCGCACCGAAATTAACGACAAAGAACACCTGCGCCAGCGTGGCTGGGTGTTTCTCGGGCCGGCCGGCGCGGCTGCCGATGAGGCAGTTTTCATCAAGATACCCTCAGGCTTCGAACCGGCGGCCGGCGGCCATTTTATGCTCGGCTGGCCCTCGGTCTCGGCAATGCCGGTGCTGGCACCAGAACTTATCGAAGACAACGTAAATTTTGCGCCGCAGAGTGATTTTCCGCCGCATGAGTATTCGCTCGGCGCCAAATTTCAGGGTTTTTACACCTGGGAAGAAGGCAACCAGTATGGTGCCGGCGGCAAGAATCTCTGGCCCGGCCTCGCAGCCGGTTCGAGCTTTGTGCCATCTGACCATCTGCGTTCGGCGTCGAGCTGGGTCTACCCATACGGCGGCCAGAACAAGGAATCGCGCACGCTGGTCGTCGGGCCGGTTCTTGCCGGCATGCTCAAGTTCTTTTTCATGCGCGGCCGCAATACCAGCACTTCTGAAGAATACAAGGGTCTCTGGACAAGCATGTCTGAAAGCATTTTCAACACCAAGGTCGCCGCCAACCACACCCTGCAGAGTTTTGCCGGCATGTGGGAAGGCACACTGGCGCCGCCGATCAACGGTCTCGATTTTTTCAGAAGCGGCTATGAAAGTTTCAAAAAGCTGATGCCGTATAACAGCCTGCCAGACCCGACCCCGCCGCTGCCCTCGAACGGCATCGCCTTCAATCTGCTGTTCGATTTCATGAAGTATCAGCGCGACGTTTACCCGCCATTGAACGGAGTGCCGGGTATTGCAGCGGCCGCCTACGATGCCGAAAGATTTCTCGTGCCACGGGCCGAAGAGATGCGCAACTGCGCCGTCAAGGGGCTGCACCCGCACGACGAAATGGGGATTTTCTTCGAAGAAAACGGCCAGTATGACCCGAACAGCAGCCCCGACAACTGCTACTTCATGGGCAACCTGACCGGCATCACGGTTTACGATTCAAATCTGCTCTCGAACAGAATTACTCACAAGCTCGACCTGCGCAAATGCGACAACACCGCCGAAGAGCAGGAAGCGATGGAAAAATTCCTGTTCAAACAGGTTGGTGGCGCCGCCAGTGGCGTTAACGAAACCGACAAACCCGGTATTTTTCTGATCACCAGACGCAACGGCGTCAGCGACAGCTATGCTGATGCACTCGTCTTTTCAAGCCGCCAGGTCAAGCTGGTCAAGCCTCTCATCGTCATTGTCGACAAGGGCAGCCTGATTCTGCGCCACGATATTACCGGCACCGTTACCGACGGGGCGCCGGCCACGCTTTGTTCACTGGCGCTGATCAACGGCCATTTCTTTATCGATGGTGCCGGCAGCGTCAGAACTCTGCACGCCAGCCTGGCATCGCTGCATCCGGCTTCCGGCCGTCTGCTCAGGCCGCCAACCGTCAGCGTCAGCTCACCCGGGCAGTTTAAAATCCACGGTGGTCTGGCTTTGACCGAAATCGGCCTCTACGAAAACCCGATGAATGACCCGCTCAATCACCTTGGCACGACGATGAGTCACTTCACCGAAGGCGGCGAGATTCATTACAACCCGCGCTTCAATCCTTCCGGCCCAGCCGTCGTCGATTCGAGAGTCTTCGTTCTCGAAGACACCGCCGGCAAGCTCAGCATAGAAGGAGCCGGCTCATGAGTGCAAAAAACGGGCTGTCGATGGTCGAAATCATGGTGGCGGTCGTTATCATCGCCCTGTCGGTCGGGCCGCTGATCGGCCTGCTGAGCTCTTCAAACCGCATGAGCAACGCTTCGATCTACGAAGAAATGGCCGTACACTACGCCAGAGAACTTTCTGACCAGCTCATCAGCCTCAGCCCGAAGTTCTCTGACATCGTCAATGACGCCAGAGCCATGACCGGAGATTCAACGCTCACTCTGGCCACGATTCTCAACGATGCCACTTTCAAAAGCCAGCTCGAGGAACACGCAGATGAATCTTCGGCGCTGCCATTGTATGCCAGCGGCAACCAGCTGCCGGTGCGGCTGATCATCTCGCCGCTCGACAAGGCTTTCAGCCGGCGCCGCATTACGGTAAGCGAGATGAACACGAGCGGCAACAGTGTTTTGAAAACTGACAGATACTGGAAAGTTAAAATCGAACTGGCCTGGAAAGACCAGACTTCCGGGCGTGACACCCCGCGCGAGGTTGTCATGGCAATTTTTCTCAAGGAAGGATAAGACGGATGGGCAATCTGCAACGGCAGCGCGGCTTCACTTTCGTCGAGGCGATTATCGTCACGGTCATTGCCTGCAGCATGATGATCGTCATTCAGAGCCTGTTCTCGCACACGGTCAAAGTCACGATGAAAGGGCAGGACAACCTCGATTCGATCAGAGCCGCCAGTCAGCTGTTTTCGAGCCTGCGCCGCGACATGCTGCAGTTCGTTTCGCTGTCGACCGGCGGCGCCCGGGCAACCATAGCGCTCGGCAGTTCCGAAATTCCTGATACGGCCACCTTTTCGACAATTCTCACTCTGAAGAAGCAGACTGACCGTATTACCTACACGCTGGTCGAAAATGGCGGCAAAAATTACATCGAGCGGGTGCTGCAGACGCCGTCGAACCCGGCGCCACAGCGAAAGCTCTTCGGAGTGCCGCGCATGAAAGACTTTGGCGTTCTCTATGTTCTCAGCCCGAACAAGGTGAATTCACTCGTTAAAAACGTCGGGCAGCTGCTGGTAAAAGTGACGGTCGATTCAGAAGATGCGAGGTTTCCGTCAAAAGAAGTGAAGCTGACTTCGGTGTTCTTTTCTGACCGTCTCGCTGACAGCGACTGGAATTATCTCGATTTTTAAAATTTTTGCAACCTTTGCGCCGGCTCAGGCATATTGAAAATTAGTTGAGGTGGAAACGAAAATGAAAACAGAAAGCTCGAAACTCAAGGCTGTTTTGCTGTTGGCCCTGTTGAACCTGCCGGCCATTTTTGGTACTGCTGTCTGCTCGGCGCAGGTCGCTTCTTCGAGCCAGTCGACAAATGCCACCGAACCCGTACAGGTCGAAAGCAGTTCGGCCATGCAGCAGAAAGGCGCACCGCCCGCTGCACCGCAGGCACAGGCCGAAAACTCGCAATACACCCAGAGCCCTGATTGCATGAGCCTTCAGGAAATCATCGAAGTTTACAACAAGCGCTATTGCCCGCCTGAAAAACCAATTGAAGAGATCACCGACTTTACCATGGCCCGCCTGGTCAAGGCCGAAATGATCAAAAGAACCGATCTCGACAGATACCGCGATCTGGTAATGGTCAATGGCAAGGTCTACACAAAGAAAGATCCGAAGGGCGACCAGCAGCCTGATCCGAAGCCACTCGGCAAAGCCGGCAAAAATCTGCTGGGTGACCTGAAAGTCGCCTGCGAACAGCTCGAACAGAAGCAGACACGCGGTGAATCAGACGGAAACAAAAAACCCGAGCAGATTCTTGAACTGAAGAGGCGCAGAATCACCTATCGTGACAAAGAAAACCAGCTGCGCGAAATGGAAGTCTATTCGCCGCCGAAGTTTCCGGCTAAAAAGAAACCGCTGGCCGGTAAAAAAGGCAAAAAAGTGCCCGATTACGCGACTTCGATTCTCGTTCCCAAAAATCAGCAGGGAAACAGCAAGGATATATCTGCTTTTGACAGCATGCCGTCAGCCGATGCATGGGTTGACGACAACGAAGCCAAAAGCAGTAAATGATTTACACAGGAGGAGTTCAGGAAATGTTAAAAAAATGGTTGTCTCTCGTTCTGGCCGTAATGATGGTGATTGCCTCATTGCCGGCTTTTGCCCAGACTTCAGATGCAAACCCCGGCAGTGACGGGCAGCAGGTGGTAATCGACGAAACCGCCGACGGTTCCGACAGCGATGGCGCTGTCAGCGACGACAATGATGATGAAGCCGCTGTCAGCAATATCGACGAAAACAAAATGCAGGCCGATGGTGTCGCTGACGTAGAAAACAGCAGCAAGGCACAGATCACCGCCCCGGAAAAAGACAACCTCGGCAAATTCCAGAAAATGCGCGCCGAAATTCAGAAGCTGATCAAGCAGCGCTTCTTTGCCCGTGCCAACACTTTGATCGACAAGGTTCGCGCTGAAGTAAAGAGCAGCCGCCTCACCGACGAACGCAAAAAAGCTCTGATGGCCTCACTCGAACGCCGGGAAAGAGCAACCATGCACAGCGTTCAGGGCGAATATCAGAAGGCCGCCAATGCTATCAGATCGGCCATTTCGCTGAATGAACTGAAGGGTGACACCGACAGACTGCTGAAGACCCAGGAAAAGGTCAGCACGCAGAAAGAATGGTTCGACATCCGCGCTAACTATGAAAAAGACCTCACCAAACTTCTTGAAGCCAAACAGCCACTTCTCAAGGAAAAGCTCGCCGTTCTCAGACAGCTCGATTCAAAGAGAAAGCTCAGCAAAGAAGAAATCAGCAAACTGCAGGCCTCTCTCAAGCAGATCAACGAGCGCCTCGCGCCGCTGAACAAGAAGATTCAGGAAACCCACCGCGTGTTTGCCGTCAAACGCGACAAAATGCGCAAAGAGGGCATCGTGCTCAATTCTGCCCAGCATCGCAAGCTTTTCCCGCTTGTGATGAAGAGAATGCTCGTCAGATTCGGCAACTACAACCTGCATCGCCAGATCGCCCGCCACCTGAGCAACATTGCCGAAACCAACGAAACCAGCTGGGAAGGCCTGAAAGAAAATTTTGCCAGACTGCAGAAGCTGCAGGAAAAAGTCTGGGACCTGCGCAAGCAGCTCGACGCTCTCGCCGGCAAAGCCCCGCTGTCTGAAGAAGACTACAGAAAAGCCAAAATTCTCCGCGATCAGCTGGAAAAAGCCATCGCCGCCTGTGAAAAGGCTCTTGGCAAGGTTGAAGATGCTTTTATCGATCAGAAGGTATTCGGAAAACTCACAGACAAAGAAAAAGCTGAATTTGTAAAACTGTTCAGAGACGTCTGGAGCCGCGACAAGGAATTCGACAGTCTGAAGCCTTCTCTTGAAGAGCTTTATGAAAAGATTTTCGAACGCCCGATCATTATTGACGACCCGAAACCTGAACCGCAGCCGATGCCGAAACCCGAACCGGGCAAACCTTCACTCGAAGGCGAAGGCTACATCATCAAGGAAGGCAACGTGTTCCTGCTGCGCTTCGGCGACAAGATTCTGTGGCCGAACAATCTGCCCGCCAGATATATGGTCAACAAGCTCGAAGTAAAATTCGGCGCCGAATTCATCCTCAGAGCTGCCAACCAGCCGACCAACGAGTTGCCGCAGGTTGACGAAAACGGCAGACCGGTAGACGCCTGGTGGAAGAAATACCCCGAAATCAGCTTCACCTATATTCATGCCCCGCAGCTCCCCGACGAGCCGTTCAAGCGCGACAGCGACATGGCCACTCCGACTCAGGTTATCGAAGAAAACCTCGACAACCAGAACAAGCCGGCCAATCTGATGAACGCGTTCTGATTCTGTAACCGACCCCGGCCGGCCTTGCTGGTCGGCCGGGGTTTTCATTCAATAAATGGCCAGTTCTCCCGAAAACACAGATGAAAAGTTGCTGATCGCAGATACCTTGCGCGGCAATCATGAGGCTTTCCGACCGCTGGTTGAAAAATACTGGGGTCTGGTCAGTTCGATAGTTCAGAAGTATATAAAAAACCGGGAAACCGCCGCCGACCTGTGTCAGGAAGTATTCATAGCAGCCTTTACCGGACTGCCGCAGTACCGGCATGATTTGAGCTTTTCGCCGTGGCTGGCCAAAATTGCGGTCAACAAGGCCCTCGAACATCTGCGCCGCGAAAACCGGGCGCCGTTTGCCGATTTCGATCTCAGCAACATTTTGAGTCAGGCTCTTTCGCCCGACGAAGTGCTTGACCAGAAGCAGCTTTTCGACGACTGCATCGCCTGTCTGCCTGAAAAACTGCAGATTCTCTTCATTCTCAGGCACGGTCTTGATTTTTCGTATGAAGACCTCGCCTACGTTCTTGATATGCCGGCAGGAACGGTAAAAAGCATCATGTTTCGCATGCGCAGTCAGCTGCGAAGCTTTCTCGAAAGCCGCGAACAACGTGAAAAGGCACTTGCCGGCAGGGAGCAGGAATTCGATGTCTGATAACTGTCTGAGTCAGGAAAAAATACAGGAATACCTCGAAAAAACGCTGGCAAACAGCGAAGCGGAAAAGGCTGCCCGACACATAAACTCATGCCCCGCCTGCCGCAACGAAGTTGCAGCCTGCGAAGCATTTCTGCAAAGGGCAACGCTGAGCGCCAGACGCCAGGTTTCGACTACAGTGCCACCCGGCCGGCTCGCTGCAATAATGTCACAGATTCAGATAAACAGAAACAGCAGCAAAAGCAGCAGTCGCGAAAAACTGGCAAACCAGTCAACCGGCTTTATATGGCAACTGAAATACATTCTGGCGCCGGCGATGATCGCCGTATTTCTTGCAATAGGTCTTTCCTGGCACAGCCCGGAAAATTACCCGGCGCTGCCCGAACCTGAAAAGCAGGCGTTTTCGCTGGCACACAACACTGCCGAAATGCCTTTTTCGACCGGTCCGGCCGAAGTGGCACCCGGCAGCCTGAAACCTGGCACCAGGAGTATCGGGCTCGGCAAAGAAATCATTTTACCTGAAGGAGCGATGCTGCGGGTCGGCGTCGACCAGCATAAATTCCTTTTTTCCGGGCCGACCACCTTCACTTTTGAAGAAAAGGTGGTCAGGGTGGCAAAGGGTGTTTCCAGCTTCGTTCTTGTCGGCGATCACGCCGGGTTCAAGGTCATCACGCCAGATGTCACCGTCGAACCGCTTGGCACCAGCTTCGCAGTCGAAGCGAAAAGCTGGGGTACAAAAATCACCCTGCGCACCGGCAGACTCGATCTGATCAGCTGCAGCGGCATCAAAAGACAGCTGCAGACGCCAGACGATATTTACATCAGCTCAACCGGCGCATTTTCAGCCGACATGCCGCAGCCAGGCAATTCGCCTTTACCGCCGGAAGCGCCAAATCAGCCCGCACCGGCCACGAATGACCAGCCCGCCGGCAATTCCCCCGGCAAACTCATCGACTCATTCTGACCAACGTCATTCCCCGCGTTTCTTCGTCATTCCCCGCGTTTCTTCGTCATTCCCCGCGTTTCTTCGTCATTCCCGCGCAGGTTTCCGTCATTCCCGCGCAGGCGGGAATCTTGTCTTAAGCTTCTTAGATCCCTGCCTTCGCAGGGATGACGCCAGTTAAAACTCCCCGGCCCCTGAGCCTGTCGAAGGGCCGAGGGGGCGCGAAGCCAGCCACTGTTCAAGGTGCTGCAAAGCCTCTGCAAAGCCGGCACGGCCGTAGCCAAAACGCAGATACTGTTTCTGCATATCGAAGAAATTACCCGGAATCAGCATAACGCCGGTCTCGGCAACCAGACGGTCGCAGAATTCAAGCGCATCCCCGCCAAGAAATTCAGGAAAAGTCGTGGTGCCGGCTCTGGGACGCTGCCAGGCGAACAGCTGCGGAAACCGGCCGAAAAAGCCGGCCAGCAAGTCGAGGTTCGCAACCAGGCGCTGGCGTTGCCGTTCATAGATTTTTTCACAGTTGCGCACGGCGATGCGGGCGAGAAACTCGCTCGGCGCACTGTTGCAGATCGTCAGGTAATCTTTGAAAGTTGCGAGACGGTTATAAACTTCGGCATCGCGGGTGGCGACCCAGCCGATGCGCAGGCCCGCCAGGCCGCAGTTTTTGCTGAGGCAGTTCAGCGAGATCCCCTTTTCATAATGATCGGCCATATTCGGCAGCCGGGTAGCCGGATCGTGCTCCGAGCCCCGGTAAACCTCGTCACAGAACAGCCATAAACCGTGTTTTCGCGCGATATCGATGACGCTTTGCCAATTGGCGCGGTCGAAGAGGTAGCCGGTCGGGTTGTGCGGCGTACAGATAAGTATCGCCTTTGTTTTCGGGTTGATCAGGCCTTCAAGCTGGTTCAGGTCGGGTGCCCAGCCATTCTTCGAGTTGCCCGGCCAGCGCGTCACATTGATATTGCGTGATTCGGCAACCGCATAATGCGACTGATATCCCGGAAAATGCACGATCAGATGATCTCCCGGGTTGAGAACCGCATGCATAAAGGCAAAAATCGGCTCTTCGGCGCCGGTGAACACAAGAATCCGGCCGGCATCGACCCGTTCGTAATGCCGGGCGATTTCGGCGCGCAGAGCCGGATCACCAAGGCTTTCGGTATAACCGAGCCAGACTTTTTTAAACTCTTCTTCGGCCCCCGGTTCAAAGGCGAGCAAATCGCCGGCACTCATGGCCTCAGGGTCTGAAGACCCCAGTAGATAGCGCGCCGAGAACTCATGCCTGGCAAAATATCTTTCAAGCGCAAAAGGTCGAATCTGCATGGTTTGATTCCTTTCAGCAGTAATTATACCCGCCGCCAGCCGCAAAAACCAGCCAAAAGCAACGGGCGGCCCGCTTACGCGAACCGCCCGGCTTATCAGGAACTCTCACTTCGCAAGAGTTTTGCTCACCCGAATTCAAATCACGGATTGTCTTGATCCCAGACCATCCCGAAAGCGGAAATTAACTTTTAAAAGGATCGATTAGAGCGGTTTTGCCGCATCGACGAGCAGAAGCATCATTATGGTGATGAAGCAGATAAGAATGAATATCTGGCGTTTGTTCAGTTCGATCATGTTTTTCTTTCACGGCTCGGCAGCCGTGCCCCCGTTAAAGAATTCACAAACCTCACGGGAAGCTTAGCATCGTTTAAAACAAAAGTATGTCCGGCAAAATACGTACAAATTTTTAAAAATTTGTGGCAAATTCAGATAAAAGGGGCGCAGAAGCAGAGCCGTGGCGTTTTCCCAGTCTGATTATGCGGCCGCCCCAGCTTTTGCTGAAGTTGTCGTAATTGACAGTAACAAGGCCGCGCAGCGGGTCGGCCAGATAAAGGGTTGTGTCGCTGCTTTTCCAGCCGATTACCGCAATTGCATGTTCAACGTTATAGATGCCCACATCTACGGTTATGAGAAATGGCAGGTTTTCTTCGAGCATGGCTGCAAAGTCTTTTGAGCTGTAAGCCGCTTCCGTAAAACCGAGATTGCGGCAACCAGCCACCGAGTGGCCGGTCAGCGAGCCAATCAGCAGTGTCTTAACTTTTTTTACCGTCTCATACTCATTGGTTGCTTCACCATAAAGCCGACAGATGCTTGTCAGGGCCGCCGGAACACAAGTCACCTGCAAGGTCTGCAATGTTATGCCGTGGGAGTCAAATTTTTCGGGTCCGACAAAGGGCGCCGCCGGCATTATTATTGCCAGTTCTACGCCTGTACACCCGAGAAACACAATAAACAGAAGCATCTTTGAAATCCGGCGGAAGTCAGCGTCAATACATGCATAAGTCCGGTTCGCAAGGTAGCCGAGCAGAAGCAGTTTAAGCGCACAGACGAGTAACCACGCCGGCAAAGCCGGGTCGCATTCGACCGCCCGGCTGAAGAACCCGTTTTGCGAGGCAACAAAACTGGCGATAAAAAACATCAGTGCCAGAGCAGCAGGCAGTTTAAGACGTTCGAGGGAATTCGAAACCGTTGCAGCATTGCGAATTAATGCCTGGCGCCGCGAATAAAGCATCGCCAGAACGGCACCGGATAACCCCAGCAGGGCTTTCAGCCAGAATTCGGTATACATGCAGCGATTATAACACGACCAGCCGCTGCCGGCCTTTGAGCAGAAAATCGGCAAATTCAATCTTCGAGCAGAAAATCAATCAGGTTCTGGTGCTCTATTCCATGGCTGTCTTCGAATTTGTATTTATCAAGCGAAAGCACGGTTTTTCTGAAACTGTCGGGGATAAGCCGCAGAGGCCGGAATTCCCTTTCCCTTGTCGCTTCAGATTCAATAAGATATGCCACCTGATAGTAATGCTTCTGGTGACCTCGGCAGGCAACAAAATCCACTTCCAGGTCGCCTTCTTTGCCGACAAATACAGAGTTTCCGCGCCTCAGAAGTTCGAGGAAAACCACATTTTCGAGTTTCTGAGAAATATCTGCAGGCCGGCTGCCCAGAATTACATTTCTCAGGCCAGGATCGGCGATATAATATTTTTCGAGCCTTTCGAGGATCTTTTTACCTTTGATATCATATCGGCGTGCTGAATGTATGATCATTGCACCTTCAAGGGCACGAATATAGCTATAAACCGAATCAGCAGCGACTTTTCTTCCCTGACTTTTAAGATAATCCGCAATTTTAGCAGCGCTGAAAATATTGCCAATATTGTCGATCAGGTAGATCAGAATCCTTTCGAGCAGCTCAGAATCACGTATTGAGTTGCGTTGAATGACATCCTTGAGTACAACGGAATTATAAATTCCTTTTAAATACTGCTCTTTAATTTCATTATCATCGGGCAGTTTATGCATTCCCGGAAACCCGCCATATTCAAGAAAATCGGAAAAAGCGTCTTCAACTTTCTGACGGTTACCCGGTTCAATCTGGTTAAAATCCATGTATTCCCTGAACGATAAAGGCAGCAGCAGCAATTCGATATACCTGCCGGCCAGAAGAGTTGAAAGCTCACCTGCCAGAAGATGCGCATTGGAACCGGTCAGATAAATGTCGCAGTCAAGGTCTACCAGAAGGGAGCGAACTGCTTTTTCCCAGTTTTTGACTGCCTGTATTTCGTCAATCAGAACATAGACTCTTTGCCCGCTTTTTCCGGCAAGTCTGATTACATGGTCGTAGAAGGCCTTGTGGTCGAGAAAATCCTGGTTTTCCATGGACTCAAAGTCGATGCGGATAATTCGTTCAGGGGCAATACCAAGCAGTTTAAGCTGATTTTCGAGAAGCTTGAGCAGATATGATTTTCCGCACCTTCTGATTCCTGTAATCACTTTAATCAAAGGCGTATTGATTACTTTTTTCAGTTGCCTGGAAAAAATTGTTCTATCTCTGAGCATGCTTAAACCACCCGCCTGATTTTACCAGCATATCTTTCTTAATCGATCTAATATTAATATAACGAATTTAATTCGATTATAAAAGAATTAACTACTGTTTTTTTTCTATAAATAGTTTGTGATAGATTTAAAAGCATGTCCGGTAAAATACTTACAAATTTTTAAAATTTTCGATAAAAAACCTGTATTGTTGCCAGTTGTTTTTTTCAGGCAAAGCGTTAGAATGAAAAGAAAAAGGAACCGGAGCAAACTCGTGCTGACAAAATATCTTGAAGCCGCAATGAAACAGGCAAAATACGAGATTCTTGAAGAAGATAAATGCTTTTATGGCGAGATTCCTGAATTCAAAGGCGTCTATGCCACCGCTGAAACCCTCGAAGGATGCCGAAACGAGCTTGCCGAAGTTCTTGAAGAATGGGTGTTTTTCAGAATTTATCAACATCTCGACCTTCCTGTGGTAAACGGAATAGAACTTCGAATCATCAAGACTCTGGCAGCCTGATGCCTCCCTTTAAACCAATTTCCAGAGATAATCTTATAAGGGCACTGCGACGACTGGGATTTGATGGCCCATTCTCCGGCGGCAGACATCAGTTTATGGTAAGAAAAGACCTGACCATTACCGTGCCAAACCCTCACAAAGGCGACATAGGAAGGGACCTTCTGACCCGGATTCTCAAACAGGCCGGCATATCGCGGGAAGAATTCGAAGCAGCATGAGTCAACTTTGTTTCTGCAGTAATCAATAACAAGTGTAGTGTAATCAGATGATAGCACCTTGACATCATGCGCATTATGCGTATTATTTAAGATGGAGGGGCAAAAAGTGAAATTTCGAGAAATCGAAAAGATATTATTGAAAGACGGCTGGGTCTTTAAAGAGGCCAAAGGCTCGCACTATCAATATGTTCACCCTTCAAAACGCGGCAAGGTTACTGTTCCGCATCATCCGGGAGACATTGCGCCCATCATCGTTAAATCAATTTTCAGGCAGGCTGGCTGAGTTAAAGGGAGATTTATATGAAACTGGTATATCCTGCGTGCTTTTATCTCGACAGCGAAACTGGAGAATACGCCGTGGAAGTTCCTGACCTTCCTGGATGTGTAAGCGGCGGGGCCTCGCTTGCAGAGGCTGTAGAGATGGCCGTTGATGCCGCCTCTGGTTGGGTCCTCACAGAACTGGAAGATGGAAAACCAGCTCCAAAAGCCAGCGATATCAAGGCTATACGCCCTGAGAAAGGCGGCTTTGTAAGTGTGCTGGTTCTTGATATGGGCGCATACGCAGAAAAATTTGGCAACAAGGCCGTCAGGAAAAACCTGACCATTCCAGCCTGGTTAAATACTTTTGCAGAAGAAAATCACATCAACTTTTCAAAAGTATTACAGGAAACCCTGACAGGGCTATACCAGAAGAAAAACGCCTGACTGGCGCGAAATCGGCAGGTTTAATCTTCGAGCAGAAAATTGATGAGATAGATCAGAATTCTTTCGATCGCCTCTGAATCAGGTATTAATGCCGGGTATTGAAAACCTGGCTTTGTGAAGTTTTTCTGATTCTTCGATCCGATTACACTCAAGAATCAAAATGCAGTTTAAAACGCCTTTAAGAGCAGAAGTTCTTCGTTGGTTGACAGGGCGACAATCTTAATTGCTTCGGCGGGCACTTTCTGGTCTTTGCCGTATTGCTCAAGTTGAGATCTTGCGTGGTTGAAATGCGCTTCAACCGATGACTCTTTGAGTTCGGCTTTTGTCAGGTATTTGAGCTCGACGATAAAATGAGTCGGGCACATTTCAGGGTAAATCAGAACATTAGGCTGAATGTATATGTCGGCGTAGCCTTTGTTCATTTCGGTTTCTGAGTGTACGGTGTAGGCTTTTGACATATTGAGATATGCAAGCAAAAAGCCTTTTATGCCCTGTTCGCGGTAGATGAAATCACGATTCGATGAAATCTTGTAAAACTCGGCAAAGATGTAGTTAAACAGTGGCTCCCATTCGCCCTGCTTCGTCATTTTTGCATATACCTTGTTAAGGTCTACAAGCTCCAATGAATAGGCATCCTTTAATGCCTTTCTTACGTATTCCCAGATGATTTCCTGGCACATTTCATTAGGAACCGTGAAAATATACTGGTCAAGATCACGCTCTTTAATCGTTAGAAAGCCAAGATAGTATAAAAAGCTTACAAATTTATCTCTTTCGATTAACTCAGTAACAGGAAAATTTTTCACAAGCTCCGAACTGATCTGATTGGTTTGGATTACCTCAGACAGCAGGTTAAAATTGCCGTTGAGCTTATGACTTTCGATAACCAGAAAACGTAACTTCTGGTAGTCAGTGCGCATATTGGTATCTATGACATCTTTTGGCAGAGCATTGATCTGCATGTATTGATAAATATAGTATAAAACGGCGTTACTGTTATAGACTTCAGTGTCAGAGTTGGCAGAAAACCTGTAGTTATTGGCAACTTTTTTCAGAATCTGCAACATGGCACTTTGATCTTCTTTTTTTATCTTTTTCTCGGCGACATAATAATCAACAGCAGTCTCTACCTCGCTCTGGGTGAACCCGGCCATTTCGACAAAGTTAGGATTTGTTGAGATGTTTTCACCCATATTGAAGCCGCTGGTGACATCGCTCATGACCAGAGGCGATACCCCTGTGGCAAACATCTTTTCAACTGTTCTTGAGTCGGTTCCTGATTTTATGACAGTGAAGAAATTTCGCAAAAAACCGGTTCCGTGGGTGATCTTGTGGTATCGGTCTTTGCCGTGATCGGCAAGAATGTTATTGGCAAAGTTGTCGTATTCATCAATGAGCAGGTAATATTTAATCTGCTTCTTAAACATTAAATTTATAAACAGTCGCAAAGCATCAGAAGCTTTTTCAACTGAAACAAACTCATCTTTAAAAGTATCTTCGCCGCCAGTGAATTGTTCATACCTTGCATAAAACAATCTGATATCGGACAAGATCCCAAGATTAAAAGAATGTTCGATTTCTTCAACCGTTCCCTGGGATATAACGCCTGAGAAATTAAATTTTAAAATGGGAAAGCTGTTTTTTAACGGGGTCGGGTTTTTGCCAATATAAAGCTTACCAAAAAGTTCATCAAACTGCCCGGCGCGGTTAATATCGTAGTAATGCTCTAAAGTCGAGATGAACAGAGACTTGCCAAACCTGCGCGGACGCAGAAACAGCAGATAATCTGCTCCGATACTTTCAAGCTTTTCGATGAAATGGGTCTTATCAACATAATACCCATTTCCTTCAATTATCGCTTCAAAGTTGCTCTTACCATATAAAATCTTTTTGGTCATAACCGCCATCCCCCGTCACGAAAATTATATCATAAGTTTTCCGAAAGGGTTGGCGAAAAGAAAACCGGTTGCCAGCTTTCGCAAATACTACTCACAGGCCGAACCACACGAAACCCGATGTTGTCGAACTGGTTGCCCGGGCCGCCGTAGTTACGACGGGCCACGGTGACGTTGCCGCTCATGTCATGCAGGCCGAGTTCATTCGCCAGTTTGGTGCCGACCGGGTGTGTTTTGCTGCTTGAATTCGTCGAATACCAGGCATAGGCATCGAGTGAATTGCTGCCGTTGTAACCGGCGAAAGTCTTGGCGTAGCCGGTCACATTGACGCCGCCACTCATGGCACCGGGCTGGCTGTCCTGGTCAGCGCCCATCGCCGCCCACATCCATTCCATTTCGGTCGGCAGGCGATAACCGTTCGTCGACCATTCGCAGGTCGCCGCATCCCAGTCTGTGTTGCTGGTGGTCGGGATTGCCGCGTAAGTCAGTGCCGAGAAGTCAACGCCAGTAACAGTGTAGACAGGTGTCAAGCCTTCGGCAAGGCTCAGCTTGTTACAAAACGCAATCGCGTGATACCAGTTCACCATCTGCACCGGGTCGGTAACTCCGCTAGAATTGGCTAATTCGATCGGGTCTGAACACATGATCGCAGAGAACTGTTTTCGGGTTATTTCGTACTGGCTCATTCTAAATGATGATACTGTCGATTTATTAGCTGCAGTGGAATCGCGCTGAAAGGTGCCGGCTGGAAAATATTTCAATGTGCCAATATTTGCCGAGGTGTAATCTCCCCCGATCTGGGTGGCAGTCTGGGGGTAGTAACCCTCATCATCGTCATCGGAAAAGATGCGACAGCCGGTAATCAGCGCAATTACCGACAACAAAGCAAAAACAGCAACGATGGTAACCCGGAAAAATCTCTAACTGACGATGGCCGTTGGTTCCTCCAGGAAGGCGGCTTACTTAACTGGTCAAGCGGAAGAAATTACATTAAAAGCATTAATTAAAGGGGCTTTGCCGCATCGACGAGCAAAATCATTGTTATGGCGACGAAGCATACCAGAATGAATATCTGGCACCGGTTAAGTTCGATCATGTCTGTTTTTCACGGCTCTGCAGCCATGCCCCCGTTAAAGAATTCACAAACCTCAGGAGAAATTTAGCACCGTCTTAAAAAAAAGTATGTCCGGTAAAATGCGTACAAAATTAAAAAAATCGATTTGTGGCAGCGAAAAAATTTCGTGGCAACAGGGGAAAATTTTTCCCTTTTTCGGTTTTCATTTGATTTACCAGTAGAAGCAGATTTGGCAGTCGGGTTTGTCATGCTTCTGATTTTTAAGTCGGGGGTAAATTGTGAAAACCTATTCGATACTTAATGATTTCGCCTTTCAATGG
>Ga0116178_10000949_pt1 | contig 24867 bp, 20 predicted proteins | sample AD_STIC12_MetaG_FD_89880 | JGI IMG/M metagenome (GOLD analysis project Ga0116178, IMG submission 89880) | Active sludge microbial communities of municipal wastewater-treating anaerobic digesters from USA - AD_STIC12_MetaG | ecosystem: Engineered > Bioreactor > Anaerobic > Digestate | place: USA... | reverse complement strand
GACGCTGTCGGTGATGACCATGCCTTTGCCGGCAAACTGACGCAGAATATCCTTGAATTTGAAAGCGAACACCGCCGGATCCCATAATACCTGGAATTCAACCTTGTTGGCCTTGAGGGCATGCGCCACCAGAGGTAAAGTCATCGGATCCTGGACCATCTGACCGCACAGCAACACGTCGGCTTTGCGTTTGAACACCGGCGTTTTTTCGAGGAATTCATCCCAGCTTGTATCTTTGGCAAACTTCAGAGCCTTGTAGTTATTGCGGAAATTATAGGAAGGCGGGAAATAGATCGAGAGGCCGTGGCTGTCGCCCATACCCTGGGTGTGGCCTTCGATTACCATCGGTGAGGTTTCGGGGAACTTCGAAACGATCAGATATTCTTTGCCCTGCTTGATGCGGCGTTTGTCCTGAGCTTTACCGTTCTGCTCAACTACCTGGTAGTTGATTTCTTCAACAAAGACCTTCTTTTCGAGGGCTTCATCAACAACCGGCTCAAAAGGCCCGATCTGGCAGGAATAACCACCACCCTGCATTTCGCGCAGCGGCGTCAGAGCCAGTCGTGACTGGAAAACCCGGGTGCCTGAAGGCCACAGTTCTTTGGGAGGCATGCGCCAGCCATTGTAGCCCCAGATGACGACGCCGGGCTTGGTGCTGGTTATGAGAACCGGCTTGGCCAGACGATCGTTTTCGACCGGGTAACCGTAAGACTTGATGATATCGATGCAGAGTTCTCTGATGTCAGAGGGTGCTTCGGGCATCTGGGCAAGCTTGTGGGTAAAGTCGATCAGGTCGACGAGCGTTTCATCAGAATAGCGTTTGATAGAGGCGAAACGACCGCCTTCGGCGACCAGCAGGTCAGAATAGGCCTCGTGATTGGCCAGCAGTGCCTGACCAAGTTTGTCGAACTTTTTAACCAGTGAGCCGATTTTGCTGAGGTCGGTTGCGGCCTTGGTTACCGGCGAGCCTTTAACAAATGAGTTAGAAGCCGAACCGCCCTTGGCATAAGAATAGACATAGGTGCCGACCATGCGTTTGGTCATTTCGGCGGGGCTCAGATCTGGGTTCTTCACTAGCGGAGCGAGATAATCGGCGTAGGGCATGCCGTTGCCGGGCTCGTTCTCTTCAGATGCAACCATATACTGGGCAGTATCAGAGATTTCGTAGGCAACTTCGATAGTGCCCATCAGACAGGCATCAAAGTCGACAATAGCAAACTTCGATTCTTTGCCGTTGACCTTTGAAAGTTCTTTCTGGCCTTCTCGCAGCGCATAAGAAACGTCGGTCATACTGAGCATGCGGTCTGACTCTTCATCGTGCGCGATGCCTGACCAGCCGGCGCCATGGTTCCAGACGATGACGACGACGTTATCGGCCGGATAGGTTTTAACGCCCCATTTAAGGAAATCGGCCAGCGTCGCTTTGTTGCCCATGCACTGTTCGCCAAGATTCATGACCATCTTGCTGCTGACCTTGCTCATATCGTTGTCTTTGTCGACAAAATATCTTCTGGTGCCAACCCAGTTGCCATCAGCGATGGTATCACCCTTACCGCCGGCCATGCGGTCGATCTGAGCGACAATATTTACATTATCGCTGCTGCCAACCTGTTCCATTTCATTGATATCAACGAGACCGAAATGTTCGAGATCGTTGTCGGCGCAGATATAGGCGAGAATTGTCCATTTTTTGCGGCCTTTTTTGTGTGGTGTGCCGGTTTTGCGGCCTTCGGTTTCGAAAGCAACCGCATGCTGGGCATCATCATACCAGTGAATCGGAAAATCTTTGGCAGAAGCATCTTTATAGAGCGCAGCGATTGCATCGTAGCGGTCTTTATTGGCATTTTCGCGCATCTTGCCGTAGACGGTCTGCCAGAAAGTGTCGAGCTTCTTGATTTCGGGGCTGGGGTCGTTATTTGCCTGAAACTTGCGGCGAGTGGTCACTTTTTTGACCAGATCGAAATAAGCAAGTTCGAGGGGCGAAGCAGACTGCTTGATTACTGCACCCAGAACCGGGTCGAGAGCTGGCTGATCTTTGAACATGTCATAGGCGCGACTGGTCTCTTCGTCTGATTTGGCGGCATAGTTGGCCATAAATTCGGCCTGGTAATCGCCACGGATATTAGAGACGAAGTTGCTCTGCAGCTTTTTCGGGAAATCGGCGAGAATTTCGGCAAGCAGCTTATCAGAGCGCTTGTCGGCAAGAAATTCAAGGGTTATCTTGCGCTGCCAGACTTCCTGGAGCATCTGCAGATGTTCAAGGACCTGCTGCTGATTAGCAGTCAGGGCCTTTGCAGTCGTTTTTGGCGCTGTCGCAGCTGAAGTCTGTTTGGTGCTGGCAGGTTTCTTTGCTGTTGTAGCAGGTTTTTTGGTCGAGGCCGGCTTTTTGGCAGCGGTAGTTTCTTTTTTCTCTGCCGGTTTGGTTGCAGGCTTTGCCGTGGTCTTCTTTTTGTTGGCCGTGGTTGCGGTGGCCGGCTTCTTTTTCTGCTTCGTCGCAGTCGCAGTTGCAGCGGCACCCCAACTTGGGCCAAGCGTCAAAAGGTGTATAACAACCAGTAACGCGGCCAGTATTCTCTTACTCATAATCAATTCTCCTTACTCGAGGGCTAAAGAGCGTACATTTTTGACCATTATAACGGATTTTCTATAAAACGGTAACTGCCTTTTTGTTTTTCTCTTCAAGGCACTTCCTGATTATGGGTGTTTTAGTGTATAAATGTCTGTAAAATCATTGCCCGGAGAAAAAACGATGAATCTCGTCTATATTTCGCCACATTACCCCTCACACTACTCTCAGTTCGTTGAATCTCTCGCTAAATATGGTGTCAGAGTCTTTGGCATCTCTGATCTGCCTGACGAAGCCCTTGATCCGAGAGTCAGACAGTCTCTCAGCGGACATTACCGGGTCGAACGACTTGAGAACAATCAACAGGTCGTCGATGCGGCCGGATTTTTCAAAGAACACCTTGGCGAAATCGACCGGGTTGAATCACATCTCGAACCCTGGATAGAACTTGAAGCACTGGTTCGCGATGCCTACAACGTCACCGGCCCCAAATCAAACAATCTGCAGTTCATCAAACGCAAGTCGATGATGAAAGACATCTTTAAACAAGCCCAGGTTCCAGCAGCCAGAGGTATTGTCATCAAAGACATCAAGCAGTGTCAGGAATTCATCAATGGCCATTACCCGGTTTTCATCAAGCCCGACATCGGGGTTGGCGCTGCTGATACCTATACAATCCGCACCGAAGAAGACCTCAAACATTTCTTCTCAATCAAACAGGATTACGACTATTTTATGGAAGAATTCGTCGATGGCGAACTGCAGTCATTCGACGGCCTCACCGACAAAGACGGCAATATTGTTTTCTGTACATCGCATTATTTCAGTAACGACATTCACAAGGTCGTGAAAAACAACGAAAACGTCTGGTATTACTCCCTTATCGATATACCGGCCGAACTCGAAAAATACGGCAGAGCCATTGTCAAAGCCGCCAACGTGCGTGAGAAGTTTTTCCATATCGAATTTTTCAAGCTGAAAAATGGCAAATTCCAGGCTCTCGAAATCAATATGCGCCCCCCCGGAGGCCTGACCACCCACATGTTCAATTTTGCCTGCGATATCGACGTCTACGACTGGTGGGCATCGATCATGGCCGGGCACGAACCAAAGCGACCGTTTACCCGCCGCTATCACTGTGCCTTCATCAGCCGCAAGCATAACCGCCCTTATAAATATTCCCACGATCAGCTCTACGCCAAATGGGGCGACCGCATCGTTCACAGCCAGCCAATGAACCCGATCGAATACGAAGTCATGGGTCACTGGGGCTATCTGGCCCGCTCGGCCAATCTCGACGAGCTCAAGAATGTCATTCGTGACATTACCTGGGAGGCCTGATGAACAGGGAATACCGCACTATCCACAGCAACGCCCTGGGCAGACAGATGGAAATGCTGGTTTACGGCACTTCCGGCAAGCCGATGGTGGTTTTTCCTTCACAGGAAGGCCGCTTCTTCGATTACGAAAACTTCGGCATGATCGATACCCTGGCACCATTCATTCAAAGCGGTAAGATCCATGTCTACTGCATCGACAGCATCGACCACGAAAGCTGGTTTGCCCGCACCAACCCGGTTGAGCGGGTCAAGCGCGCCAACGACTACGACCGTGCAGTCAGAGAAGATATCATCCCACACATCATGAACGACGGGCATGAAGGGGCCGGGGTTATCGCCCACGGCTGCAGTTTCGGCGCCTTTCATACAGCCAATTTCGCACTGCGCCAGCCAGAGGCTTTTGACTCAGGAATCGCTCTCAGCGGCTGTTACAACATCGAATTCGCGATGCAGGGCTTTTACAGCAACGAAATGCATCTGCACAACCCGATGCGTTACAGTGCCGATCTCAAAGGCAAAGATGTTGTTGAAAAGCTGAAAAACAATCTTCTGATCGTCTGCAGCGGTCAAGGCGCCTGGGAAGAGTGGACCGCCGAAGCGATTCACATGTGCGACAATCTCAGTGCCGCCGGTGTTCCGGTGTTGCTCGACCTGTGGGGCTATGATGTCAACCACGACTGGCCCTGGTGGAAAAAGATGATCATCTACTTTCTCGGCAAATTTGACCGGGCAGGCTTTCTGACCTCGAAGCACCGCATGACTCAGGAACAGAGCCGGAATTTTCTGCACAACTTTCATTCAATCTGACTTTTAGCACCAACACCGGGTGTTGGTGCTGAAATATCAGTAACTGCAGACAGAATTTCCAGAAGTAAAGGAATCAGAGATGTCGAATACCAAGTTCGCAGATGCTTATTTCAAGTGGGGAGCCGGCTTCATCATCAGATGGCGGCGCCTGCTTTTCACGCTGCTGGTGATTGTTTCGGTCGGCGGACTCTATTTTTCACGCAACATCAGCATCGATAACAGTCTCGAACTCTGGTTTCTCGAAGGTGACCCGGCGCTTGAAGCCTACAATGAATTCAAAAAGCGCTACGGCAACGACGAAGTAATTCTGGCAATGGTCGACTGCAGCCGCGACGGCATGTTTTCGCCGGCCATGCTTTCGGCCATCTACAAAGCCTCAAAAGAGATAGAAGACGACACTCATAATTTCAAACGGGTTCTCAGTGTTGGTCTTTCGCCGTTCATAGGCCTGAGTGGCGAAGAATTGATCATAGAAGATCTGATGAGCGGCCCGGTTAACACAATTGAAGAGGCCGAAAAAATCCAGCAGCGATTCATGGATGACCCGTTCAAACAAAGAATACTGCAGAATGCCAGTTCCACCTGGGCGATCATTATCGCCGAACCCGTTGCAACGCCCGACATGGACAGCCGCCGTCCGGAAATCATCGATGCAATGCGACAGAAGCTCAACGGCTTCAACTTCAAGCTGGCCGGTATGGGCGTCATGTATAACGAACTCAACCGCCTGAGCATTCAGGACGGCGCTGTATTCAACGCAGTTGCCTACGTGGCTATTGCATTGATGGTATACATTCTTTACCGGTCATGGATTTTTCTCTTCATGGCACTTGGTGCCATGTTCTTCAGCGGCCTTGGCTTTCTCGGTTTTTACGGTCTGTTCGGGCAGAATTTCAACATGGTCACTATCGTTTTGCCGACGTTGATGATGATTCTTTCTGTTTCAGACGTGGCCTATGCCTACAACAACTACTGTTTCAATTCAGCGCTGGTAAAAAAGAACCGTGAAGAGGGCCTTGAACATGTCTTTTACGAAGTTCTTTCACCTTGTCTTTTTACCTCGCTTACAAACTTTGCCGGTTTTCTCGCCCTCGTAACCAGCCCGCTCGACGTATTACGCGTGTTTGGTGCTTTCGCGGCCTTTGCCTGTATGGCCGAATACGTCGTTTCGATGATTATCGCGGCCTTCATTCTCGGGGAGATCGATCTTAAAGAAGAAGTTCAGATCAGAAGACCTTTCGAAGCCTCGGTCAACTGGTGGATGCAGCGCATGCCAAACTATTACGTACACATTCTGGTAATTGTGGCTGTTCTTTCGGTCATGTCAATTTATGGCATATCAAAACTGCAGGTCGACACCTATTCAATGGGCTTTCTGCATGAAAGCAACCCAATCAGAGTTGACAGCGACGCGGTCGAAGCGAATTACGGCAATTATCTGCCACTCGAAGTGCGCCTGCTGACCGGCCAGAAAGAAGGTGTCAAGAAAGTTGAATTTCTGCGCCGTCTCGATCAGACAATCAAGGATCTTCTCGAAGTTCCGGGTATGGAAAAACCGGCCTCAATACTCGACGTGCTCAAAAAAATGAATGAAGTCATGAGCGACGGCCCGACTTCAGAAACTTACGTGGTTCCGGCCAGTGATGAAGCGGTCAGCCAGTTGCTGCTGCTCTATGAGTCAGACCCGGACAACGATCTTGAATACATGACCGACAGTCCCGACTACAGCGAAACCCGCCTGACGATAAGAGTTCCGATGACCAGTGCCGTTGGGCTTTATGAATTTGAACGGAAAACCCAGGCAATTCTTGAGAAAAATTTCGGCGGTAGCGACACCACCTGGAAGTTTGGCGGCTACGTACCCCTGTATGCCCGCATCATCAGTTATGTTACCTGGAGCCAGATCAACAGCTTCGCTTCAGCTTTCATTATGGTATTCGGCGCCATATTCATTCTTTTCCGGCGACTGAAAGCCATGATACTGGTTATCCTTCCAAATGTCTTTCCGATTCTGTTCACACTTGGCTTTATGGGCTGGTTTGGCATAAAACTCGATATCGCCACAGTTACCATTGCGGCAATCGCCATGGGTATCGTCGTTGACGATACCATTCACGCCCTTTACCTGTTTTACGATCCTTCGCGATCGAAGTTCGCACCGGTCGCAGCTGTGGTCGACGGCATCCGCGAAGCCGGCCCGGCAATTGTGGCAACCTCACTGATTTATTCGATCGGCTTTCTCTTCATGGTTTTTGCCAGTATCAAATCGGTTATCTATTTCGGTCTGCTTTTGTCGATGACCATCATCGTCGCCCTGTTCTGCGAACTGACGATTCTGCCGGCTCAGGTGTGCCTGCTGCACCGCTTTCTGTCGTCTGACTTTGCTGACGAAAAAAAACCGGAAACCGATCAACCCTCTGCTGACAACGCTTCCTGAGCAGTAGACATTTGCTGTGATTTGGTTATATCATTAAAGCATAAATCAACTGCCGGGGGTTATGAGGATGGCCATCACTCTTACCTGCCCTTCCTGCGGCAACCAGATCACGCAGGTTACCAGATCTTCTCAGATTCTGGTCTGTCCGGCATGCAATACAACCAGTTTCCTTCAGAACGGCAAACTTGAAGATGTCGGCAAGTCAGCAATCCTTACCGATACTCCCAGCATTTTTCAGATTGGCCGAACTTTCAAACATAAAGACTGGCGGTTTTCGCCGGTCGGCCGGGTCAGATACGACTACGGTGACGGCTGGTGGGATGAATGGTTCGTCAGAAGCGATAACGGCAAAGAGAGCTGGGTATCGGTCGACGAAGGCGAAATTGCCATTGAAACCCTTGTCCAGGACAAACTGAACGTTCCGGCCTACGAAACCCTCAAAATTGGCAGCGTTCTGAACATCAACCGTATTCGCATGACGGTAATCGAAATGAATATCGCAAGCATGATCGGAGCACAAGGCGAATTGCCGTTCAAAGCAGTACCTGGCGAAAAATACAACTATATCGATCTTCTTGGCCCAAAACGTGCGTCGTTTACCATCGAATACCAGACAGGCGGTATAGAATGCTACCGTGGCGTCTGGATCGACCCTTTCGAAATTTCTGAGGTTTAGCCATGGCAACCGCAACCCAGCCTCTGAAACTGCGAAAACTCAGCTGCACCCAGTGCGGTGGCTCGATCGAACTGCGGGGGGGCCACAATGTCAGGTCAATCGTCTGCCGGTATTGCGGCTCATGTCTCGACAGCAAAGACCAATTCAAGCTGCTGCACAAATTTTTAAACCAGAAGCGTCCTTTCATGCCCATCAAGGTCGGAGCGACCGCCAGACTCAGGGGCGTTCAGTTCACTGCCATTGGTGTCATTCAGTATGAGCAGAAAGAAGACGGCGAGGTCTACCGCTGGCTCGAATATCTGCTTTTTTCACACACGCACGGCTACGCCTGGCTCTGTTATGAAGATGGTCACTACGTGCTGATGCACGAAGTCAAAGATCTGCCCGAAACACCGGTTGAAATTGTCAGCCCGCGCAAGACAAAATTCACTGTGCGTGACCGCGCCTTCAAGGTATTTGAAAGTGCCGGCGCACAAATCTCTTACGTAGAAGGCGAAATGACCTGGCAGGCAAAGCAGGGCGAAAATATCAGATACATGGATGGCGTCTGCCCGCCCTATATGTATTCAATCGAAATGCGCGGCCAGGAGCAGGAATTCTTCTGGGGCGAATACATCCCGACCAGAGAAATCAGCGAAGCGTTCAGAATTGAAGATATTCAGCCGGTCACCGTCTTCTGCTGTCAGCCGTTTGCGGCAAACCCGACTTTTGCCGCCATGTCGCAGGGCGCCCTGTTGTCGGCCGGCCTGGCACTGCTGATGTATTTTTTCATTTCTTCGAACGGCACCCCGGTAATGCAGCATAAATTTGGCGGCCAGCTGTTTTCGGAGGGTGAGACCTCGAAAGAATTCAAGGTTGAAGCGCCCGGTTCCCTTTATGGCATTTCAGTTAATACACCGAATCTCAAAAACGCCTGGTCATTTTTTGACGTCAAGGTGGTCGACCGGAACGAAGAAAACCAGTTTTTCACCATGCCGACCGTTCTTGCCTTCTACGAAGGCTACGAAGATGGTGAATACTGGTCAGAGGGCGACACCGAAGTCGTTTCCTACTTCCGGATTCCCGAATCCGGAGACTATAAGCTGTCAGTAGAAGGGGAAGGTGCAGCGGGCGATTCTGAGCAGCCGGCGCCCGACTTTTCGCTCGGCAATGTCAATGTTTCTATCCGCAAAGGTGTTCGCCTTGGCCATTACACGCTGGCGTGGTTTTTTACCTGTCTGCTGCTCGCCGTTCCCTACTGTTACATGGCACTCAGCTTTGAACAGAAGCGATGGCAGGATGACGACGACGAGGATGACGACTGATGAATAAACTAGCTCTGATGTTTGCCGGTATTTTCAGCCTGATTACAGTTCTGGCCATCGCAACCGATTTCATGCGGCCAGAAGGCTTTTCGACAACACCGCAGATCCGCAAGGAAAAAAACATTCGAGAGCGCAGTGTTTACACGCATGGCGGGCACCGCGGCTTCATGCACGGCAAGTAATTCTGTCTGCGCCTGGCGCAGATCATCATAATAAAATCTGGAGCAGAAACAAAATGGGAACCAACATAGCAGAACTTTCGGCCGGCCCGATTCTTTCGACGATCGCCTACTCGCTGATCGGCCTGGTAATTTACATCATCGCTTTCTGGATAATCTGCAAGATTTCACCATTTTCGGTGCGCAAGGAAATTGAAATCGACCAGAACACCTCGCTTGGTATCATCATTGGTTCGGTTATGGTCGGCCTTTCTATCATCATCGCTTCAGCCATGCACTGATTCACCGCATTTTCTTTTAACAACGGGCTTTTTTATTATCTGAAAGCCTGAAAGGTCACAATTTTGCAGGTTTTTCTTCTAACCGCGGTATTTCTTGTTGCCGTCTGCGGGCTTGTTTATCAACTGCTGGCCGGTACCATTTCGAGTTATCTCGTCGGCGACTCTGTTTATCAGTTTTCTCTGGTCATCGGCCTGTTTATGAGTTCGATGGGGCTCGGCTCTTTTTTGTCGCGCTTCATCAACGACAAACTTCACGACTGGTTCGTGCTTGTCGAAATTTTAACCGGCATGGCCGGCGGCCTAAGCTCAATAGTGCTGTTCATCGCCTTTGCCCGCATCGAAAATTACACGCCGTTTTTGCTGCTGGTCTCGGTGACCATAGGCACGCTGATCGGGCTTGAACTGCCAATCATACTGCGTATTGTCAAAGAACACGACACCCTTAAAATAGTCGTTTCGAACGTCATGACCGTAGACTACGCCGGCGCTCTGTTCGCTTCGCTGCTTTTTCCGATCATTCTGGTGCCGCAGCTGGGGCTGGTTCGAACCGGCCTGATGTTCGGCACCATGAACGTAGCAGTAGCCGCTGCGGCAATCCATGTTTTCAAAGACCGTCTCAAAGCTCGAAACAGCCTTCTGGCCCTTGCGGTAACCGGCATGCTCCTGCTTGGCACCTGTTTTGTCTACGCCGACCACATTTCGACTTTCACCGAAGATACTCTTTACAAAGACGAAATCATCTATTCAACCACATCGCCATATCAACGCGTCGTTGTCACCCGCACCAAGAATGATATTCGCATGTTCATCAACGGCAGCATCCAGTTCAGCAGCCAGGACGAATACCGTTATCATGAAGCTCTGGTTTTGCCGGCAATGGCTTCTGCCCATTCGCGCCGCAATATTCTGGTTATCGGCGGCGGTGATGGCCTGGCCGCCCGCGAGATACTCAAGTTCACTGAAGTCGAAAAGATCACCATTGTCGACATTGACCCGGCCATAACGACTTTTGCCCGCGACAATCTGCTGATGCGCAACCTCAACAAAGACTCGATGCGCAACCCTAAAACTCAGATTGTCAACGACGACGCCTGGAAATATCTCGAAAATGTTCAGGAAATGTTTGACGTAATCATCATCGATCTGCCCGACCCCGATAACCTGTCGTTGAGTCGCCTTTATTCAAAAACCTTTTACCGGCTGCTGGCCGGCAAACTGGCGCGCGGCGGCAAGATCGTAACCCAGGCAACTTCGCCTCTCTATGCCCATAAAGCTTTCTGGTGCATCTACAATACTTTCGCTACCATCGAGAACCCGCTTTTTAAAAGCGATACTGCCTCTGAAACCGTTTATCTGCAGCCTGAAGCGTATCATTGCTACGTTCCATCATTTGGCAGCTGGGGTTTTGTCATGGCTTCGAACGCCCCTTTCAGCTGGCAGAATATCGAAATCACTGTGCCGGCAAGGTTTGTGAATAATGATTTCATCAAAGTAATGAACCGGTTTCCACCGGATATTGCCAGGGTTGAAACCGATGTAAATACCATCGACACTCACGTTGTCAAGTCATATTACGAAGAAGGCTGGGAAAAATGGGCCCTCTGAGACCGGATGCCATTCATATCATTGCTGACTTCAGCGACTGCCAGGCAGAGTTGCTTGAACACAGCCATACCGGTGAAATGATTCTGCAGAAGGCAATCGAAAGCAGTGGCTTAAGCTGCGTTCTGATAAGATCACATCAGTTCAAACCATCTGGATACACGGCGGCCGCACTGCTGACTGAATCTCACATCACCCTGCACACATGGCCCGAACATCAAGCTGTGCAGATCGATATTTTTACCTGCGGCAGTCATGACAAGGCCAGAAAAGCCTATGACAAATTGAAAGATGAGTTCAAACCCGGCCAGATTGCAGAAAAGATTCTTTTCCGCCGTCTCAACAGTCTTGCCGAAGCCTGATTTTTTCCAGGTCGCCAATTAAGCACCAACAGATGATTTTCGGTTGCTTTTTCATCGGAAAAAACATAAGCTGTACAATGAAATAACTGGAGGGAATATGAGAAACTGGGAAAACTACATTTACGGCTTCGCCGGTGCGGCCCTCGGCGCGATGGGCTTTCTTTTTCTCATTCTCGGGGCTGGGTGCCTGCTTGGCTCATTTGCAGCAATTGTCGTAACCATCAAGAAAAAAACAGGCTTCCAGCTTTTCTGAATAAAACTTAAAAGCTGATTCGAATGCTCGCATTATCTGATATTTTTCTTCTGTTGCCAGGCTACTACGTTTATCTCGGCGGCGTATGCCTGATAATTCTTGCTGCCCTGCTCAATTCTACCTCTTCGCCAGTTAAAGAGCATCTGAAACTGCACTGGCTGACTCTCGGGGTTTTTGCATCCGGATTAAGCAGAATTCTGATGGCGTTCGACTCCCTCTTTCCTGAGAGTGTCTTTCTCTGGTTCGAAGCCTTTGTCCGCCTTGCCGGCACACTTTTTATCGCAGAGTTTTTCAGAAAAACCTGGTTCAATGAAGACGAAGCACTGCCGGCATACCTGCTCCATATTCCCCTGGCGGCTATTATCGGGGGATTATACCTGATTTCCGGCGGGCACACTTATGCCGGCCTGATAATTGTTTTTCTGACCGTTGAGGGTGCGGCATTGCTTGCCGGCCTTAAACTAGCCCGAAATCTGGCAACCGAAAACCGCCTGGTCGCAACTTCAAGCTTTCTGCTGGCAATCTGCGCAGTGCTGCTGCAAACATTTCTGCATCTGGCCACAGTAACTAAAGAAATTCCCGCCACACTGCTGTCAGAAGAAGTCCTTAACCTGATTCTGCATCTTGACCTGATAATCCTGCTCAGTATTTCAGCTCTGGTTATCGCCGTGAGATATCTGCGCGAAAACACCGGGAAACTCTCGACGCAGACTTCTTTTGGCCGACTGGCTCCAGCCGTAATCTTCATTTCTATCATTTGCGTAACTGTGTTCGGCCTGCGACTGTCACACTCAATGGCCCTGCAGCAGAACCAGCATGCAACCCTGACGTTTGAAAAGACTATTCAGCTGCTTTCCAAGATTGTTGACCAGCGCTTTGCCTTTGCGTCAACCTCATCAGTCATCATGGGCTCGGCCCCGATCATGTCGGATTATTTCGTCAACCCCGCTCCCGAAAACCTCGAGCGTCTGAACCGCTATTTGAAGAATTTTACCGCCAATAATCCCGGAGCAATCTGCTACGTAATGGATCTGAAAGGCATTGTCCATGCTTCATCAGATCTTGAACACCTTTTCATAGGCAAAGACCTTTCATTCCGTGATTATTTCAAATCTGCAATGCAGGGCAAATCTGGCGTACAGATCGATACTGGCGTTTTGACAAGCACCCTGGGGTTTTATTCGAGCTATCCAATTCGCGGGCCCGAGAATCAGGTAATCGGTGTTTGTGCTGTCAAGCGTAATTTAGACGACCTCGACAAAACCCTCAGACTCTACCACCCGGCCATGATCGCCGACGCCACCGGAACGGTTTTTCTTTCAAGCGACTATTCATATCTCGGCCGACGGGTTGCCATCGCGAACCGCTCCAACAGAAATATTACCCCGCTCAAAGCCTTTCCCGAACTGCAGCTTCCGGAGATCGAGGCTTCCCGCTACCTGCTCGGCATCGAACCGTTGCAGACGCTTGACAGCAAAGTTCTGATGCTGATGGAATCAAATGTTCGCAACAATCAGATATGGGTTTTGATGGTAATTCTACTGATTGTTATTGTCTTTGTGGTTATCCTGAATGGTATTACACGCACCGCAGAAGTGATGCGCTCGCTCGAAGTTGCCCAGAACCGCTTCAAAACCCTTTTCGATAATGCCCCTGAAAGCATTTTCGTGGTTTCTCTCGTGACCCTGAAGATAATAGAAGCCAATCAGAGCATGCTGCGCCAGTTTCAGCTGACCCAGTCAGCGATAGGCATGAATTATTTCGATCTGATGCCGACTAAAAAACGCAATCTGACCAATTCATGGCACAGTGCTTCAAAAAAAATGTTCAAGCACGAGCGCGAATTCAGAAAACAGACCGGTGAAATTTTTTCGGCCGAGGTAACCGGCGCCATCATGGAATTCAACAGGGAAAGGGCCCTGCTGCTGATTCTGCACGATATTACCATGCACCGCGAAATCGAGTCACGACTCAGAGAAGCCAAAAATGCCGCCGAAGAGGCCAATGCCCTGAAGGGGCGCTTCTTCGCCAATGCCAGCCACGAAATCAGAACACCGATGACTGCAATAATTGGTCTGACGGAGCTGGCCGCTTCAAATTGCGCCGATGACCGACAGAAACACATGCTTGAGCTGATCAGATCTTCGAGCAAGTCGATGCTGACGCTTCTCAACGACATCTTCGACCTGGCGCAGATTGCCTCAGGAAAGCTCACCATCAATCCGGTTCAGTTCAACCTGCATCTGCTGCTGAAAGATCTCGTCGAAATAATTCAATTTCAGGCCGAAAAGAAGTCGGTCCGCACACTTCTAAAAATCAATCCGGATGTGCCTGAAATGGTCATCTCGGACCCGGACCGCATTCGCCAGATTCTGCTTAACCTTCTTGCCAACGCCATTAAGTTTGCCCACCACGGTGAAGTGCGCCTGAATACTTCACTTCTGAAAACTTCACACGCGGCCTGCATCATTGAGTTCTCCGTTTCCGATTCCCGGGCCGGAAATTCTGAACAGATGCAGAAAAACCTTTTTGGCGCCTTCGTTTTCAACGATCCCTACATAAAAGATGAAAAGCGCGACAACAGCCTGGGACTGTCAATCAGCAAGCAGCTGATCGATCTTATGGGCGGCAAAATAAGCGTCGAAACAAACGTCGAAGAAGGCACCACCTTCAAAGTCTCCATCCCGGTGACCATAAAATCAATTGCAGCCTCCCATATACCCGGAACAGCCACAAGCATAAGCCTCACCAGAGACGGTCGGCCGCTCAATTTTCTCATCGCAGATGACAACGAAATCAATCTTTTCCTCGCCAGCTCGATAATTGAAAAATTCAACGGTACTGCGGTATGTGTCAACGACGGTATCGAAGCCATTGCCGCCCTTAAAGCCAACCGTTTTGACGCGGTTCTGATGGATATTCAAATGCCGCGCATGGACGGCATTGCTGCCCTCAGAGAAATCCGCAAAATGTCTGGACCGGCCGCAGAGATCCCAGCCATAGCTATCAGTGCCTTCGCTTCCGAACAGGAAAAAAACATGGCCAGAGATGCCGGTGCTCAGAGCTATATCAGCAAACCCTATTTTCCGGAAGACCTGTTAAAGGCAATTTCTGAGATTTTCGCAGACAGAACCGCCGAAGAAAGCAGTCCTGTAACCACTACCGAAGAAGTCATCGTAAAAGCGCCTGTCAGCGGCCTGAAACAGATCGACCGCAATGAACTCGAGTTGCGCGTTCTGAAAAAGCCCGAAAACATTCTTCAGATAAACGAGATCTTTCAGCGGCGTTCCGGCATTCTTCAGAAAGACCTCGAAGATTGCGTCAGCACTCGCAACTGTGAGCGACTGCGTGAGGCGGCACACTCGATCAAGGGTCTTGCCGGCATGCTGGCCGCCGCCACTGCCTTTGAACTGGCCAGAGAGATTGAATTCCTGAGCCGTGATGGCAAATTCGACCAGGCCGTAGCTCACGTACCCGAAATCAAAAAGCTTCTCAATGAAATTGCCGAAGATCTTAACCTTCTTAAACGCGAAATCGAGCAGAAGTAATTCTGGCACATTAATTGCTTAAATCGCACTTTTTATTTTTACTGCGCAAAAATTGAACCGGAGAAGCGGATGCTTAACAAAACTGCACGTCGGAACCTGAAACTGGCCGCAAAATGGCTGCTGTTGATCGTTTTCCTGGCAACTTTAACTGCAATTCACCTGATTTACGGAAAAAAAGCCTGTGACAGTTTTGCAATATTTTCCGGAGCTCTCGGAATGTTCATTTTTGGCATGAACATGATGAGTAACAGCCTGCAGATGATTGCCGGCAACCGGCTGAAAGCCATCATATCGACCCTGACCCGAAACCCGGTCACAGCAATGTTGACAGGTCTTGCTGTGACTGCGGTAATTCAAAGCAGCTCAGCCACGACCGTCATGATCGTAGGCTTCGTCAATGCCGGCTTGATGACGCTGACCCAGGCTATCGGGGTCATACTCGGCGCCAACATCGGTACTACGGTAACGGCACAGCTGATCGCCTTCAAACTCGACGACCTTGCCTGGCCGGTTCTGGCAATCGGCAGCACCATGATCATGATCTGTAAAAGCCGCAAAAATCGTTCTTGGGGTGAAATACTGCTCGGCTTCGCGCTGCTTTTTCTCGGAATGAAATTCATGGGCGAAACCCTGAAAGCTTACAAAGACCACGAAACCTTCAAACAGATTTTTGTCACCCTTTCCCACAACCGTTTTCTTGGCGTTTTTGCTGGCCTGTTCGTCACACTGATCGTTCAAAGCAGCTCGGCAACCGTCGGTCTGACCATGAGCCTTATGGGAACAGGCGCTTTCGGCGACGACCCCTACCTTGCTCTTATGGCAGCCATTCCAATAATCCTCGGCGATAACATCGGCACATGCATAACTGCGGTTCTCGCGGCTCTGGGTGCGTCACGTGCCGCCCAGCGAGCTGCTCTTGCCCACACCATGTTCAATGTATTCGGCACCATTCTTGTTCTTCCGGTTCTGCATTATTACTGCCAGCTGATCATGATGACCTCCACCGACTCGTTGCGCCAGGTGGCCAATGCCCACTCTCTTTTCAATCTGATCAACGTCATGATTTTCCTGCCGATGACGGGGGTACTGCGTTCAGCCGTAATGTTAATTCTGCCACAATCCGAAGAAGAAATCTCAACTGTCACCAATCTTGACAAGCGCTTTCTAGCAACTCCACCGGTCGCCATCACCCAGGCTGAAGCCCAGTTGAAGGTCGCGACCGACATCATGAAGAAAAAATTCATCAAGATCAACGAGCTGCTGCAGAACCAGGAAAGCGATATCGACGAAATCGCCTCAGCCACCAGCAGCATAGACTCGCTGCGCAAACAGCGTGACGAAATTACCCGCGACCTCAACCGGTTTCTTATTGCTCTGGCCCAGAAAAATCTGCCGGAAAATCTCAGCCGGCAGGTAACCAGAGCCATATATCTAAGCAAAGACCTTGAAATCATCTCTTCTCAGCTCGAAAAATTCATGGCGCTCCTGATCGAGCACTCAGAAAACAGCAAATCGCTGACACCCGAGGCAAGAGAAGAGCTCCATCTTTGCATGGAACGTATCATGGAAATCTACGGTTGCCTGATAGGGAATCTGAATCTGACCGAACAGGAAGCCGAAGATATTTCGCAGCAGGTTTACAGTCAGGCAATGCTGAACCGTGCCGCCAGAAGCAATCTTCTGCATCGGATCAAAACCAGTCAGCACGACCCGCTTGAGAGCATCATTCTTCTTGATTCGCTGCGCAGCATCGACAGCCTGCTCAGCTCTCTCAACCACGCCTGCGACCACACCATGTATAAATTTTGAGCAACCCACCGTTTAACTCTGCCGGAAACTACTACCAGAAAATATTTGGCGGGCGGGTGCAAAAAATTCCCGTCGATGCCGGATTTTCCTGCCCAAACCGCGATGGCACGGTTTCTGCTGCGGGTTGTATTTATTGCAGCAACAGGAGCTTTTCGCCGTTTTATGTTACCGCCGAAAAAACAATCACCGAGCAGTTGCAGGCAGGAATCAGGTTTTTCTCTGACCGTTACAGCTGCAGCCGTTTTTTTGCCTACTTTCAGACATTCTCCGGCACTTTTGCACCGGTCGAAACCCTGAACAGACTCTATCGAGAAGCTTTGTCGATTGAAGGAATCGAGGGTCTTGTTATCGCAACGCGGCCTGACTGCCTGGGTGGCGAAGTGATTGAACTGCTCAAAGAGATCGCCGGCGAGGTCTATCTCAGGGTTGAATTGGGAGTAGAGTCGTTTGAAGACAGGGTTCTGCAAAGAATCAATCGCTGTCATGACACGCAGACTTCTCTTATCGCTCTTGCGAGCCTGCGGCGGGCTGAAATAGAAACCTGCGTTCATTTGATTTTCGGGTTGCCCGAAGAAAGCCCGCAGGCCCCTGAAAGCAGTGCCAGACTCATATCAGAATCGAAAGTTCGCCTGGTCAAACTTCACCATCTGCAGATTGTCAAAGATACCACTGCGGCAGATATGTTTAAAACCACTCCTGCGATGTTTCAGCTTCACACTCCGGCAAACTATATTTCTCTGCTCACCCGCTTCATCAGCCATTTATCAACGGAGATTCATATTGAGCGGTTTTTGAACCGGGTGCCGGAAGAGTTTCTTGTCGCGCCGCGCTGGGGTGGAATCGCTGAAACCGATTTTCGGCGCATGCTTGAGCAAGAGCTGGCGGCGCAAAATCTCTGGCAGGGAAAATCCCGCTGAAAAGACGGTTCAGAGATTTTCTGATTTTTGTCTGCCATATAAATAAAATCGAGCCAGTTCGTCGACCCGTTCTATAAGTCGGGTTCTTAGCTAAAAACTGGCAGTGAATTGCTGAAATTTCGGCACAGTGGGTCTTTTTTGCACGCTGTTTTTATCTCAATGCCGTTAAATTGGCCTTTTTCAGCTAAATATTTGCGTGCGAAATGTCGAAAGAATGGTACATATCTTGCTTATTAGAAATCCAGACAGAACAAAAGCTGGTGAATGAAGTATGCAGAAAACTACCTTGATAATTCTGTTGCTAATGGCCTCTCTCTGCTCAGGGCTGGCGCTCTCGCAGGAAAACTTCAGCGCCGGCGGTATTTTTCAGTTCATCGCTTCGATGTATGCACCTTCAGACCCGCGTCAGAACGATCGGGTAATGACTTTCGGCGAAGAACTGCGCCCGGGAGTAAAGACCGCTAATATTCCGCAACCAACCTACCTCAAATAACCTCAACCTGCATCTGTTCTTTATCTCCATAAAAATGGCCGCCGACAGCGGCCATTTTTTATCCCGGTCAATAAAAAACACATCTGGTGAAATGCGATGGGGTTCTGGCGTATTTTTCGTCGAGGCCACGGTTCCAGAGCAGATAATCAAGGCCCTGAGAGGTCACCGCGACATTTCGGCGGGCAAGCTCTCCGCGCATCAGCTCAACCGCGTGCACGCAGCAGGCCCTCAACTCAATTTCCTCGTCAGAACCGGAAGTAAGTGGCTGACCTGAAGCAATCGCACTGGCAAGCGCATCACTGTATTGCAGAATGCCATCGTGCATCAGCACATGCGGCACCAGATTATCGGCAAAGATAGTCAGGTCACCAATATCGTCAAACCTGCCGTAACCGCTGCCTTTAAAGGCAATATGCAAATCAGAAGCCGTTATCTGAACCCTTTTCAAAATATAAGTATCTCGCCCGGCATAAGGAAAAATGTCACGATAGAATGGCATTTTTAGAAGCCTGACACCTAGTTCAGCAGCTGAATGACCGGAACCCAAAACCAGCTCCCGGCACGAACCAGAAAATTCTCGCAGCAGCAGTTCGCCAAAATCACGCAGAGCCGCAGCAAAAAGATTCATCAATTGAAAGGCTGCGGAGTTATCAGGGTTCTGGCCGAAAACACGGCAGCATTCTTCGGCGCTTATCTGCTGCAGAAAGTCGGCCTGGTAGCTTCCCCGGGCTATAAAATCGCGTTTAAGGCGTGAGGCTATCGTAAAATAGCCGTTTTTACAGCCAGATTCAAGGTCAAGAGCATTGAACCAGCCTGAACCAAAGTTTATACAGTCGAGCACGAGAAAATAGACCAGCGCTGCTTCCGGGTCATCGCAAAAATGATTTTCGGTATCCATTACCGGATTCAATGCTATTTCGACAGGAAGAGAGGCAACATAGTCACCAAGAAGGTCGTGATTGATGCTGACCGACCGCGCCAGACCGGCCACTCGGGCACAGCTTTCCCTGACAATAGAAAAAAGACGGTTTTTCATGAGGTTCTCCGCAACTCCAGGAATTAGCTCCCATTGTACAGCCGGGTCAGAATTTTCTCAATATTTTTTAAACCGATGCTCAGATCGCAGGTATATTATAAATTGAGACTGAATTGCTTAAGGAGCATGCATATGCGCAACCTTTGTTATCTTGGTCTGATTGCCTTTCTGTGCCTTTTCTGCCTGTCGACTGCAGGAGCTGCCTCACCATTTTCCCATGAGCCGGTTAAGGTCAGTGATGCGGCGGCATCTTTGAATCAGGCACCGACTAAGGCCATACTCAAACCGGAAAGCAGTTTAAAAAAAATCAGAGTCGGCGGCTACAACATCGCGCATGCGCGCGGCGAAAATACCGGCGGGCTCAATGAAGTCGGCAAACCTTCAAAACTGAAGGGAATCGCCAGACTGGTAAAAAACAACCGTCTCGATATCATTGGTTTCACAGAAATTGCCAGTGGCGATCTGAGGGTTCTGTTCAAAAATCAGCCCAAATTCATTGCTGAATATCTCGGCTTTCATCATGTTTATGCCCAGAACCTCAAACGCGGCCTGTTCGGCAAAATGGCGACCCAGGGCAATGCCATCGTTTCGCGATTTCCGATCGTTGACCACAAGAACCACAACCTGTACCGTTCTGACGAAAAGAATGAACAGAGAAGCTGTCTCGAAGCCACCGTCGACCTGGGAACAGCTGGCAAAGTCAAGATTCTCGTCGCCCATCTCAGCCTGAAAGCAGAAGAATCAAACCGACAGGTTGAACAAATCTGGGAAATCGTTGAAAAGAGTGAGTTTCCGGTCATTTTGTGCGGCGATTTCAATTCGCGCCCCAAATCAGACCGCATCAAGTGGCTGTCTCAGAGAATGAAAGATGCCTCTGCCAATCTGAACACCACTTTCAAGAATCTGCCAGACGTTAAGATTGATTATCTGTTCACTTACGGCCCGTGGCGTTATGCAACCAGCAAGGTCACCGGGTTCGACCTCGACTACTCTGACCATGGCCTTCTCTATAATGATTTCTGGCTCCTAAAAGCCCAGACGGGCAGATAGACTTATTGCCGACCTGCTGTTATAATGCGTCTCAATTCAAATTGAGGCGCATTTTTCATGTCTGAAACGAACAGAGATCGAATTTTTGCGGAAATAATCGAAAAACCCGCGGATTTTGTTTTTGACGACAGGGTTGCAGCGGTATTTCCAGATATGCTGAAAAGATCGATTCCCGGTTACCCGGCGATTATCAACATGATCGAAACCCTTACCGCCCGCTATGCTCAACCTGGCTCGAATCTTTATGACCTCGGGTGTTCGCTCGGAGCCAGTTCGCTGGCCATGCTCAAAGGGCTGAAAGTCAAAAACTGCCTGATTGTCGGCATCGATACTTCCAACGCGATGATCGACCGCTGCCGTCAGATCGCCAGCCGCCCCGAAGACGCCGCCAGAATGGAGTTCATCTGCGCCGATGCCAACAGCTGTGAATTTACCAACGCTTCAGTGGTGGTAATGAATTTTACTCTGCAGTTCATCGACCCGTCACAGAGAAGGCCACTGCTCAAAAAAATCGCCGACGGCATGCTTCCTGGCGGAATTCTGATTCTCTCTGAAAAAGTTAAGTTCAACAATCAGCATGTCAACGAACTTCTGATCGACGTATACCACGCTTTTAAAAAGGCCAACGGCTACAGTGAGCTCGAAATAAGTCAGAAGCGCACCGCTCTCGAAAACGTGCTGATTCCCGAAACCATCGAAACCCATACGCAACGGCTGCTCGACGCGGGCTTCAGCAGTGCCGACGTCTGGTTTCAGTGTTTCAATTTCATGTCGATGCTCGCTATCAAATGACCAGTCCATTCGATTTTTCAGAATTTTATCAGGCACTGAACCGGCACGGCCTGCAAAGGTGGCAAAAGCATCTGCAGAATGCCGTAGAAACCGCTACAAACAAGCCAGACGGCAACCTTCCCGGGTGGCTGGCCGCATTGCAGAAACTTCCGGAACTGGCTGACTGCCGGGCCGAAATTGACCGCAAAATTGTGTCTGCAATCAGCAAAGCACCGGTATCGACCGGGTCGGCTGAAAATCTCAGACAGGCGCTTCTGCAGCTGCAACCCTGGCGAAAAGGCCCCTTCGATATATGTGGAACTTTTATCGACAGCGAATGGCGTTGTGACATGAAATGGGAGCGTGTAGCGCCGCACATCAGTAGTCTGCGTGGGCGCAAAGTTCTTGACGTCGGGTGTGGCAACGGCTACTACCTCTTCCGCATGGCCTCCATGGGAGCCGCTCTTACTATCGGCATCGATCCATCAATGCTTTTTCTGGCGCAATTTTCAGCTGTACAGAAATATCTCAAAGTGACAGACACCTTTCTTTTGCCGGTGGGATTCGAAGATCTTCCGGAAAACATGGAAGCTTTTGACACGGTTTTTTCGATGGGGGTTTTCTATCATCGCCGCTCGCCCTTCGATTTTCTCAAAAGTCTGAAAATGCTGCTGCGCCGAGGCGGTGAACTGGTTCTTGAAACTCTCGTAATTGCCGGCGACGAAAACCAGGTGCTTGTACCGCAGGATCGCTACGCGAGAATGAACAATGTCTGGTTCATTCCGTCGGTGCCGGCTCTATGCAAATGGCTTACCAAAATTGGTTTTGCCGACGTCAGACTTGCCGATGCAGCCAGAACAACTGTCGAAGAACAGAGAACCACGACCTGGATGCCGGGGGAATCGCTTGAAAAATGCCTCGACCCGCAAAATCACGATCTGACAATCGAAGGGCTGCCTGCCCCGGTGCGGGCGGTTATCGTTGCCACCAGACCCTAGCGTGTACCCCTCTTGACAAAATTCTGCAAACTTGGCATAAGCAAGGTAGGAGTCTGTCTATTTTATTGTTTTTTCTTTGTATACAAAGGAGAATGAAAGGTGAAAACTCAAAAACCAGATAAAAAAGTGTTGAAAAAGATGAAGAGAGAATACGATGATTTCGATTTTGCCAATGAGCCACGGCGGGCAAAGGCAAAAAAGCCCAGACGCGGGGTGAAAATTTTTACAGACGATAAAGATGAATTAGATTATTATAGTAACGAAGACTGATAGTTGTTCTTACCAATAGCCCGCAAGTTACCTGAAAGGAAGTACCCTCGATGAGATCTAAAAAAATTGCCGTTGCCGCTCTGGCGGCAGGGTTCTTTGCCATGTCACTGACCTCGGTTTCTGCTGCATTCTTTTCCGGCATGATAACTGTTACCCGAGATGCCAGCAGGCAGATCAGCGGCGCTGTCCTTCAGACCAGCAATCGTGATGGCGCCGGCAATCCGGTAACATATGCATTGGTGATGGATGAAAACGGCAAGGCCATTGCCGAGCAGTATGAAAACAAAGATATCAAAATTGAAGGTACCCTCGTAGGCAAAGAAATCAAGGCCGACACCTGGGAAAGCGTTCCAGACAGCGCCTCCGGATCTTCTTCCGGAAGTTCAGGCTCAGGCTATTCGGGTGATTCGGGTGATTCCGGTGATTCGGGCGATTCGGGCGACTCAGGCGACTCCGGAGATTCTGGAGATTCGGATGATACCGATGATTCGGACAAGCCGGATGATTCGGGCGACTCTGACAACCCAGGCGATTCGGGTGACTCTGATAAACCGGATGACTCTGACGATTCGGGCGACTCCGGGGACTCAGATTCCGGTAGTTCTGATGACTCGGGCGATTCTGGCGATTCAGACAGCGGCAGTGATAACTCTGATGCAGAATCATCGGCTTCAGACAGCTCATCTGACGACAGTTCTTCTGAAGACTGACTTTAAAACCAGCGAAAATCCCCCGGCAACGGGGGATTTTTTTTTTGCAGAAAGAAACCGGAGTTTGTGATAGCATTAACAAGGCTGCGGCTGATTTGCCCTGCAAGTGGTTCAATACTTGATTCGCAGCTTGTTTTACCTCATCAGAACATATATCAGGAGGGAAGGAATTATGTACGACGCACCGAAGCTCAATTTAAAGAAAAGTATGGCCGAATTCGAACACGGCAAGACCTGCACCCCGGGTGGTGTTCTCGGCATCAGACGCCCATACAACTTTGTCGAGGGCGAATACCCAATATATTTCGACCACGGTAAAGGCGGCAGAATAACCGATATCGACGGCAACGAATATCTCGATTACCTTTGTGCCTACGGCCCGATCATCATCGGCCACCGCGAAGAAGAAATCGATAACGCCGCAATCGACCAGATGCGCAACAAAGGCTTCTGTTTTTCTCTCACCCAGCCAATTCAGAATCAGCTGGCAGTTAAGTTGAAAAACTTGATCAAATGTGCCGAAATGACCGTTTTCGTCAAAACCGGCTCAGATGCCACAACTCTGGCAACCCGCGTTGCCCGTGGCTACACTGGCCGGAACAAGATCATGCGCTGCGGGTACCATGGCTGGCATGACTGGTGCGTCGAAGTAAAAGGTGGCGTTCCTGCCAAACTCTATGAAGATGTTTATGAATTTCACTATAACCATCTCGAACAGCTCGAAGATCTGATGAAGCAGCATGGCGACCAGACTGCTGCCATCATCGTTACCCCGATCGGGCACCCCCTCGCCGAGCAGGTCGAATATCCGAAACCCGGCTTTCTCGAAGGCGTAAGAGCTCTGGCCGACAAATACGGCGCGGTTCTTATTTTTGACGAAATCCGCTCCGGCTTCAGAGTTCATATCGGTGGCGCCCAGACCCTGTTTGGCGTCACCCCCGACCTGTCAACCTTCGGCAAAGCAATGGCGAATGGTTACCCGATCGGCGCCTGTGTCGGCAAAGCGCAGTTCATGAAAAAAATCGAAAAGGAAGTTTTCATTTCATCGACTTTCTTCCCGAACAGCCTTGAATTCGCCGCCGCTCTCAAAACCATCGAAATGCTCGAACGAGACAAGGTTCTCGACGTCGTCAAAGCCAAGGGCGAATGGTTCAACGCCGAGCTCGGCAAAATTCTGGCAAAGCACAAAGTCTCGACAGGCGCTTCCCCGGTGCCGCAGATGCCATTCGTCACCTTCAACAAAGACGAAGCCAAAACCTATAAGGCAAAACGCGTCGACTTCTATATCCAGCTGATCAGACGCAAGGTGTTCCTGCAGCCGTATCACCACGGTTATATCTGCTACCGGCACACTGATGAAGATCTCAAATACACGCTCAAGGCAATTGACGAATCACTTTCGTTCGTCGACGAAAAGAAATACTGAGGCAGGGAAACATGGAAAAACTCATCATTACT
>Ga0116178_10000945_pt1 | contig 24908 bp, 18 predicted proteins | sample AD_STIC12_MetaG_FD_89880 | JGI IMG/M metagenome (GOLD analysis project Ga0116178, IMG submission 89880) | Active sludge microbial communities of municipal wastewater-treating anaerobic digesters from USA - AD_STIC12_MetaG | ecosystem: Engineered > Bioreactor > Anaerobic > Digestate | place: USA... | reverse complement strand
TTGCCTCCTCGATGGCCGCCCGAATTGCGCCCTGCACATCGCCGGAGAGCCCGGTGCCGAGCAACGCGTCCACGAGGTAATCCGCATCTCTCCACGAAGCCGCGGCTTCATGCACGGCCGCTTCTTCCGTCAGCGTGGCAACATCACCGCCTGCGGCCAGCCATTCCTCCATCGCCGACCGGGCATCGCCGGTTACGCGCTCCCGCTCCCCAAGGAGGTACACCGCTACACGGGCGTTGTTCTCCCTCAGCAGCCGCGCGATGACAAATCCGTCGCCGCCGTTGTTTCCCCTGCCGCACAGCACCACGAACCGATCCCCCGCCACGGACCCCGCGCGCGCGAGCAGCTCCTCCACCACCGCTTGCCCGGCACGGTGCATGAGCTCGATACCGGGTACCTCGTGGCGGTCAATCGTCCGGCGGTCAATCGCCGCCATCTGCCGTGCCGTTACCAGACGCATGGATAGTTCCTCTGAGGCGAGACGGGGAAACCGGTCGCTGAGCGTGCCGAAGTTCCGGTCTGCTTCGACAGGCTTCCTGCCAGGCGAGCAGGTTCAGCAACCGGCTAGTTCACCGGGTTCATTCGCTCCCGCCCATTCGCGCATTGATTGCCTCGATAACCCGCCCGATGTCGCGTATCGTTGCGATTTCGTAGTCGGCATCGGTGGAGTGCGTGCCGAAGGTATCTCCGTACCGCGCCCAGACGGTCCACAGGCCGACCGCCTTTGCTCCGGTCACGTCCCGCGAAGGCCAGTCTCCCACCATGACGGCCTCCTCCGGTGGCACGCCGAGAAGCGTAAGCACGCGCTCAAACGGCTCCTTCGCCGGCTTGCGCAGACCGGTATCCTCGAACGTTACCACCACGTCGAATGTGTGGTGCAGGCCGAGTTGGTACAGCCGCAACCACGCCTCCCGCCGCGGCGCATCCGAGAGCACCGCCAGCTTCAGGCCGTTTCGCAGGAGCTGCGTCAGCGTCATCTTCACGTGTGGATATGGCTGAAGGGCGGCTTCGCGCGCCTTTCGGTACGCCACGATGCCCGCCGCGAGAATTTTGTAGTCTATCTGCCCGAGTGTTTCGGTGAGGAAGTGGTCGAACACCTGCTGGTTCTCGATGCCCCGCTCGTCATAGGTGCGGTAGACGCCCGCCACAGCCTCCTCGATCGTCATCGGCAGGCCCGAATCCACCATTGCCCACGCCGCCGCTTCCACGGCCTGCTTCTTCATGGCCATGAAGTCCACCAGCGTGTTGTCGAGGTCGAATATGACGGCGCGGATCATCAACGGGCCTCCGGGGTACCGGGAGAGGCGGTGAGCGAATGTTGATAAAGTAGCACGGGCCAACGCTGAGGACAACGTTATGCGGGGGCCCCTGTATGCGGGAAGCAGAGCACCTCTGCCTGAACCGACCCGGCACGGCGAAGCGTGCTCAGCGGCGTTTTTGCGGTTTTTCCCCCTCCCGTACGAAAAATCCCGTACCCCGACTGGATCATTTTCGCGAAAGCCATTGACACGAACACGCCGCATCGCCTGAGTCATACTTGCTACCCCTTCGGCTTGCATCTGGCCGCCGGGACAGGTCGGCACGCCTTCCGAACGCCGTTTGTCCGCCAGCCGGGGCGTGGTACGTTCTACCGTCACCGGACAGGGTGAGACGCCGATTCGACAAGGGGAGCCCGCCATGAAACGCACGATGACGTCCAAAGAACGCGTGTTGACGACGCTCGCGCACGCCGAGCCCGACCGCGTGCCGATCAACTACCATGCCAACGCCGGGATAGACCGCCGCCTGAAGGAACACTACGGCCTCGACCCCAGGGATGGCGAGGGACTGGCAAAGGTGCTGGGGGTGGATTTCCGCGGTGTCGGTGCGCCGTACGTGGGCCCGAAGCTTCACCCTGACGTGCCCGGCCGCCACGTGGACATGTGGGGCATCCACACCCGCTGGATCGAGCACGAGACCGGCGGTTACTGGGATTACTGTGACTTCCCGCTGAAGGACGCCGACGAGGAGAGGATCCGCGCATGGCCCATGCCCTCGCCCGATGACTTTGACTATTCACACGTGGAAGAGGAGTGCAAAAAGAAAGAACATTATGCGATCCACTGCGGCGGTGCGGGGCTGGGGGACATCATCAACAGCAGCGGCATGATCCGCACTATGGAGCAGGTGCTGGTGGACCTGATGACCGACGACCCGGCGGGCCTGGCGCTGATCGACCGCCGGCTGGGCATCCTTTTCGAAGTGACCCGGCGGACCATCGAGGCGGCAAAAGGGCGCATTGACCTGATGTGGATGGGCGAGGATCTCGGCACCCAGTACACGCCGCTGATCAGCCTGGAGCTCTACCGGAAGCACCTGCGGCCACGGCATCAGCGCTTCGTTGATCTGGCGAAACACTACAACCTGCCGGTAATCATCCACACCTGTGGTTCGAGCAGCTGGGTGTACGAGGACTTCATAGAGATGGGCTTCACCGGGGTGGATACGCTCCAACCGGAAGCGGCGAATATGTCCCCCGAATACCTGAAGCGCACGTTTGGCGGGCGGCTGGCATTCCACGGGTGTATCTCCACCGCCGGCCCGGTAGCCTACGGCACGGTGGAGGAAGTGGTGGAGGATGTCCGCCGCACGCTGGAAATCATGATGCCGGGCGGGGGATACTGTCTGTCGCCGACGCACGCGCTGCAGGATAACTCCCCGACGGAGAACGTGGTGGCGATGTACGATGCGGCACACAAATACGGTGTGTACGGGTAGTTCGAAGGTGTCTCACGCGAAGTCGCGAAGAACGCGAAGGATTTTGAAGTAAGTGTTCTTCGTGCCTTCGTGTCTTCGTGCGAACAGAAATCTCACGCGAAGCCGCGAAGAACGCGAAGCAGTGCAAAGGCTTCTTGACGAAAGCATTCTTCGTGTCTTCGTGTCTTCGTGTGAACAAGAAAAACTCACGCCAAGCCGCGAAGAACGCGAAGGATCTTGAACCAAGTGTTCTTCGTGCCTTAGTGTCTTCGTGCGAACAAAAAAAACTCACGCGAAGCCGCGAAGAACGCGAAGGATCTTGAACCAAGTGTTCTTCGTGCCTTAGTGTCTTCGTGCGAACAGAAAAAATCTCACGCGAAGCCGCGAAGAACGCGAAGCAGTGCAAAGGCTTCTTGACGAAAGCATTCTTCGTGTCTTCGTGTCTTCGTGTCTTCGTGCGAGCAGAAAACAATCTCACGCGAAGTCGCGAAGAACGCGAAGCAGTGCAAAGGCTTCTTGACGAAAGCATTCTTCGTGTCTTCGTGTCTTCGTGTCTTCGTGCGAACAAAAAAAACTCACGCGAAGCCGCGAAGAACGCGAACAGGAGGTGATTCTGTGGGACGGCTGCTCTACAACAGCGACGGCACAAACATGTTCATCCGGCCATCGCCCATGGCGGCAACCGACCTGCTGCAATATGTGGATGAAGTGGCCGGTTCGCAGGTGACAACATTCCTCGCCTCGCCCAACGCCGGGCAGAACTTCTACTGCCCGAGCCGCGTGGGAGAGCACATGGGGAAAGACTGGTCCGATGGTGATCTTGACGCCATGGCGCGACAGGAAGGACGCGCGCTGCTGGCCACAGTCACGCGCAACGTGCGTGATCTCATTCGCGCCGGGCACGATCCGCTGGCGATTGTGCTGGCCCGATGCCGCGAGCGCGGCCTGGAGGCCTTCATCACCTTCCGGATGAACGAACTGCACGATGTGGACCGGCAGGACAGTCCCCTCATCAGCCGGTTCTATCGGGAGCACCCGGAGTGGCGGCTGAACGAACCGGCGCACGGCTGGCTCGGGCTTGCGCCGAACTTCGCGGTGCGTGAGGTGCGGGAGCGCCGGATTGCAGAAATCGAGGACCTCGTAGACCGCTACGACATTGACGGGCTGGAACTGGATTTCCAGCGGTTCCCCGCGTATTTCTCCCACGCGGACGGAGTTGCCGAAACCCATGCGCCACTGATGACCGAACTGGTGGCCGAGATTCGCCGCCATGTGGAACGGGTGGCCTCCCGGCGGGGACGCTCAATTCTCCTCTCGGCGCGCGTCCCCGGGACGCTTCAGGGATGCCTGAAAATCGGGCTCGATCCGGTGGAATGGCACCGGCGCGGCCTGCTGGACTTCCTCACCATCGCGCCGTTTCTCAGGGCGCTGTTCCGCATGCCGGTACAGGAGTTCAAGGCGGCGCTTCCCGGCCTTCCGGTGTACGCCGGAGTGGAGTTCTCAGCGCAGCATCACGAAGGGAAGGCCCGCCCGATGACGCCGGAACTTTACCGTGGCGTGGCGGCATCGTTGATGGCGCAGGTGGCGGACGGTGTATCCCTGTTCAACATGTTCTGCGCGCGGGAGAACGCCGAACACTCCTGGGAACCACCGTTTTTTGTTCTTCGCGAGATCGGCAGTCATTCCACGTTGGCCGGTACTCCGAAACTGTACCTCGTTGACCGCAGAAGCGACTTCGACCAGCCGGCAGACCCTGTCCCCGTGCTTCCGGCGGCGGTCGCCCCTGCCCATGCCGCAACGGTCTCCCTCTTCGTCGGGGAGGGCGACTGCCATGCGCGTGAATGCCTCCTGCGCATAGAAACCGAGCCCGCGCTGCCTTGCGGAGCGCTGTCCGTTTCGCTGAACGCGCGCCTCCTGCCCGCGGGGAGAGCCGTGGATCGGTCCCGCGTGTTTCCGGAGCCTCACGATGAAACGCCCCAGGAAGCCGGTCGGTGGCAGGAGTTCGTCCTGCTGTCCGGGGCGTTGCGAGCGGGGGAGAATCAGGTTCAGGTGACCTCTGGCGTCCCCTGTACGGTGCTCGGGATAGAGCTGGCCGTGTCGGGAAGGTGACCACCCCGTTCCCCGGTGGCTGGCAGGCGTTCCGCGATTTCGGTGGGCGGCGAGTGCTGCTCAAACCGGCAGATGTTGCGTAATTCCCTGTCCAACAACTGTCTGGATCCCGCATTGAGCACGCGCCGACGCACGGCAAATTGCGGGCCAGAATGCTACCGGTAGTGGCGTTCACTTTTTTTTGCCCAAGATGTCGCCCCACGACCACTCCCCCACCCCACGCCTGAAACCGCCACCCCGTCGGATATTGTCGCTTTCTGCAGTTTTTCGCATGTAAGGGCAGATTGCCGGATCATTTTTTCCGGCCCCGTTGCTGATCTTGACGACGCGGCGCGGGCTTTCTATCCTCTCTAGGCCCACCGCTAGTGCGAAAATCCGGACACTTACACTATATATTGTGTACAGCCGATTTTGTTTCCCAGAAGGAGAGTCCTCATGTCTGTCAGCCCGAACCCGGACACGACCGTCACCGGCACCGCGCAGGCACCGCCTCAGTTCCGCATCTCGCGCTACTTCTCCCGGCCCGGAACACATCCGTTCGACGAGATCGAATGGGATATCCGGACGGCCACCATCGCCAACGAGAAGGGCGAGACCGTATTCGAACAGCGGGATGTGGAGGTGCCCAGAAGCTGGAGTCAGCTCGCCACCAACGTGGTCGTGTCGAAGTACTTTCACGGGCCGAAAGGGTCGCCGCAGCGCGAACGCAGCGCGCGCCAGCTCGTCACGCGCGTGGTAGATACGATCACCGAATGGGGCGACAAGGACGGCTATTTCCTGGATGAAGAGGAACGGGAGACCTTTCGGGCGGAGCTGACCGCCATCCTGATCAACCAGCGCGCGTCATTCAACAGTCCGGTCTGGTTCAACATCGGCGTTCCGGGCGCACGCCCCCAGGCGTCCGCATGCTTCATTAACTCCGTGCGGGACGAAATGGAGAGCATTCTCGACCTCGCCAAGACGGAGGGCATGCTGTTCAAGTGGGGCTCCGGCACCGGTACGAACCTTTCCCCCATCCGGTCCTCGCGTGAAGCGCTGTCCAGTGGGGGAACGGCTTCCGGTCCCGTTTCCTTCATGCGCGGGTACGATACGTTTGCCGGTTCCATCAAGTCGGGTGGAAAGACTCGTCGCGCCGCGAAGATGGTCATCCTGAACATTGACCACCCGGACATCCGCGAGTTCATCCTCTGCAAAGTCGAGGAAGAAAAGAAGGCACGTATTCTGATCGAAGCCGGGTATGATCCGGGGTTCAACGTTCCGGGCGGCGCGTACGATTCGGTTCACTTTCAGAATGCGAATAACTCGGTGCGCGTGACCGACGAATTCATGCGGGCGGTGGAAAACGACGGCGAATGGCAGACCCACGCCGTGGTGGGCGGCCGGGTGATGGACACCTACCGCGCGCGGGATCTGATGCAGTGGATCGCCGAGAGTGCCCACATGTGCGGCGACCCGGGCATCCAGTACGACACCACGATCAACAACTGGCACACCTGCCCGAACACCGACCGTATCCACGCGTCGAACCCGTGTGTCACCGGCGATACCCTTGTCGCGACTTCAGACGGATGGCAGAGAATCGACGCGCTTGTCGGAAAAACGGTTCGCGTCATCGGGGCCGATGGGCAGCCGCATTTCGTTACCCGCGTATTTCCGACGGGAAAGAAGTCAGTTTTTCGGCTTCGAACGAAGGCCGGCTATGAAGTTCGGATCACTGGCGATCATAAGGTCCTGACCGCCGAGCACGGCGATGTCCCCGTGAATGCGCTGCAAGCGGGCGAGAGGATCGTCTTGCAGGGTGCCGGTTTCGGGCGTACGGCCTTGAGTGAAAACCTCGCACTGGCGCTGGGCGTGGCGGTGGGCGATGGTTGCCTCACGCGATCCACAATTCGCGGCAACGTGGAAGAGATTGTCACGATCGTGATGGCGCAGAACGAGCGAGGCATTCTCGAGCGGATTGCGGGAGAAGTGAATCAGCAGAAGAAAATGCTCCGGGCCGTGGGAGATGTGGGTAACCCGGGGATGGTGAGCGTGAGCACTATGGCCCGGCCCGTATCGCGCCTCGCGTTCGCTTCCCAACCCGTGGTAGACCTGTTCAAGAAATACACCGTGCTGGACGAAGGGAGCGATCGCAAACGCTTCCTCCCTTCCGTTTTTGAACTGGACCGACCTTCTCAAGCGGCCATTCTGCGAGGGTTGTTCACGGCTGACGGCACCGTGGCAAACTATGGCGACAAGAGCCAGTACGTGTCCCTCGATTCCACATCGAGCGAACTCGTCCGGCAGGTCCAGCTACTTCTTTTGTCGTTCGGCATCAAGACAAAGATCTACAGCGGAAGGCGGGGTGGTGTGGCCGAAGCGGAGCTTCCTGACGGAAGGGGTAACACCCGTGTTTTCGCCGTCAAAGAGATGTACTCGCTCCGAATCAGCAGATCATCCCGCATCATCTTCGAACGTGAGATCGGTTTCGACCCGGCCAGTCCCAAAGCTGACCAGCTGGCCGCACTGAACGAGCAGTTCGCCGCATACCACGACGATTTGACCGATGAGGTCGCACTGGTGGAATCGCTCGGGGACGAGGACGTGTACGACCTCACGGAGGAGGTCACCCACCATTTCGTAGCCAATGGTCTCGTGGTACACAATTGTTCCGAGTACATGTTCCTGAACGATTCGGCGTGCAACCTCGCATCGCTCAACCTGATGGCGTTCCGCGACGAGAACGGGGAGTTTGACATCCGTGCGTTCCGCCACGCCATCCGGGTCGTCATTACTGCGCAGGAGATTCTTGTCGGCAACGCGAGTTACCCCACGCCGGCTATAGAGCGCAACAGCCACGATTACCGCCCGCTTGGGCTCGGGTATGCCAACCTCGGGGCACTGCTCATGGCGAGGGGCCTGCCCTACGACAGCGACGAAGGGCGCGCGTACGCGGGAGCCGTCACGGCGCTTATGACGGGCGAAGCCTACCGCACCTCCGCCCATCTTGCCGCACGGAAAGGCCCGTTCGCCGGCTTCGCAGCCAACCGGGAGGCCATGCTGGGGGTGATAAGAAAACACGGCGACCACGTGCAGAGAATTGACAGGGGTCACGTGCCGGAGCCGTTGTTCCGCGCGGCTGAAACCTCCTGGCGCGAGGCGTACGAACTGGGCGAACAGCACGGCTTCCGCAACGCACAGGCGACGGTTCTGGCCCCTACCGGTACCATCGGCTTCATGATGGATTGCGACACCACCGGCATTGAGCCCGACATGGCACTTGTGAAATACAAGAAGCTGGTCGGCGGCGGAGCGCTGAAGATCGTGAACACCACGGTACCGCTTGCGCTGGCCACGCTGGGGTACACCGAGACGGAAATCCGGCAGATCATTGAGTACATCGACAAGAACGACACGATTGAGGGCGCGCCGTTCATCAAGGACGAGCACCTGCCGGTGTTCGACTGCGCGTTCAAGCCGGTGAAAGGCACTCGGTCAATTCACTACATGGGCCACGTCCGCATGATGAGCGCGGTGCAGCCGTTCATCTCCGGCGCGATTTCGAAGACCGTCAACATGCCCGAAACGGCCACGGTGGAAGAGGTGCGCGAGACCTATATGCAGGGCTGGAAACTCGGCCTCAAGGCCATCGCCATCTACCGCGATAACTGCAAGAGCACGCAACCGGTAAGCACGAAGAAAACGGAGAGCGCCGCCCCGGCGGAACCCGAGTGGAAACCCCGCCGCCGCCGGCTCCCCGACGAACGCAACGCCATGACGCACAAGTTCAGCATCGCCGGGCACGAGGGCTACATCACCGTCGGCATGTATGAGGACGGCCAGCCGGGCGAGATCTTCATCGTCATGTCGAAGGTGGGCTCCACCATCGCCGGGCTGATGGATGCCTTCGCCACCATGGTGTCGCTTGCGCTGCAGTACGGGGTGCCGCTCAAGGTGCTGGCGGACAAGTTCAGCCACTCGCGGTTCGAACCGGCCGGGTTCACGAACAACCCGCAGATACCCATGGCCAAAAGCATCATGGACTACATCTTCCGCTGGCTTGCGCTCAAGTTCCTGCCACAGGAAGAGCGCCCCGCCAACGGTGATAACGGCCACAATGGCGACAAGCCGCCCATCGCGGAGGACCTCAGCGCCAGCGCCATCGAGATGAAGCGGAAAGCGGCGATCGAGGCGGCGGAAAAGGCGGTGTTCGTCCAGCAGGGCGACGCCCCGCTCTGCACCGATTGCGGCTCCATCATGATCCGCTCCGGCGCGTGCTACAAGTGCCTCAACTGTGGCAGCACGAGCGGGTGCTCGTAGTTGCAAACGGAGAACAGGAAGATCGAGGCGCGCATGACAGGCGAGACCAAACCGCTCAACCAACTCAAACCCTTCCGTCCGGCGTTGTACGAAGGGGTGAACCTGAATTGGCTGGTGTTGGTTTCTGTCCAAGCGGTTGAGGACGCGAAAGCGTCTCTCAGCTTTGAGAACATCGTGGTTGCTGCTTACAGGCTCTTCCCGGACAAGTTCTCGCTCTTGTCGTACCCGGAGCACCCGGATGCAAAAAGGGTCCATGACGCTCTTTGGCGGTGTGCATACGAGAACCGCCAATGGTTGATAGGAAAAACGAGCCAAGGGTTTGCGTTCACGGAAAAAGGCAGGCGGGAGCTTCAGAAAGCTAGGGAGGCTCTTGCAATCAGTAACCTGCCCGCAAGGAAGACCTTCTCACAGACCCGCCGGTTTGAGAAACTGATGGCGGAGGTCAGGGAGGCACCTGCTTTCCGAAAGTACCTCCAAAAGAAGGAAACCAAGGTGTCTGAGGCCGAGTGTTGTCATGTCTTGCAGGGGACACTCGATTCCGACAAGCGCATCCTGCGTGACAATCTGGCAAGGCTCGACGAAATCGCTCGTGATCTGGGACAGGAGGACATCACGAAGTTTCTGGAATGGTTGAGGAGTCGGTTCGCGTGTTTCTTGGAAGGGGGAGGCCGCCATGCAAGAGTTCGAGGTCAAAGTTGAGTCTAGGGTGTTGTCTCGCATGATACATGCGGGAACGCAACGTGATCCCATTCGAGCGTTGTTGGAATTGATCATCAACAGCGATGACAGTTATCGGCGACTGGAGGAGGAGGGCAGAACCCACGAGGGCAGAATCGAAATCTTGTATACGAAAGACGGATCGCGAGGCGTCTTTGGCGTCCGCGACAGCGCCGAAGGCATGTCCTACGAGTCGTTGACAGCTGCATTCAGTTCATACGGGGCAGCAACCAGCGGATCAAGAGATGGCAAACAAGTAACGGGGTTTTTCGGGACAGGCGCAAAAAACAGCCTTGCAGGCATGTCGGAAGGCAAAATTATCTCGTTCAAGGACGGGTTCTGTACGGAAGTGTCGCTGGTTTGGAGGGACGAGAAACTCTGGGCGGAGTTTGACGGGCCGCACGTGGCCGGGAACCAGAAACGTTGGGATTACGGCGTACCCGGAGACGGTACTATGGCCAGATTCGTGGCGGATCCGGACAAGGGGGTTAGGGTACCCCGGTTTGACACGGTGCACCAAGACATCGCCAACCATTGGCGACTTCGGAAAATAATGAGTAGTACCAAACGTACGGTTCTTCTCAAAAATACGGACGATGGTGCAGTCAGACGACTGCATTACTCGATGCCGAAAGGCCAAGAACTCTTAAGAGAGGAATTTGAGGTTCCGTGCGACGGAAGCGCGAGTGTTCACGTCCGTGCGTCGTTCTCGCGCGCAGATTCCGAGCTACAACAGGAAGGGGACGATCGCCGAGGGGGCCTGCTTGTTTTGGACGAAAAAGGCGCCATTCTGGACATGTCGTTGTTCAAATTCGACCGAGAACCTCTGGCCAAACGGCTTTTCGGTGAGGTGATTCTTGGTGGCTTCCGGAAGCTGATGGAACGAGAAGAGCCGGTCCTTGACGAGAAACGGGAGGGCCTGAACAGGAGCCATCCGGTCTGCAGAGCGGTGATTGCAGCACTGGAAACGCGGATTGACAAGCTCGTTCAAGAGGAACTCCGGCGCCAAACGGAGGCACGCAGCAGGATCGACGAAGGTGAACGAGCGAGGTACCGGAATGCGATGAAAGTGCTCAACGATATCGCGCAAGTTGAAGCGGAAGAAGTGGAACACCTCGGATCCGACCCGAACAAGGAAGTTGAACCCCCACCCAATGGCTTGTCTTTGTACCCAGATTCCGCTCACGTGTCGCTGAACAAACGGTACGGCTTCGAAGTCCGAATCGACACCACGAAATTCGGTCCGGGAAGCCTCGTGCGAATGTCGGTGAGCAACACGAAGCTAATTGTATTAGGGAACAACGAGTTCAGAGTTGGCAGGAGTGACCGCAACGACGTTGCCCGCCGCTGGGTCACAGTGTATGGGACTGAGGTTGGCATTCAGGCTACGTTGAAGGCGGAAATCGGGAAAAACGCCGCCGAAGCGTTGGTTTGCGTCGATCCCGCCAAAGAGGAAAGCCAATGGTTGTTCAACAACGGGATGGTTTTCCGCCCCGAAACCGTCACTGTCCGGATGAACCGTACACGAACCGTTCTCTTGAGGGTTTACGTCAAGATTGTTGAAGGCGGAAGCACAATCAAGCTCGCAAGTGACAATGCCAGTGTCCATGTGTGGCCGGAAGAAATCATGATCAACGAAGCCGATGCCGACAGGCATGTCGCGGAGTACAAGGTGCAGGTTTGGGGCGATGAACCCGATGTGACCAGTTTGGTTACCGCAGCGGCCGGGTCAGCTGAAGCGGGCTTGGAAGTCCAAACCCGGTTGGAAGCCGAACAAGAGCGACCCCGAGGACAAGGGATGTTCAGCAACGAACCGTACTTTGACACTGACGAGAACGAACCCCTTGAAAGAATCTCTTATAGCCGCGAAACGGGATCGATCACAATCTACACTCATTTCCCTTCGGTACAGCATTACTTGGGCAAGGACCTCTGTTTCAAAAAGACGTTGGCCGCTCAAGTGTTCATGGCAGAAATGATCGCGGAACGTTGTTTTCTGGAGATGGCACGTGCTCGGAATCGGGACGCCGCGCTGAGCCCTGAAGCCGCGCAAGAAAAAACGCGACGTGACGCGTTGGAACTGTCTCGCAAATATGGTGCCCGAGTCCACAAAGCCCTCGTAGATCCCGATCTCATGGCGTCGGATCGATCCGCGAGACCCGAACCGAAACCGGGTTAGAGAACTCCCCGCGGCGTTGCGAATCCTGTGATTCTCGGGGCCGCACGCGAACCCATATTTGGAGTGCGCAAGCGCGCTTGCGCTTTGAAAGCGGCAGCCTCGCTGCCGCACTCCAAAGTCCTACGTGTCCGCCCGCGATGGTAACGTGTTCGCCGGGTCGTCTCGATACAACGAAACGGCCCTTCGACTGGCTGACCGGCGGGCAGCACACTCAGTGACCGGCGCAGCCTCGGGGACCGGCTCGCCACTCGACGACCATTTCTGTCGGCGCAGGACCACCGAAAGTGGCGACCCAGGACCACCGGTATGCGCGGGTCTCCGAGTGACGCAGGAAACGCAAGGCGTCTGGAGCGTTGTAACGAGGAGTCCGCAGCGGACCGTGAAACCCACACGCCCGAATCTGTTCCCTTCCCGGGCATCTCGATACGCCGTCCGCACGTGGACGCCACTCGATGACCGGTTGTGTTCCACCCGTGGAGGCTTCGACAGGCCGACAGGCTAAGCTTTCGAATGCCCGGCGCGACGTATCGAGACCACCTCTGCGACCTCATCCGCTCCTTCGTGCTCTTCGCGCCTTCGCGCCAGCCACCGCACCTCCCGAAAAAATCCCGTACCCCGATTGAAACATTTTCGCGAAAACTCTTGACACGAACACGCCGCGGTGCCTCATCCAGAAGAACCCGAAGGGGAAGAAGGGAGGTTGGCACCCTGTTTCCTCAGCATCGCGTGTCCCGGTACGCAGTCGGGGCCGCAGCAGCAGACGTAGTTCGAGGGATGCATCTGGAGGATGTCCCCGAGGGCGGCCCACATGGCGCGGGTTTCATTGCACACGGCAACCGGAGTTTCCGGGGAGCGCTTTTTCAGCGTGGCCGCCACGTGCCGCAGGGCGGAAACGCGCAGTTCGTGCGAGAAGAGGTATTTCTCGGCTTTCCGGTTGGATACGCCGAGGCCCGCGCGCACTTCGGCGGCGAATTCCGGCTCGAGGCGGGAGATGTCCATGGCCGCGTCCAGCGCCTCGGGAACGCACCATCCGACGACGTCAATCGTGATGACGTCCGGCTGCACGGCCGAGAACAGCGCATCGGCCATCTCGACGAACTCCTCGCGCCAGCCCTGAAGCGGCACGACGGGGGATACGCGCACGCGCACCGTGTATCCCGCGTCCTGGCACTTCTTCATCGCGGCGATGCGCTGGTATGTGTCCGGCGCGTTGATTTCGATCTCGCGGCTCTGCGAAAGCGGCGAGAGGCTCCAGTTGATGATCGTGTGCCCGCCGTGCTCAAGCGGAAGGAGGTGATCCACGTTGTCGCTTTTCGTGTAGAGGAGCAGGTGGCGGTCCTCCAGCCCGGCAAACAGCGGCACGAGCAGCTCCGATGCGCCGTATTCGGGCTCCAGCACGATGGTATCGGTGAGCGCGTCGAATTTCCAGAGCTTCTGCGTCGGATACCGGGCCATATACTCCGGCATGCGCTCTGCCAGCGTCTCAAGGTCGCAGGCAATGAGGAAGTAGGGGTCCACGAAGCAATACGCGCACCGGTGGTAGCACCCGAACGCGCCGTGGAACTCCAGCGCAGACCGGCACACGCCCTCCCCGCCCATCTGCCGCCGGCCGTCGCGGTATGTGGCCCGGGGAACGCGGTCCACAAAGCGCTCGCCCTCGCAGTACGTGTCCAGAACCACCGTCCACCCGCGGGAGTAGTCGAACTCCCCCGTCCGCCGCGGGTACGTGCCGGGGCGAGACGCCTGGCGGTTGTGGCGCAGCTCGAGCGATCGCTCCAATGTGATCGCTTCCGGCGACGGCACACCGAGTGCTCTGGCCAGCCGAAGCGCCCGCCGATGCGCCCGCGGGTCGGTGGAAACCGTATCAACGAGATACACGTGCTCAACGGGAAAACGGTACATGGATAAACGTCTCCGGTGGTTGGGGGTCTGTAGTTGGAAATTGGTTGATATGGCTGGGATTGCCAAGGCCGTGATGGTACTTTGGAGTGCGGCGGCCGGCCGCCGCTTTGAAAGCGCAGGCCAGCCTGCGCACTCCAAAACATCGCTCCAGGTGCAGACATGAAACCCGCTGAAGAAGCTGTTCGGCGATGGCATCATTCGCCTTCGCACCTGTTCCTGCCGAATCAGGCGTACATGGTCACGGCAGGAACATTGGCGAAGCAGCGGTACTTTGATACCCCCGCGAAACTCAATCTCCTGCTCTCCCTTTTGTTCGAGGCGTGCAAGCGTTGGCAGTGGAACCTTCAGGCGTGGGCGATCCTTCAGAACCATTACCATTTCGTCGCAACCGCGCCGGAAGACGCGTCGACCCTCGGAACCGTGATCGCAAGTATCCATTCAAAGACGGCGGTGAGACTGAACAAACTGGACAACACCCCCGGCCGCAAAGTGTGGTTCCAGTACTGGGACACCTGTCTCACGCACGAGAAGAGTTATCTCGCCCGGCTGCACTACGTCCACCAGAATCCTGTCAAACACGGTCTGGCGGAAGATGCCGAGGCATATCCGTGGTGCTCCATGGGGTGGTTCATGAAGGAGGCGGAAAGCGGGTTCAGAAGAACCGTCTTTTCATTCAAGTGTGACAGGGTCAACGTGTTGGACGATTTCTAGAACTGGGATTGCGGCGGCTGGCCGCCGCTTTGAAAGCGCAGGCGGGCCTGCGCACTCCAAAAATTCGGGTTCGTATGCAGGGAGAAATCACATGAATCGGGAACTGTCGCCGTCGTTGCAGATGCAGTTCATGCGGCCCGCGCAGCTTGAAGCGGCTGCCCGGGCGTTTCCTGTGGTGTACGTGCCGTTCGGGCTGATCGAATGGCACGGGCGGCACCTTCCGCTCGGGAACGACGCGCTCAAGGCGCACGGCATTCTCGTCAAGACGGCGGAAACGTTTGGCGGAGTGGTGTATCCGCCGGTTTACTTCCCGCACGACGTCAACGTGCCGGCCGACATCACTCCCGAACAGGCGGCGGCGGACTGGCGCCTCTGCATGCTCTCGGCGCTGTTCGAGCGGCTGAAGCAGACGGGTTTCCGGGTGATCATCGGCGTATCGGGCCACAACGTGCAGTCGCAGATTGACATGGTGAACCAGGCGCTGAAACCGGTAGTTGCGGACGGCACCATCACGGGCATCGGCCTGTGGGAGATCAGCCTGAGCCAGTGCGACGAATCGAACACCGACCACGCGGCCAAGTGGGAAACGTCCAACATGCAGTTCTTCTACCCCGACCTTGTGGACTTGTCGCAACTCGGCACGGGGCCGCTCGCTCCCGGCATGAAGCCGCCCGACGGCATCGGCGGCCTCGACCCGCGCGAACACGCCTCCGCGGAGGTGGGCAGGCGCAATGTGGAACTGGCGTCCGAGGCGATCGGCCGCAAGGCGCAGGAGCTGCTGGCCTCACTTCCCGGGGAGCACCGCGCGTTCCGCTTGCCCGGAATCAGCCCGGAGCACTGGTGGGCGATATGAGCGGAGCCCATTTCACCGTCTGGGCGTTCGGCGATGCGCACGTGGGGAACGACATCCGCTCCGGACGGGAAAGCCTTGCCGACGCGCTTCGGCAGTCGGAGCAGGGCACGTGCTCGTTCTCGTGGGATATTGCCATTGACATTGGCGATGTGTGCGGCTCTCAGGGGCTGCCGGAAGACGACGAAGGGCGGGAACTCGTCCGCCAGTTCGGCGCGCTCGAGAACCACCGGCGCGAGGCCGTCTACTCGGTATGCGGCAACCACGACCGGAGCGGCCTGGCAGAACCGCCGGCGTGGTGGTGGCAGAAGTGGGTGGATCCGCTTGGCGAGCACACGGAGTTCTCCGGCGTGGACGCCGCACGCCGCCCTTTCGCGGTGTCCGGCACGTGGGAGCGCTACTCGTTCCGCGCGGGCAACCTGCTGTTCCTCATGATGAGCGACATCAACGAACCGAGCCAGACCATCGGCCGGGGCGACCTGGGCGGCAACCCCGGCGGCGTGGTGAGCGGGGAGACCTTCCGCTGGTGGCGCGACATGGTGGAAGCGAACCGTGACAGCATCATCATCAGCGTGCACCACTACATGCTCAAAGACACCACCGTTGCGTCGGGCGAGTGGGAGGGTATGGACCGCGACGAGAACGGCAACTGGCGCGGTGGCTACCACGGGTTCAAGGCGCAGGGTACGCCCATGGGCGCGTCGTATCTCTACTGGGTGGACAGCCGGCCCGACACGCGGGCGTTTGAGCGGTACCTGGAGGACCACCCCGGCTCCGTGGCCCTGTGGTTGGGCGGGCACACGCACGCGCACCCCGATGCCACCGTCGGCGGGAAAACGCACATCGAGACGAAGTGGGGCACGCACTTTATCAACTGCGGCGCGTTGACGCGGTACCACACGAACGTGCGCCACCCCAACCCGCCCAAAAGCCGTGTGTTCACGTTCACCGAGGGCAGCGACGAAGTGCGCGTGCGGTGCTATATGCACACGGACGAGTTCCTCCCGCAGGGCTGGTACGAGCGGGCGGAGCGGAGATTGCGGGTGGGACGGGCGTTTGAAAGGTGAGGGGATGGAATTTCGCCATCGGCATCCTCTGGATTGCATTTGGGGTAATCACCGTGCACAAGGCCATTTAGGGCGTTTCAACAGCTGCCGGGTTGCACCTTCTCGTGGATTTCCGTATTTGTAGCACAGATGCTTGGCAAGGTTGGTCTGGAAGAGGGGGAAAGAGATGGGCGCCCGGAAGGTTTTTTGCCCTCGTTGTGGGCAGAAGTTCGTTTACGAGACGAAAATGCTCGGGAGGTTGGGAGGGGTTTTGTCTGGTTTCGCAGGCGGAGCTGCCGTTGGAGCGCAAATCGGCATCGCCGCAGGCCCGTGGGGAGCTATTGCGGGAACCGTCCCCGGTGGTATTCTAGGTGCTCTAGGATTGGGCAAGTTGGGGAAAAACTGGATTGACGACCCGAAATGCCCGATATGCGGCACAAGGTTCGCACCGCGGTAGCCCCGGGACGGTACGGGATACCGCCTCGTGCCGGTTTCGAGCAAGGCTGTCGGTTGTGCGCGTACATGCAGGACGGTTAGCTATGGACTCGTCGGTTGAAAGGCGCCTAAAAGACCTCCTGCAACTGCGCCAAAACGGTTCGAGACTTTTGAAGAACCGCGAAAACAGCCGAATCGAATTCAAAAGGTCGTTCCAAAAAAACAGCTTGGCTGAATATGCGAAGATAATGGTGTCCTTCGCAAATGCTGAAGGAGGATACATCGTCTTTGGTGTGGAGAACGCACCTCGCAACCTGATCGGTGTCGATGCTGAACGATTTGACGCCTACGATTCCTGCGAAATTACCCGGTTTTTGAACGATCACTGCAATCCCGAGTTGGAATGGGAGAAGGGCACCGTCGAACTCGGCGGAGTGTGGTTGGGGTTCATTTACACCTCTGAAAGCCAGCGCAAGCCCGTAATGGTTACCAAGAACGCCGCAGATGACCTGCGAGAAGGTACCATATACTATCGCTACCGGGCCCAATCTACGCATATCCGCTTCCCCGAGCTCAGAACCATGATCGACAAGTTACTCGACCGGGAGAGGGAAATGTGGGTCCAACATCTGTCGAGGATTTCTAGCGCAGGGCCGATGAACGTAGCGATTTTGGACACTATCCAAGGTAAGCTATTCGGGACAGGAAGCACGTTTCTGATCGATGAGGCGCTGCTCAAACAAATCAAGTTTGTTCGCGAAGGGCATTTTGAAGAGTCATCGGGCGCGCCCACCCTTCGACTCATCGGGGAAGTGAGAAGCGTGAGCGGAGTGACGGCGGATCAAGTGGTACAGCGAGGCATCCATTTTGACGACCTGGTGGCGGCCTTTCTGACGGCGCAACCATTGACAGAGGATGGCGCCAAATCGTTGTTGCGCGAATCCTGTCACCAGATGTCGGCGTATTCGCCGCTATTCTATTTCGTCTGCCAGGCACAATTAACGCGAGACCAAGCAGTCGAGTTCATCCAAGAGGCAAGGTGCGGTTTTGCGGCGACGCGGGCGACGATCATCAAACGTCTGCAGGGGATGCAACCGGTCCGCGCGATGGGTTCCATTGACAAAACGAATGCAGAATACTGTCCGCGGTCCGCAACTGAACTCAAAGCGGTCTTGTTGGGAGAAGGGAGCCAGAAATCGAAGAGATCGATGCTGCGGTTTGTCCTTGGCCATTCACCGGAGTCTGTGAGTGCTTCTTTGGAATCCGTGGTAACGGTCAAGCTGGCGCTCGAAGCGGTCACACACCTTGACAGACCGGCTTGCCTCACGAACCAGGCCGCTCTCAAGGAATTGCTATTGCATTTGTTCAACACCAAGTTCCGTGAACTCGACCAGATCGGGCAATCGATGTTTCGAAAGGCCGTTGCTTTCCTCGACGAGCAATTGTTCGGCGTGGACGACAAGGCCGATAGATAGGCCTCTGCACGCGCGTTTTGACTTTGTCAACCACTTCAACGCAGGAAGGTTGCGGCGCAGTGGTGACTTTCCCCCGATCGTGCCCAAGCAGAGCTACTTGTTCTGTCCAGCGAACAATTTTGACACCCCGATGGGCTTGACCGTGAACCCTCTGCAAAACCTCACCCTCCGCGAATGCCGCCAGTCCGACGTGGCGGCCGTCCGGCGGCTGATTCACGAGACCATTGATCGGTCCTACACGGGTGTGTACCCGCCGCGCGCGCTGCAGTCGTTCCGGGAGTTTCATTCGGAGGAGAATATCGCGGAACGCGTGAGAACGGGGACGGTGCTTGTCCTCGAGCGGGAGGGGGAGATCGTCGCCACGGGGAGCCTCGTCGGCAACGAGATATGCGGGGTGTTCGTGCGCGCATCCTGCCAGCGTTGTGGTTACGGCCGGGTGGTGATGCGGGAACTGGAAAAACGGGCGGAGGAACGCGGCGTCGAAGAGGTGGAGCTCAGCGTTTCCCTTCCTTCACGGGCGTTCTATGAAGGCCTTTGCTACGAGATCACCGAGGAATGCTCGATGGACGTCGGCGAGGGCCAGCGCCTCGATTACTGGCGAGCGAAGAAGCGGCCGGGCAAGGGGTAACCGGCCGGTCGTTGTCCGCCGCCGCGTCCGTCGCCTCAAAAGCAATTGCGCGGGCCTCTGGTGTACTCCTCGTCGTCCGTCCACCGCGCGGGGTTCAATTCGATGTATTTCCGCCGCGCATTCAGGTCGCGTTCATCGCGAATGATGTGGTCGTAGTAATTGCGTTGCCACAATCCACCGGACGATGATACCCATTTGCCGTCTGCGACACCGCGGAAAAACCGGTTTGTTGTCAATGATTTGAACCGGTGAATCGCATCCGGTAACCCCATCGTAGGGGCGGGCCCCCGTGCCCGTCCGCCGTCCGGTACTCGTTCCACCGGGCACCCGCGGGGGGGTGCCCCTACGGTGTCTTGTGCGTGGGTCAACACGACGATACCGTGGAAATGGTTCGGCATGACGATGTGCCAATCGATTTCAATGCCGGGGTACCGCGCCGGCAAATCCCGCCACACCGTTTCCACCATTTCCCCCAACGCATTCGCCCGCATTTCCGCGCCCACCACGTCACCGAACAGACACTCCCTGCCCTGCGTGACGATCGTGACAAAATACGCCCCCACCTGCGCGTAGTCATACTTCGGCAACCGGAGGGATCTACGAACCGGTGTTACCCGGTCGCGGCGCTGGCCCGGAAGCTCGCGGTCCCCGTTTTTTGATTCCATCGTGTGCTCACCCTTCGAACACCGCCAGCCGCCGCACCCACGGCTCCGCGGTTGCCTTCTCGACGCGCAGGCGCACGGCGGAAACCTTCGTTGCCGGGAAACGTTCGATACGCTTGTGGCCGATGCTCTGCCCGTGCGCGAGCGGTGCCCAGCCGGCGTCCGTCTTCCCCTCAAGCACGTATTGCCGGACGCGCTCGCCCTGCGTGATCTCCTCCATCAGGATGGCGCGGTCCACCACGGCGGGGGCGGAGAGCGGCAGCTCGACCGCATGGCCCCGGCCTGAGGTTTCCGCCAGCGGAGTGCCGTAGCGCCGGCCTAGCTCCTCGCCGAACTCGCGGTAGCGCTGCAGGTCCGCCTCCGGGACGAGGCCGTCGGGGTCGGGGTTCGCGTTGATGAGCAGGTTGCAGTTGCGGCCTACGGAGTGCTCGTAGACGCCCATCAGTTCGTCGACCGGCTTGAGGAGGTGTTCCTGCCCGGGTTTCCACATCCATTCGTGGTTGCGGATGGGGGTGTCGCATTCGCCGGGGAGCCAGGTTTTGCCATCGGGGTCGCCGGTGCAGAGCCGGTCCAGCATGCCCCGGCCTTCCCAGCTTGCCGCCTCCGCTACGCTGGGCACGGTGGCCCAGCAGGGGTAGTTCGCCACGCCCTTTTCGTTGCCGATCCAGCGGATGGTGGCGGTGGGGCCCTGGAAGATCATCGCTTCGGGCTGGAGCGACCGCAGGTACGGCAGGACGTTGTACCCCACCAGACCGGGGTCCGGCACGGCGCCGTCGAACCATATTTCCCCCAGCGGGCCGTAGTTGCCCCAGAGCTCGCGGCACATGGTGAGGCGGGCTCTGGCGTACGCCGCCTGCCGCTTCGGATCGCCGCCCTTGCCCTCGTTCACGAGGCCGGGATGATCCACCCGCCAGTAGCCGTTACAGCGCAGGTGCGAATAGAGCCCCGGTTGAATACCGTTCCGGCGGCAGGCTTCGACGAAGTCTTTCACCAGATCGCCTTTGCCACTCCTCCACGGCGATTGCCGCACCCCGAAGGGATAGGCGTCGCTCTGCCACAGCATGAACCCGCTTCCGTGTGAGGCCGTCAGCACCGCGTATTTCGCGCCGACGGCCTTCGCGGCCTCCATCCATTGTTCACAGTCCAGTTTGCGCGGGTTGAACACGTCCGGGACGGGGTAATCGTCGTAGTGGCGATGGTCCCACCCCGGCCTCTTCTCCTCCACGAACACGTTGAGGTCGTAGTGGAAGAACATTCCGATTTCGTAGTCCTGCCACGCAGCCTGTTGCTTCGTCGGTAGAGCCTGTCCCACGGTATCACCCCCGTATAAGCGGGTTCTTGTGCACCCAGCAGCGGTTCCGCAAGGGCCGTTCGGGCCGGGCAACCCTTCGTCCGCGGCGCGAACGCGGCCTCTACGGCCCATTCCGATTGCCCCGGATGGCGTTGGCAACGTTTTCCTTGTCTTCGGCCCACTGCGCGGGGTTCGTCGTGATGTATTCACGCGCGCGAGTGAGATCGCCGTCGTCTCGAATGATGTGATCGTAATACGAGCGTTGCCAGAGATGTCTGCCGGGTGTTCCCCGGGCCAAGTTGACCTGTGTGGTTGTTCTGTACTTGAAAAAAGCCATGACGTTCACCAACGATGGGCGCCGTAGGGCGGGGTTTCCCCGCCCTTGATGGTTTCGAGACGGTCGTTCGGGCCGGGTGACCCTTCGTCCGCGGCGCGAACGCGGACCCCGACGACCTCTCGTGGTTGCCCCGTTGCTTTTGCGTCGGGCAGCGGGCCGGGTCACCCGGCCCCTACGCCTTCAACTGTGCTGCCTGCCAAGACGACAATCCCATGAAAATGATTCGGCATGATGACGTGCCAATCGATCTGCAGGCCGGGGAACCGCGTGGGCAAGCCCCGCCACATCGCCTCGACCATCGCCCCCGCGGCGTTCATCCGCATCTGCCCGTCCACGACATCCCCGAACAGGCATTCACGGCCCTGTGTGCACACCGTAACGAAACAGGCCCCAGCGAAGGCGTAGTCGTAATCCGGCAAGCGAGGGGAGCGGCGGTTTGATCTGGGCCGTCGCGGTTTCGTTTCCCCGCTTCCCATCGGGGCCTCCAATCTACCTGCCCCGTCTGGCTTCAAGATCGCGGTACACCCAGCCGAGGCGCCGGAGTGTTTCCGCGTCGGCCTCAGAACGGACGCGCAGCAGTTCGGCGACCGTGGTGTCTTCAGCCACGAGCTTCTCACGCAGTTCCGGTCTGCCCGCCAGCGCCTTTTCGATAGCGTCCCCGAGGAATGCCTGCCACCAGACGAAGTTGCGCTCTTCGGCGTAGGTCGTGCCGATGTAGTAGTGATAGCCGTAGGTGGGGTCGGTTTTGATGTCGCGCCGGTAGCGGTTGATCGCCTCGTCGTACGCCGCTCCGACGAGGCGGATGTCGTTCTCAAGCGTCGGCGAATCGGCTTTTAGAGCCACCGCCCGTTCGTACGAAACCGGCATGAGGTACGCCGTGCGGTGCCCGCGGCGGACATAATCCACGCGGCGGCGGGTGATTTCGGTCTTCGCGGTGGCGTATGCGTTTTCCAGCAGATCCCACGCCTCCTGCCGGGCGTCGGCAGGCCAGAAATCGAACTGATCGAATATCCAGTCGAAGCCCTGGAACCATTTTCCGGGGCGTTTTACCTCCATCCAGCGGCGTTCCAGACACTCGTAGAAGGCACGCATCTGTGCCGCCGCTTCGCCGAACATGCGGTCGTACCATTCGTCCAGCAGTTTTGCCGGGTCGAGCGAGGAATCCCACCCGAGGCGCGAGGCGAGGTAGAACTGCGCACCATTGTGCGCCCAGTGGGTGTACGCCTCGCAGTGAAAGCCTACCACGCCGATGTCGGCAATACGCTTGATCGTCCGCCCCGCGATTTCGTGGTACACGCGCGGCATGAACCACCCCAGCGCGTAGTAGTCGTAATAGGCCACAAGGTGAGCGACCTTGCGCCATTCGTGCAGGGTGTTGAAATCGTTGGCCTCGTATTCAGGGTCGAAGTACTGGCTGGAATCCACCGTGAGGAACACGACGACGTTCGGCGGCAGCTTTTCTTTGCGCCGCGGCGGCAACACGGTTGCCCAGTAGCCGTACGTGCCGAGGTGTTTATCCGGGTGGCTCTTGAGGATCTCCTTCGCCACTGCCTCCACCCAGTAGAAGTAGCTGTCGGAGTAGATCTTGTTTCCCCGGTGCATGGGCATTCCTGCGTCGAGTGCGGCGCAGTTCGGGCACTCGCAGAACTCCTTCGTGTCGTTCGGGCAGAGGCTGAAGGTCCGGTGGGTGGGGTTCTCGTTGAAGTATTTCCGCGCGGCCTCGACACCGATTCGGATGACGTCCGGGTGCGTCATGCAGGGCTGCGGGCCGAAATGCCCATCGGGGATGATTCGCTTGCCGCCCCGCATCGCGAAGTACTCCGGGTGGTCACGGTACTGGTCGGGCGGCATGATGGCGTGCATGTTGTGGCTGTGGCCGTAATAGGGAAGCGTGCGGTTGCCGTCATCCACGCGATTCCGCCGCGCCCAGGTCAGGTCCGGGCCGAGCAGCGTCCGGAAGCCGAACGTCGGGCGTTCGGTTCGGTCCAGCGGGCCTACGGTGACCTCCCTGCGTACTGGAATGTCCTCAAACAGCGGGTCCGCCATGCCCCACAGAACGCCGAGGTCGTCGGTGAGGAAGCCTGCCACTCCGTGCGTGGTGCCGAGGGTTGTCGGCCCTGCGATCACAAGGCGCGGCCGACCGTTTTCCGCGCACACGGCGACTCGATAGCCGTTCACCGGCAGCGATTCCGGCAGAAACCGCGATTTCTCAACGAAGTTCGTGCGTCCGATATGGATTTCCGCTCCGTCGCCGGGCTGGATGCCCTCGGTCAGCACCGGCAGCGTCGGCCCGGCCATGCGCTCGATCACGTGCACGAAATCTGCGACTGCATCGAGCAGACGAGGTTCGGGAGTACGGGGTACGACGATGACGGCGCACGCCTTTCCGTCGCGCGCGATGGTGAACTGATTGTTCCTGTCCGGCATGGTGGGTCCTTTCTGCTCGGTCATTCCATCGGTAGATAGGGTGGCTGATCGGAGACGTAGTCCGGGTAGATACGCCGTTCGCCCATGGATTTGTTCGTCCACCGGCGGTACCCGACTGTGCGGCGGTTCCGCGCTGTGTCGTTCATCTCACTGAACGTCGGGCTGGTTTCGAGAAGCCTCTGGCGCACCTGCGGCCGGTTAACGAGCGCCCGGTCAATGCAGCGCAGGATGTCGAGCTTGATCCATTTCGTGCGCTCGTGGAAGCGGTAACCGCGATAGTAAGTGTCGGAATAGGCAGGATCGCCCTCGACCCCGGTGAAGTAGGTCGTCATGAACATTTCGAACTCGTCGAGGACTCGCATGATCTCCTCTTCGCTGCTTTCGGGGGTCAACGCGTGCGCCCATTCGAATGCGCGGGCGACGCGGTAGGCGGGTTCGTGCCCGGCACGGATGTACGCTACCCGCTGGCGCGTGACCTCGGTGTTCGCAGCGCGAAGCGCGGCGTTCAGGTGGTGCCACGCGGTCTCCCGGTAGAGCGGCGGGTAGGCGGCGAACTCCTCCCACATGCGGTTTGAACCGGCGAACCAGAAGCCCCGGCGATCGGCGTGCGTCCACGCGCTGTCCAGTGTCACGTAGAACCGCTGCATCTGGGGCGCGGATTCCCGGAACATTGCGCGGTACCAGTCGCCCATGATGCTGTCGGCGTTCGCGGTTGGCTCCCATGCGAGCTTCGCGGTGAGGTAGAGTGCCGGAGCGAGGTGCGCCGGATGGGGGTGACCCTCCGCATACAGGCCGTCTATGCCGGTGCGGGCGAGGTAGGGCATCCTCTCAGCCACCAGCGAGGTGAAGTTGCGCGGCAGAATCCATCCGAGGCTCGGGTATTCGTACAGGAATACATGAGCCGCGACGCGTTTCCATGCGGCCAGAATGGCGTCGTCCTCCTGCCGGTAGGCCGGGTCGAAGTGCTGGGTGGCGTCCTGTGTCAGAAAGACGACGACGTTGTCCGGCAAGCGGGTTATGTGGCGCGGAGGCGGTTCTGTGGCGTCGTACGCGTAGGCGCTGATGTAGCGCCCGGGATGCGTTTCCCTGAGCGCCTTCGCCACC
>Ga0116178_10000933_pt1 | contig 25157 bp, 29 predicted proteins | sample AD_STIC12_MetaG_FD_89880 | JGI IMG/M metagenome (GOLD analysis project Ga0116178, IMG submission 89880) | Active sludge microbial communities of municipal wastewater-treating anaerobic digesters from USA - AD_STIC12_MetaG | ecosystem: Engineered > Bioreactor > Anaerobic > Digestate | place: USA... | reverse complement strand
GTCGTTCTTCATGTAGGCATCCTTGCCTTTAAGGTATAGCTGCATTGCTTTCCCGCGATCACTGCATGCTGTCATGGCGATGATGCAGGCAGCAATCGCGATACTGATATTGGTTTTCTTGATTGCTTTGTTCATGTGTGGTGTCCGATGTGCTGTAGAATAGTTACTGTAGCAATGAGGCGGACCAGTCACCGCTTTAGTTCTATCTTGTTTCCAAGTTTTAATTCGTTGACCAGCGCATTTTCATACGCTTTCAGCTGGGCATTGTGGTAATCTCGCATCACTGTTTCATGCGCCTGTGTGCGAGCTGTTGCATCGCTAATCCCTATGCTCTTGTACATCGACTCATATTTTTTGATGAGCTTGTCACGGTCACTGGCCGTTAGTGTTGAAGCAGGGCTTTTGCGGTCTTCGGCAAAAAATCTCTTTTTCACATAATACTGAGCCATCGCATCCCGGATTGTGATCCAGAGAAACTGGCGGAACTCATCATTGTCGTAGGCGCGTTCTTTTAGTCCTTGCAGGATCAGCAGATTCTGATTGAGTACGGTGTCAAGATATAGGGCATGGAGGTTCTTGTCGTTGAGAGCGCGTTTGTAGTCCTCTGGCCTGGTGTACCATTTAACCAAGAGTTCTCGATCCTTTTCGATTACGTTTTTCCGGTATCGATACTCATTGTTTATCTTTATCAGCCATTCGTCGCTTTCTGCGATCTTCTTGAAATCATTGGCGTACTTTGTTTTTGCTGCATCAAGAAGCGAGTCCGAGCAGCCGGGAAGCAAGAACAGCCAGCAAGACAAGAGGAAAAGATCAAAAGATATCCTTTTTGCATATTGACCGGACATGGAAAATCACCTCGAATGGAATCGAAAAATTGCTATTGGTGAAGTATGGATGCTCTTCTAGTAATCAGCAAGGCCTGGATGTGCAGTTGTTGCCGCATGTGCGCTCGATCATAGCTAGTAGTTTGGTATATCTTTGGTGAAAAGTGTCGAGCAGAACCCTTTCAATTTATGGTTAAATGTATATTTTTGAGCAGTGGATTCCTTGGTGAATTTTTGTCAATTTTTTTTCATATGAAAATCGAATGGAAAACCTATTCAGTAATAAATTTATTTTGCCAAGGATGTGACATAACGGGCATATCACATCTGCTTGTTGAAGTGTATTCCGGTCATTACAACTTATTTGTGTTTCCCGTGTTGTGGTTGTCGGGAGTAAAGGTCTTGTTCTGGTTATAGTGTGTATTTTTAGAGTTCGGAAGCGAGACAAAAAACACGTAATCACGGTAGATTTGGTTATTGATGATCTAAGGTGTTTCGCTTCAACCAAATGGGAATTTTCAGGCCTTTAATTAAGCTGGCAAATCCCCCAGTAAAATTTGATTCCTTCTCGTATTGATCCTTATACGCTCCAAGCGTGCATTCTGGAGCTTCTGCTTCCGTTCATCAAGAATAGCCTTCTCGCGTCCATTAAAAACGTCAACCGGTTTCAAATATTTTATGCCGGCATGGTACCGATTGTTGTTGTATTCATACACGTAATCCCGGATGACACGTTCCGCCTCGGTAAAATACGTGGGGCTGTTGGGGCGTAACGCCTCATCACGGATCAATCCGACAAAACGCTCCGCCTTGCCGTTCGTCTCGGGATGCTTGAGGCGGGTCGGTATGTCTATGCAATTATTCACAAATAATATCTTCTTGAAATCATGGCTCACAAATTGGGACCCATTGTCATGAATGACCATCGGCTTGACTCCGAGATAGCAGTCCAGCGTTCTCTGGGTGAAAAGCTCGACGGATAGTTTCGACATGTCCGTCATGAGCTCCCAGCTCAAAAGATAGCGGGAATACCCATCCAGCATGAATATCAAATAGTAATGAACTCCCCGTATGATAACATAGGCAATGTCCGTATGCCAATGATGGTGCACGTACAACGGCTTCCTCTCGTATTCCTTCAGGGCCCCATCGTGAGCCTTGTATACCCTGCCAAGCAACCGGTGAGCCCGTAAAACACGATACACGGCCGATTCTGACAGATAAACGATGTTCTCATCGACCATCTGCCATGTGAATTTGCGATACCCGAGGGATCGCAGGTGCTCAGCACTCGTTCGGTACACTATAACCTTTTGTATCTCCTCTTCAAGGATATGCATCGGAAAAATCTGTCGGACACGGTCGACCTGTTCACGCGACCACCGGCTCAATTGACTTGCGCTTATCCCCAGTAACCGGAGTACGTGCTGTTTACTCCAGCCAGTTCGCTTCATCGTGACCATAATGTAGCCCTTGATCTTCTCCCGAATCTCGGCAGCATAATGACGGCCTTGGGCTATCCCATATTCTTTTTTTTTAAATCGATGTTCTCCGTCACGACTTCGGCTATGACCTCCTTCATCCGGGAGATCTCGGAAGCCATGCGGTCCTTTTCACGATCCACCGCAGCCTTGGTCCGCCCCTGCGATTTCTCCTGGAAAAACGCCAAGGCTCCCTCGAAAAAGTCGTTCTGCCATCGATAGTACATGTTCGGATGTATGCCATGCTCCTGGCATATCTCCGTGACCGTCTTCGACCGGCTTAGCACTTGCTTGACAATCCCGAACTTCTCCTCGGCTGAATACCGTTTCCGCAGCTTTTTCGTCATCGATTCCTCCGTAGTATATCCTCGGAGGATTTACCAACTTATTTTTACCCTAATTTCTTCTCGATTTCATTGAAGCGGGACAAAGGCACTATCCAAGTGTAAGATAAAGTGTAAGATAAAAGGATATTCGTAGATACATATAGATATACAAAAAAACCATTAATGCTTGACTTTCCTGCATGATAATATGCGAAGATACACATAAAAGCGCATTGGTGTCAGTGCCAGCCTCGCCTCACATGCAGGAGGTCACTGGTTCGAGTCCAGTATCGCCCAAGCGTACGTCCTGATCCCGTCAGGGCTGGGAACCCTCCGATCCTCGGCATTTCTTACTAATTCTACTTTCATGCATCTGCAGCATTCGTGCGGCACACATGTACCGCAATGTGCGTCACTGGCACTCGCATAATTAGATCGTTGACTGCGCCGCATGATTGGAGTATACTTGCTTCGCGTGGGGTTTGTCGGTCAACGCATCCCCGGGATGGATCATACGGGCATAGCCCATGAGATGATTATAATGCGGCGGGAGGTCGCGATGGAAGTCCAAATACGCATTGCCGGCGCCGCGGGACAGGGCCTTCAAACCGCCGCCGATCTGCTCGGCCGGGCCCTCACCCGGGCCGGAAGCTTCGCCTACTTATATACCGACGCGGAATCGAGGATCCGCGGCGGGCTGAACTTCTCCCACCTGCGCTGTTCCGACCAGCCGCTCCACGGCATCAGCCAGCAGATCGATATCCTCGTGGCGCTGACGGACGCGGCGGTAACGGAGTTTTCCCATCTCGTGTCCACGAACGGCATCATCCTGTGCAATCGGGAAAACACGCATCCTCGAACGGCGCCCTTCACCCTGGCGTCACTGCTGGCGGAAATTGGCGGCGACAAGGCCCTGGCGCTCCTGTCCGCGGCCATCGTGTGCGCGCTGTTGGATATTCCGCGAGGGTTGATGGAATCCCTGGTGCGCGATCATTTCGGGTCGGGCGCGGCGCTCGAATCGAACCTGCGGGCCCTCGAGCTCGGGTATCGGAAGGCGGGGGAGCTTGATCACGCTACGCGGTTCAGGATCGCCCATGCGCCCGCGAAGGCGCCGCGCCTGTGGCTCGCCGGCCACGAATCCGTGGCATTCGGCGCTATCGCGGGCGGCGTGCGCTTCGTCGCCTCGTATCCCATGAGCCCGTCCACCGGGACCCTGACGGACCTGGCCGAGTGGGCGCGCGAGGCGTCCCTGGTGGTGGAACAGGCGGAGGATGAAATCGCCGCCATCAACATGGTCGCCGGCGCTTCCTACGCGGGGGCGCGCGCCATGACCACGACATCGGGCGGCGGATTTTGCCTGATGACCGAGGGCGTTTCGCTTATGGGGATGATAGAGGTCGGCGGGGTGATACTTATCGCCCAGCGGCCCGGCCCCGCCACCGGGCTTCCCACGCGTACCGCCCAGGGGGATCTGCACCTGGCGTTGCACGCCGGGCACGGCGCCTTCGCGAAGGCCATCTTCGCCCCGAAGAACCTCCAGGAGTGCTACGAGCTTACCGCACGGGCCTTCGAGGTGGCCGAGCGGTTCGGCTGTCCCGTGTTTGTCCTGACCGACCAGCTGCTCCAAGACAGCCAGGCGACGATGGACGCGTTTTCCACGAAGGAGATCTCCCAGAAACGGGGCCTGCTGTCGGAAGCACAGCTTGCGGACATGAGTTCGTACCACCGGTATGAACTCACGGACTCCGGGGTCTCGCCACAGGCGGCCCCGGGAATATCGAAGCACGTCGTCGTGGTGGACTCCGACGAGCACGATGTGGACGGCCACCTGACCGAGAAGCCCATCATTGCGGAACAGATGTGCCAGAAGCGGTTGCGCAAGATCGCCTCGCTAAAATCGTCGCTCGACTTCGAGCCCATCGTCGAGGGACAGAAGTCGAGCCCGCACCTGGTGATAAGCTGGGGGAGCACCTATGAAACCCTGCGGGAGGCGCGGAACCATCTGAAAAAAAAGAACGCCCTGTTCGCGCACCTGCACCTGTCGCAGGTCTGGCCCCTGCCCGTGGAACGGCTGAAGGCCCTGTTCGCGCGATACGACAGAATCATACTCGTTGAAAACAATGCCGTACCGGAGCTGGGGTCCCTGCTGTGCGAATGCACGCAACGGGCGCACGACGTGTTTATCAATCGCTTCGACGGGCGCCCCTTCTCGGTGGAAGAAATGGTCTCGCGTTTAACGGAGGTGCTGCCATGACCGTGCGCATAGATGATTACCGGAGCGCCGTGGAGAACCACTGGTGCCCGGGGTGCGGAAACTTCGGCATTCTCGAAGCGGTGAAAAAATCCCTGGTGCAGCTGGACCTGCCTCCGGAAAAAGTCGTGGTGTGCACGGGCATCGGCCAAGCGCCCAAGCTGCCGCATTACCTGCGGGTGAACACCTTCAACGGGCTCCACGGCCGGGAGGTCGCGAGCGCCACGGCCATCAAGTGCGCGGCGCCGGACCTGACGGTCCTGGTGCATGCCGGCGACGGCGGGGCCTACGGTGAGGGCGGCAATCACTTCCTGCACGCCATCCGCCGCAACATCGACATCACCCTGGTGGTCCACGACAACAAGGTCTACGGGCTGACCAAGGGCCAGGCGTCGCCCATGACGACGCGGGGAACAAAGGCCAAGATCCATCCCCACGGCGTTCCCAGCAATGCGCTCAATCCACTGGCCCTGGCCATCGCCCAAAATTGCGGTTTCGTCGCGCAGTGCATGTCGGCCCGGGGGGATCACCTGGCGGCCACGCTGTCGGCCGCCATCCGGCACAAGGGGTTTTCCCTGGTCCATGTCCTGCAGCCCTGCGTGAGCTGGGACAAGGTCCACACGTACGCGTATTACAAGGAGCACTGCTACGAGCTTGGCGCCGACTACGATCCGGGCGATCGAATGAAGGCCCTCGAGCTGGTTCTCGCTGAAGGCGACCGGCTGCCGCTGGGGATCCTGTACCGGACGGAACAGCCGACCTTCGAGGACCTGGCCCTGTCGCACCTGGACGCGCCCCTGCGCGATCTTCCGGTCGACTCGGGCCGGATTGAACGCCTGATGCCGAAATTTCAATGATTGGTTCGCCCGCGGTGCGGGCCCGCACGGGCGGTCGTTTTCGGTCACGCGTTGCGTGCAACAGGAGTCGCGCGTGCGTTTCGCATGCGGCGCAGTGGGCTGCCGCTACAGCGCCGATCCGTCCCGCTCCCACCATCGCGAGATGCGCGATGTCCCGTCGGGGATAATCGCGGCGCCGGGCGCGGGAGCGAGGAGCGCGATGCCGCGCGGGGCGGCCGCGTCGATGAGCTCCCGGATGGGCGCGTCCCAATCGTGAAAGGCGAGCGTGAAGGTGCCCCAGTGGATGGGCAGCAGGGCCTTTCCCCTGAGCGCGAGATGCGCGTCGATGGCGAGATGGGGGCCGAGGTGGATGTCGCGCCAGTTGTGGTGGTAGGCGCCGATCTCGAGCATAGTCACGTCGAAGGGGCCATGTCGCCGGCCGATCTCCGCGAAGCCGTCGAACATGCCGCCGTCGCCGCCGAAGAAGACGCGGTGCGCGGGCCCGATGATGACCCATGAGCACCAGAGCGTCCCGTTGCCGTTGATGAACAACCGACCGGAAAAATGCTGCGCCGGCGTCGCGACGAGGCGATGCGTCGGCCCCAGCGGCGCCTCCGCCCACCAGTCCAGTTCGCGTATCTGCCGCTGCGGAACGCCCCAGCCCGCGAGGATCGGCCCCACCCCCAGCGGAACGTAGAAATCGACCCCCCGCGCGGCCAGCCGCGTCACGGTCTCCCGGTCCAGGTGGTCGTAATGGTCATGGGATATGATCACGCCGTCGAGCGGCGGCAGCTCCTCGATCGCGCAGGGCGGCGCGAAGAAGCGCTGCGGTCCCGCAAACCCCACGGGCGAAGCGCGATCGGACCAGACCGGGTCCGTGAGGAAGCGTTTGCCGCCGATCTCGATGAGGGCGCTCGAGTGCCCCATCCACGTTATGCGCAATCCATCGTGGGCGGGTCCCGCCGCAGGGGCGGCGTCCAGGCGGAAGGGGCCGGGGGCCACGGGCGGTCGGCGGACCTGGCCGCCGGTAATGAATTCCGCGGCGCTCCTGAGCAGCGTCCCCGGCTTGCTGATGGTCGTGGCGGCCGCGTTGCGGAAGCGGCGGCCGTCGAAATTGGGCGATGCCGTGCGAGGGAGCGGGAACCCGTTGTCGCCGGTGCGCTGCTGGACATGCCGCGCGCACTGTGAAACGGCGACAATCAGGCCTCCGGCGGCCGCGATCGCGATTCCCGCCTTGATCAGTATCGTCATTGGGCATTGCCTCCCCGAGGTTGGCCGCGCGAACTTCCGGTGCGCAACAGGCGCGGATCTCGATTTCTATGCAATTTGGTTTCAGTACTGGCCGTTAGTCATTTTTTTTTCGGTGATGTTGCAGAAAAATCAATATTTTGGTTGACGATAATACGTATACGAAATATATTTATATCAATCATACTTAAACGAATATTACACAAGGGTTATAAAATGGATATCGTGAATGTTGATCCCCAAGACTGCCCGTATTACCTGCTCACCCGGGCGTCGCTTGCCATCACCGCAGCGTTTCGGAAGGCCTTCACGGGGGCGGGCGTCGAGGATGTGCGGCCGGCGTATCTTGGCGCGCTGATGTGCCTGTGGCGTGAGTGTTGCGTGGACGAGGCGCTGGGCAAGTTCGGCGGCGAGGGTGGCATGAAGCTGGCCGACCTGGGGCGGTGCGCGGGTCTCGAGCCGTCCACCATGACCGGCCTCATCGATCGCATGGAGCGCGACGGGCTGGTGCGGCGCGAGGACGATCGCAGCGACCGTCGCGTGCAGCGCATCGTCATCACCGAGAAGGGGGACGCGCTGCGCGCCGCCGTCATGGAGGCCGTCACGGCGACCCTCCGGCGGTCCTTCGACGGGATCGACATGAACGAGCTGGATGTCTTTAAAAAGGTCCTCCGGACCGTGCTGTCAAACGCCAATAGGGGTGAATCGAATGAATGAAAAACGACGTATCGGCTACACCTGCGCCTACACGCCGCTTGCGCTGATCCACGCGGCGGGGTTTTCGCCGTACCGGATCCTGCCCGATGTCGATTGCGCCGACCGCGCCGGGCAGGTGCTGCACGACAATCTCTGTCCGCACGTGAAGCGCGTTCTGGACCGCGCGATGGCGGGAAGCGTGCCGGAGCTCGCGGGCGCGGTGTTCATGAACAGCTGCGACGCCATGCGGCGGCTTGCGGACGCCTGGGCCGCCGTGCGGCGGGACGTTCCCGCGGCGCTCGTCGACCTCCCCGTGGTGGTGAACGACCGCACGGTGTCCTTTTTTCGCGACGAGCTGGAACGGTGTGCGGGGATCCTCCAATCGTGGGGCGGCGTGATAATGAGCGACGCCTCGATCGCGGAGGGCGTCGGGACCCATAACCGGATCGCCGAGCGCCTCGAGCGCCTGCGCGCGCTCGCGCGGGAGGGACGGCTTCCCGGCGGCTTTCCGGCGCTGCAGGAGGCGTACAATCTCGCATCGACGGCGCCGCCCGAGGAGGCGATCGCGCGCCTCGATCACATAGAATCAAGCGCGCTCGCGGCTCCCTCCGGGGACGGCATTCCCGTGTTCGTGTTCGGCAATGTGCTGCCGGAGCCGGAGGCCTTCACGCTGTTCGAAGACGCCGGCGCGCGCGTGGTGGGCGAAGACCTGTGCACCGGCTCGCGCCTCTTCGCGCGCATCGACGCGGCCGGGCCCGATCCGCTCCGCGCGATCGCGTCGTCGCTTCTCGGACGGACGGCGTGCGCGCGCACCTTCGACGCCGAGCACCCCGGCGGTCTCGCGGAGACGGTCGTGACGCGCGCGCGGGAGTTCGGGGCCCGCGCGGTGATCGCGTACACGGCCAAGTTCTGCGACCCGTATATCGCGCGCATGCCTGCGGTCCGCGACGCGCTCCGGACCGAGGGGATCCCCTTTCTGGCCCTCGAGGGCGACTGTACGCTGCGCTCCATCGGCCAGCACCGCACGCGCCTCGAGGCGTTCATTGAGATGATGAGGTAATCGCCATGATGCATGAATTCTTTTCGAACCTTGAATCGGGGCTCTCGAAGGCCATCGACGCCGGAGAGGCCAGCCCGCGGAAAATCTACGCCCGCGAGCTCGCGCGCCTGGGCACACGGCTCTACGGCGGCAACGGCGGCGTCGCGTGGTGCGGCATCACCGCGCCCTTCGATCTGCTCAATGCGATGGGCGTCACCTCGTGCTTCGTCGAATTCGTCGGCGCGATGCTCGCCTCGACGGGCGTGGTGGGGTCCTTCATCGAGGAGACCGACCACATGGGCTACTCGTCCGACGCGTGCAGCTATCATCGCGCGGTCATGGGCGCGTCGAGAAAGGGGATGGTGCCGGAGCCCGCTTTCTTGGTGGGGACCACCAATCCCTGCTCGGGCGGGCTCGCCGTCATCGAGAACCTCGCGCGCCGGTTCGGGAAGCGGCAGTATGTGCTGCATATCCCGCAGGACCAATCGGGCGGGAACGTTCGTTTTCTCGCCGAACAGCTTCGCGACCTGTCGGCGTTCGTGGCCGCGCACACCGGCGCACCGCTCGATCCCGACGCGCTCCGGCGCGCCGTGTCGAACACCAATGAGGCGCGCGCCCTGATGGCGGAGGCCTACGAGTTCGCAAAGGCGGTGCCCTCGCCGGTCGCGACGAAAGACCTGGCCAACTACGGCATTGTGATGGCGCTGTTCCTGGGAACGGACGCGGCGGTCGATATCGCCCGCGCATTTCGCGACGAGTTCGCGAAGCGCGTTGCGGACACGAAAAGCGGCGTGCCCAACGAGAAGGTGCGCCTGCTCTGGATACAGAATCGCATCCAGTTCAAGAACGGGATCGACGACATCCTCGCCCGCGAATACGGCGCGTCCGTCGTCATCGACGAGCTCAACGATATCACGTGGGACGCCATCGATCCGGACGAGCCGTTCGAGGGCATCGCGCGGCGCTCCATCTCGATCCCGTTCAACGGTTCGATCGCGAACCGCGTGGCGCACCTGAAAAAGCTCGCGCGCGAGTATCGGGTCCACGGGGCCGTCAATCCCTGCAACTGGGGCTGCCGGCAGGGGACCGGCGCGCGCGGTCTCATCGAGGAGGGCCTGAAGGAAATCGGGGTCCCGGTGCTCAACCTCGAGGTGGACTGCATCGATTCGCGCAAGTTCACGGAGGGGCAGTTCCGGACCCGCATCGAGGCGTTCATGGAGATGCTGGCCGGTCGCCCGTCGCCGTGGTCGTAAGATACGATCTATCATTTTATCATCGTGGGGTAATGCCATGTATTTTCTGGGAATCGATATCGGAAGTTTGTCCTGTGACGCCGTGCTGATCGACGACGACGAGAACGTGATCGCCTCGTCGGTGGTCCCGACCGGCGCGCGCAACCGCGAGTCCATCGCGCGCGTTTCGGCCGAGGTGCTGCGCGATGCGGGAGTCGATCGCGGCGCCGTCCGCGCCACGGTCTCGACCGGCTATGGGCGCGACCGGGTGGACGACCGCCTGGCGTCCGTGACCGAGATCACCTGCCACGCGCGCGGGATCGCGAAGCTCGTCCCGGGGACGCGGCTTTTGGTGGACATCGGCGGGCAGGATTCGAAGGCGATCCTCATGGCGCGCGACGGCCGGGTGGTCGATTTCGCGATGAACGACAAGTGCGCGGCCGGCACCGGGCGCTTCCTCGAGGCGATGGCGCGCGCCCTGCAGGTCGACATCGACGAGATGGGGCCGCTCGCGGCGGGCGCCGAGGGACGGCAGACCATCAGCAGCATGTGCACGGTCTTCGCCGAGAGCGAGGTGGTCTCGCTCATCGCCGATGGGACGCCGGTGAACGAGATCGTCCACGGGATCAACCGCTCGATCGCGGCGCGCGTCGCGGGGATGGTGAAGCGGATCGCGCCGGACCACGGCGCGCTCCCGGCCGCGATGTCCGGCGGCGTTGCGCGAAATTGCGGTGTGGTGGCGGCCCTCCGCGGCGCGCTGGGGTGCGAGGTCGCCGTGCCCGCGCTCCCCGATACCGTGGGGGCGCTCGGCGCGGCCCTCATCGCGCGCGAGCGCTGTGCGGCGGGGGCAGCGGCCGTCTAGGGGGCGCGCGTTAGCGCAGGAATGCCTCGTACGCTCGTATCTTCTCGTCGAGGCGCGCGGCGAGATGGGCGCTGCAGTTCCCGAGTGTTTCGCGAATGACGATCGCCTCGTCGCGATAGGCCGCGCGCTTCGGGCGGTCCCACTCCTCCGGCGGCTCCTGGAGGTTGACGATGCGGTCGGCGAGCTTGACAATTCCCACCTCGCGCGGCTGCTCGCGGATGCGGCGAAGCGAGTCGGCCATGCGCGCCTCCTTCGGGAGCGTCGGGTCCTTGGAAAGCGCCCGGACGCCGTCGGCGATGTCACGCCCGAACGACCCGACGATATCCTGGTAGGTCGCGGCGGTGTCCTCGAGCGTGTCGTGGAGGATGGCGCAGAGGACGGCGAGGTCGGGACGGTCGGATCCCTCGCGCGCGAGGGAACGCATCACCTCGGCGCAGACGGACAGCGGATGGACGATGTAGGCGTATCCCCGTCCGGGGACGGTTTGCCCGTCATGCGCGCTCGCCGCGAAATCGATCGCCAGTTGCACCCTGTCCCCCGACCACATGGCATTCCTCCTTCGGTTGGGAATCAACGAGCACGCATGCAGTGAAATGTCAACAGCTTGGCGGTGATTCCGTTCGGTTTCTCGCCGTATTCGCGACGATCATTTTTGGCGTATCGGATACGACGTGCTACGCTGGTCTTCGCCGAATGAACGAGGGCGATGATGATGCACCGCGCGAAACGCAACCGGCTGGCGAACGAGACCAGCCCCTATCTGCTCCAGCACGCCGAAAACCCGGTGGACTGGCACCCGTGGGGCGACGAGGCCTTCGCGCTCGCCCGCGCGCTGGACCGCCCGGTCTTCCTCTCGATCGGCTACTCGACATGCCACTGGTGCCACGTCATGGAGCGCGAATCGTTCGAGGACGATGCGGTGGCGGCGCTCATGAACCGCACCTTTGTGTGCGTCAAGGTGGACCGCGAGGAGCGTCCCGACGTCGACCGACTGTACATGGACTTCTGCCAGGCCATGACGGGCGCGGGCGGCTGGCCGCTCACCATCGTCATGACGCCCGAGAAGAAACCCTTCTTCGCGGCAACCTATCTGCCCCGCACCGCGCGTTACGGCAGGACCGGCATGATGGAGCTTGTTGCGCGCATCCAGGCGCTCTGGCGCGAGGACAGGCCGCGGATTGAAGAAACCGCGGAACAGGTAGCCGCCGAACTCGCGCGTCATGCGGGGGCGGTCTCACGATCTCCCGGTGCGGGCCCCTCCGCCGACGCAGCGTTTGCCTCCCTGGGGCGGCATTTCGACCGCGCCCACGGCGGATTCGGCGGCGCGCCGAAATTCCCCACGGCCCACGTGGTGTCGTTCCTCGCGCGCTACGGGGCCCGGACCGGCCGCGCCGAGGCGCGCGAGATGGCGGAGAAAACGTTGCGCGCGATACGGCGCGGCGGGATCTACGACCAGCTGGGCTTCGGCGTCCACCGGTATGCGACCGACGCCGAATGGCGCACCCCGCATTTCGAGAAGATGCTCTACGACCAGGCGGCGCTCGCGCGGGCCAGCCTGGACGCCTTCCGGGCATTCGGGGGCGAGGCGCATGCGTCGATGGCGCGCGAGATATTCGCCTATGTTCTGCGCGACCTCGCCGCGCCCGACGGCGCCTTCTACACGGCCGAGGACGCCGACAGCGAAGGGGTCGAGGGCCGGTTCTATCTCTGGCGTCGCGAGGAGATCGTGCGCATCGCGGGCGCGGCGCGCGCGGACTGGTTCGCCCGAATCTACGGCGCTGGTCCGAGCGGAAGTTTCCGAGACGAATCGGACGTCGGGGACGATGGCGGTATCGTCCTGCGCATGACGGGTGAGGTCGACGAGATCGCGCGCGCGTCCGGCGCTGATGCCGCCGAGGTGCGCGCAATGCTCGAGGAGGCGCGGCAGTTGCTCTTTGAGGCGCGCGAGCGACGGGTGCGGCCCTTTCGCGACGAGAAGGTGCTCACGGATCTGAATGGCCTCATGATTGGCGCGCTGGCGCATGGCGCGATCGCGCTTGACGATCCCTCGCTCGCGCTCATCGCGTGCCGGGCGGCCGATGTCATCCTCGCCGAGCGGATGACCGCTGATGGCGGGCTCGTGCACGGGAACGCCGGTGCGCGCCCGATACCGGGCATGGCGGACGATTACGCCTTTCTCATCGAGGGACTGATCGCGCTCTATGGGGCGACCTTTCGGGCGGTGTACCTCGAGCGCGCCAGTGTGCTGAACGATTTTTTCATCGCGCATTTCTGGGACGACGCGACCGGCGCCTTCTTCTCGACCGCGGACGATGAGGGCGGCGATCTGCTCTTCCGGAAAATAGAGTTAGCCGACGGCGCCATACCCTCGGCGAACTCGGTCGCGATGGGGAACCTGTCGCGCCTGGCCCGACTGACCGGGCGCGGCGAACTGGCTGAGATGGCCGTGCGTATCGCGGGCACCTATCCCGACGGGCTCTCGGAACATCCGAGCGCCTGCGCCGGGATGCTCGCCGAGAAAGAGTTCATGATGGCGGCGCCCTGCGACATCGTCATCGCGGGCGATCCGGAGTCGGACGCCGTTCGCGATCTCATACGCGCGGCCCGAGCGGGCGCGCCGCCGCAGGCCCTCCTGCTCGTTGCGGGCCCGGCGGGCGGGTCGGCGGATCTTGCGGGCATCGTCGAGAACGCGTCCGGGTATATATATCCGGAGTCAGGCGCGGCGGCGTATGTGTGCGGAAATTTTTCCTGTCGGGAACCGGTATATACGCCGGAGGCGCTATCAACACTATTACAGGCAATAACGGGGGACGATAATGGATCTTAAGGATTATTTCGAGACGCGCCAGGGGACCGGCGTGCTGGCCACGGCGGACGCGCAGGGGAACGTCGATGCGGCGCTGTATTCACGCCCGCATGTCATGGACGACGGCACGGTCGCCTTCATCATGAACGATCGGGTGAGCCATCGGAACCTGCAGTCGAATCCCCGGGCGGCCTATCTGTTCACGGAATCGGAAAACCGGCGCGACGGCATACGGCTGTACCTGGTGAAGTCGCGGGAGACGGATGATCCCGCCGCGATCGAGCCGCTGCGTCGGCACCGATCCGCCGGCGGCGATGACGGCAAGAAGCTCTTCCTAGTCGTTTTTACGGTCGAACGGACGAGGCCGCTCGTGGATGCGGCGCCGTCAGGATAAGGGATAGAGCCGCGGCTTCATCAGGTTCTCGACGTGGAGCCGCTGGCGCTCGAAATCCTCGTCGCTCGTGATCTCCTCGAGTTGTATCATGTCGTCGTAGATGAGCTTCACGCGCGAGAAGGGCTTGGGCAGCATGAAGCGGTCCCAGCTCTTGAAGAACCATGCTCGGTCGACCTGGATGTAAAAGGGTACGATACGCGCCTTCGCCTCCTGCGCCAGCCGGATGAGCCCGGGTTTTACGATGCCGATGGGCCCGCGCGGCCCGTCGAGGATGTGCGCCGCCAGGCGGTGTTCCTTCAGGTGGGCGATCATGTCCTTGAGCGCCTCGGCGCCGCCCCTCGATGACGATCCGCGCACGGTGACCCAGCCCGTGCGATTGGCGACCTGCGCGATCACCTCGCCGTCCTTGCTCTTGCTGATCATGAGCCCCGGATGATGTTTCGCATAGGTCTTGTAGTAGCGGATGGCCGCGAAGAACTGCTGGTGCAGGCAGCACAGCAGAATGACGCCCCCCTCCTTGAGGTGCTTCATCCCCGCCTCCTCGTTGTGCACCGTGAGCCGGAAGGTCGCGGAGTACAGGCGAATGATCCGATAGACGAGCGCGGGGAGCAGATGAATTCCCAGAAAGTAGCGAAAGCGTTTCAGCATGATTAGACTCCTTGCCGGACAGGCGTGCGAGCGCATATGCGTATGGACATTCGCCGGCGAGAGAATGAACATGCCATGCACGAGTGGCTCACTGTGAGATCGCGGGAGCGGCGCATGGGCCGCTGTCCCGCTTCCGTGGCTCTGAGACCATGTCGCCGTGGAAAATCAAAAAGAACACGCGGCGAACGGCGTGCGATACATCGACCGACGATCAGTCCTCGACGATATCGTAGACGATATTGAACGACGAAAGGCACGCGAGCACGGCGCGTAACGGCAGACCGGACGTGGTGCGGACAAGATGCTCGTTGGCGACGTCGCGGTACTCCCAGCGGTGATGGTCGTCGGCGACGATCATCCCGCGCGATTCGAGAGAATCCATGTCGAAGAGGTGTACGCGCATGTCCGGTTCCGTGTCGCGGCGGCGCCGCGATCAGCACTCATCCTTGTAGAGGGCCATGTAGTCAACGATAATTTTCCGCGCCGGTTCGCGCATGTCCATCGTGAGCGCGCCGTTGTCGAGGACCGCCTCCACCACGCGCCACACCTCGCACCAGCTTCGGTCCATGGCGCGCTGCGCGCGGGCGAGCGCGAGGACGATGGCGATGGTGAACGAGGCGCGGTTCTTGTAGTGCGCCAGCGTGAGGATGGGGATCGCCTTCTCGGGGTGCAGGTAATCGTCCATGGCCATGAGGTAGCCCAGGCAGAAGAGCTCGTCGGCTGAGAGCGTTTTCACGGAAACCGAATCGAGCTTTTTTTTGTGCCGTTCGGAGAGCATCGAGAGGAAAACCTGCGAATTCCGCCGCCCCTCGATTTTCCAACCCAGCGCGTTGATGACGGCCGCCTTGATGTCGATGGGGGTGCCGGGGGCTGCGAGAACGTCGAAGAGCGCGCGGTCGAGCTCCTCTTTTTTCGCGGCCTCGCGGACGACGGCATGGTCCTGGTAGGCCGCGGAGAATTCCGTCGCGGTGAGCGGGGAATCGGCCCGGGCCGGCAGCGCCGACGCGATCGTCGCGGCGAGAACGATGATGAACGGGATCGGTTTCATGGATGCGCCCATCTCCTATCGTCACTAAGATATGCGCTCTGCGCCGGTGCGGCAAGAAAAATATCCCCGAAGCGCATTTGTTATTGCAAAAACTGCGGTGCGGATGGCTGATGCGTACGGATCAACCCGGGAGGATATCCGTGCCATGAAATATTTCGCCTATGCCGTGGTGCTCATTGCCCTGCTATCCGGCGCGATGGTGCTGTCGCAGGGACGGACGGATGACGTCCGCACGCCCGATGCGACCCGCGAAACGAAGCCCGACGAGCCCGCCCGCGCGCCCGATACGCGGAAACCCGACGCGGACGCCCAGAAGCGTCCCGTTGACGATCCGGGCGCCACCGAACAGCCGGCGAAAAAAGACGCGGACACCGCGGCGCCCTCCGATGACGCGAAAAAAACTGTCGAGCCCGGAAAGGGGCCCGACACCCGCACGGCGGAGCCGGAAAAGAAAGACACGACCGAGCACATTATCATCGATCGCAAGGACCGTCCCGAGGACCATGCGCCCGAGCGGCCCGCCGAGAAGAAGGACCGCCGCGACAAGACGGATGATGACGCCCCGTCGCGGACGCGTCGTCTCGGCGACGAGGGGAAGTTTATTTTCGGCGCGTATGCGGGATACGGGTTCGTGTATCCGAGCGGCCTCATCGCCGGCACGGGGGACCAGGGCGCCGACGTGACCGCCGGCTATGCCGTGGGCGGCGAGCTGGGCTACATGCTTCTCGAGGGGGGCGGCCTGTTTCTGGGCGTGGAGTACGCGAGCAAGCCCATCTCCATCAACCGGACCTACATGCGCCTGTCGCAGCAAGTGCAGTACCAGCTCGCCTTCATCGATTATGTGCTCACCTATCGCGGTTTTTTCGACGCCTTCGATACGCGCAAGAGCCGCCTCTTCGCCGAGATCGGCATGTTTTACGGCTCGCGGAGCGGCAGGTGGGTGATGCGCGAAACGATGGGAAGCACCACCTATGAGCGCGACATGGCCACGCTCAAGCCCGGCAAGGTGCAAAACGAATACGGCATCTGCTTCGGCTTTGGCGTGCAGTTCGACGCGGCGCGTGACGTGAGCGTGAACGTGGGTTTGCGCTTCGAGATATCGCTCCAGAACGCCTTCGAATACGAGGACGAGCTCAAGACCAACCTGGGAATGCTCACCCTGGGCGCCTGCTACAAGTTCGATCCTTTTTAGCCGGTTGGTGTAGCAGCGGGTTTTTCGTTGCGACTATTTCCCTTTGCGTCCAATGTCCGGACACAAACGTCGTTGCCCCCTTCGTGCAGGGGGTTTCGTGTTTTTGGGGGTTGGGGCAATGGCGGGTGTGTGTAATTGGGCGAAGTGGCGAACAGCGTATCGGGCACTGAAGTTGAAGCTGTTTCCGGGTCGCATTCGAAAACAGGTATTCGCCAGCGCTCGGCAAATCTAGCGGCTGGTCGGAATTAATTAGTTCAACCGGTTAATCGTGAACGGCGGTGGGGTCAGGGGGTTTGAAAGACGCCCACGGTTTCGTCAAAGTCTCTTTTGCTGTGTATAACGGCCAATATTTTCACGCCATCCGGGGTTGTTCTATACATGATGCGATATGGCGGTACAATGAGCTCCCTCGCGGAAGCTTGCATGATTTCCGGTATCAGTCGTCCCATTTGCGGAAATGCATCGAGGATATCCGCCCTTGAGACGATCGAAGAGACTTCTATTCGCGCGTAATGAGGGGACTCTGTAGCGATATAATCATAGATTTTTTTGAGGTCCCGTTTTGCGGACTCGGTCCAGTCTACCATGTTTGGATTTCACGTTTTAATTCTTCTGCGGTAATGACCCTGCCGTTTCGTATGTCATCAAGGCCCGCATGGATTTTATCGATGACGTAGAGGCGATACATCATGTCTTCGATGGTTGCATTGTCGGGGAGCTTCGAGATGGCGGCTAAGGCTTCCTGTTTAATTGTTTGCATGGGTTTTACACCTCAGAGGATAGTATTCTGAGCGACTGTCGGCGTCGATTTTTTCACGATAGCAATTTCAATAATTTTATTCAAGGTTTTTTTGTCCTTCTCGTCCCTTATGCATCCGCTTGTGCGAATATGAGTTTTTTGCAGGATGCAGAGGATGTAAATGGATCTTTTTTAACCATTCCCTGCCGTCACGGCGCAACCGACAGCAGCTCCGAGACCGTCACGAAGCGGAACCCCCGTCGCCGAAGCTCGTCGATGATCCCGGGGAGCGCTGCGTGCGTGTGATGCCCGCGCCCGTTCACGTGCATGATGGCGATGGACCCGAAGCGCGCGCCGCCGAGCACGAAGCGACGGATCATCGCGGCCGAGACGCGCGGGTCGGGATCGCCCGAGACCACGTCCCATTGAATGAGCCGCAGCCCCAGCGCGCCCGCCGCCGCGACGAGCCGTTTGTTGTACCAGCCGAACGGCGCGCGAAACAGCGTTCCCTGCCTGCCGGCGATGCGGTGCATGATGTTCTGCGTTTCCTGGATCTCGTATCGCAGCGCGGCGTCGCCGAGGGCGCGCATGTCCGGGTGGGAATACGAGTGGTTCGCAAGTTCGAAAAAGGGAACGCGCGCGAGCTCCCGCGTCTCCTCCGGATGCGAGAGCATCCATCGTCCGCCCAGGAAGAACGTGGCCGGCGTGCGGGTCCGCGTGAGTATGTCGATGATGCGCCGGTCGTAGCCGGTCTTTTCGTTGATTCGCTCGCAGGCGTCGAAGGTAAGCGCGACCAGCGGCGTTCGCCGTGATCCGTGATAGATTGCGGCGGGTTTCACCGGGGAGAGGGCGGGCGCCTGCGCGTGCCGATCACCGCGCTCCGCTGGGCGCGCTTCGGTCGGGAGGATTGCCATACAGAACGCTGCGATCGTTATCGCACGCACCATGAGCACGTATCGCGCGCTCTTCGTCATGTCCGATGCCTAGAAGCGGCCGCGCGGTATTACGCTTCCGCGGCCGCCTTTCGCCGGCCCGTCCATATCCATCCGGCGATGCCGCCGATGATGAGGAGGATGCCGATCACCTGCGCCTGCGACAGTCCCAGCGGCCCGCGCGGATTGAGCCGCACGAACTCGACCAGGAAGCGCGGCAGCCCGTTCAGGATCATGTACAGGAAGAAGATGCGCCCGACGGGCCAGTCGAGCTTGCGCAGCTGCATGAGGAGCGCGAAGACGATAAACGAGAAGTACACCTCGAAGAACGGCGTGGGCAGCACCGGCGTGGTGGTGGGCACAATGCCGTTCGGGTAGGGCGTCGCGATGCCGAGCGTCGAGACGACGCCGTAGCAGCCGTCGCCCGCGACATGGCAGCCGAAGCGCCCGAAGCAGTAGCCCAGCGCCATCGACGGCGCTACGGCGTCGCCGACGGTGAGGAAGTCCTCGCCGCTCTTTCGGATGATGATGAAGCAGATGATGGCCGCCAGCACGAAGCCCCCGTAGGCCGAGAGCCCCTCGCCGGAGAAGATCATCGACTTCGCGCTCTGCCAGCTGGACGTGAAGTCGGACCAGTGTTCGAAGATGTGGAACATCTTCGAGCCGACGATGCCGCCGGGGATCGCGCCCAGCAGGATCCGATAGGCGAGCTCCGGATTGATGTCCCGCAGCTTGAGCTCGCGCTCGAGCAGCAGAAAGGCGAGATAAAAGCCCATGCCCAGCATGACGCCGTAGCCGCCGATCTGAAGGAATTTATACTGGAATAAGATGGGAAACATGATTGCCTCGCTGTGCGCTGTCTGTGGTTATTTCACGACCATGGGGCCCATGTCGTCCCTGCCGCCCAGCACGTGGACGTGCAGGTGCCAGATGACCTGGCCGCCGGCGGCGCCGTTGTTGATGATCACGCGGTACCCCTTCGCGTCGACGCCGGTGATGCGCGCGACCTCCTTGACGCCCAGGAACAGGTCGGCCATGATGCCGCTGTTCTCGGCGGTGAGCTCGTCGAGGTTTGTGGTGTGCGTCTTGTGCACCACCAACGCGTGCACCGGCGCCTGCGGGCTGATGTCCGCGAACGCGAACACGCGCTCGTTCTCGAAGATCTTCGTCGAGGGGATCTCCCCCGCGATGATGTTGCAGAACAGGCATCCCATGGCGCGCTCCAAAACCGATTTATTGTTGATTGTTCCGCCGGCGCCGGCGGATCGTGTTTGCAGGTACCGTACGCGATACTATTCGTCAAGAACATTATTGCGGGAATCGGAGCGGGGCGCCCGCGCGCATGGGGCGGGAAGCGGGACGGTGAGGCATCACGCATGAAAACCATCGACGACATTCGGGCCATCGTGTACGATCCCGCCGAGGAGCGCGCGCCGCTCGTCGCGCGTTTTCTCGCGCTCCCGGGAAAGCGGCATCTCGCCTGTACGGACCGCGAATCGGTTACGCGCGCCCTCGACGGGCTGCGGGCGGAAGGGCTCGACTCGAAGGAGGCGCTCGTCCTCCAGCGTTTCATGGGGCGCTTCTTCCAGAAGTGTCCCGGCTCGCCGCGGGTGATCTGCTGCAACTATCATCTCATCAACACCTGCTTTAACTGCTTGTACGACTGCGCCTATTGCTACCTGAACACCTACCTGAACTCCTTCGGGGTGGTGCAGTTCACGAACATACTCGATGTCGCCGACGAGATCGAGGCGCACGTGGCCGCGCGGCCAGCGGGGGCGGTGCTGCGCATCGGGACCGGCGAGTTCACCGATTCGCTGATGATGGACGAGGTGACCGGGATCGCGGCGTCGCTTATCGCGCGCATGAGCCGCTTCCCCAACGTGTTCCTGGAGCTCAAGACGAAGTCGGACAACGTGGGGCACCTGCTCGCGCTCCCGGAGAAGGGCAATGCGGTGCTCGCCTGGACGCTCAACACCGAGCGGAACATCGCGTTATACGAAAACGGAACCGCCGCGCTGGACCGGCGCATCGGGGCCGCGCGCGCGGCCTGCGCGGCCGGCTACCGGATCGCGTTTCACTTCGATCCGATGATCGCAGGCGAGGGCTGGGAGGCGGAGTACCGCGCGGTGGCCGCGCGGGCCCTCGCGGCGGTGGACCCGGCGCGCGTGGCGTGGGTGTCGCTGGGGGGCTTTCGGTACGCGTCGGGCTTTCGCGAGATCATCCGAGCGCGCTTCCCCGACGAGGCGCTCACGCGCGCGGAGATGTTTCCCGGCATCGACGGGAAGTATCGCTATCTGCGCCCGCGGCGGCTGGCGATGTACCGCGCGATGCGCGAGTGCATCAACGAGCTCGCCCCGGACGCTTTCGTCTACCTGTGCATGGAGGGCGCGGACATGTGGGAGGATTTCGCCGGGGCGCGCTACGCCTCCTCCGATGATCTGGAGGAGGACATCGCGCGCCACCTGCGCCGGACCGTGCTGCGCTAGTCGCCGGTCACGATCACCGTGAGGCTCTCGTAGATGAGCCAGTTGAAATACGGAAGGCGCAGCATCACGCGCTCGTAGTCGACCGAGTGGACGCGCGTGATCTTCGCCTCGTCGGCGGCCTTGCGGATGCTGCTGTCGCCCCAGGCCACCAGGCCCAGGACGCCCTGCGATGACGAGCGGCCGGTGCGCACCGAATCGGTGGTCGCCTGGCGGGCCTTCTCGTCCGCGGCCGCGTCCTTCGCGTCGACCGGCTTGGTTTCTTTCTCGCTTTCTTTGACGGCGGATTTCGCCGTATCGTCCGTTGTGTCGGCGGGCTTTTTGCCGTCGGCGGGAGCGTCGCGTGCGGCTTTATCGGACGGCGCTGCGGCGTCCCGCGCGGCGTCATTCGCGCCTTTCGTGTCCCCGTCGGGGGCCGGGGGAACGCCGTCGGATTTTTTCGACGGGCCTTCGTCCTTTTTATCGGCGGGAGCGGATTCGCGACGGGGTACGGCATCATCACCCGTGACGGCGCCGGTGTCGGTTCCGCGTTTGATCGACGCCGATGTGGCCGAAAGGACATGGTCGGTGGCCGCGATCGATCCCTTGTTCACGGTCACGTAAAAGCCCTCGGGCGGCGGCGTCCGGGGAATGGTGTAGCGGGTGATTGACGAAACGCATCCCGCGCAGGTTGCGAGGGCGGCGATCACGACGGCGAGCGCACGCATGCTATTCACCGTAGACGACCGTCGTGTAGGTCATGTACACGAGCAGTATGTTGAAGTCCTCGTAGTCGACATGATGGATCTTGGTGATCCCGGCGCTCTCGCAGGCCTTCTTGATGCTGCTGTCGCCCCACGCGACGATGCCCAGGACCGACGAGGCCGTGGCGCGTCCCACCTTCGGGCTGTTCAGGTTCGCGGTCACGGTGAAGGGTCCCTGCACCTTCGTATAGATGCAGCCCTTGGGGGTCGGCGTGGACGAGCAGCCAAGGACGCCGATGACGAGGACGGCGGCGCACATAACGGCGATCGGTTTCATTCTCATGGTTCTCGTGTCTCCTTTTTTATGATGGCGTGACGGGGAAAACGCATTTCGAACAGTATACGCAATGATGAGGGGATCGGCAAGTTTTTTTTCGATGACGCCGATGGCGTGTGCGGCTACCAGACGTACTTGACCACGCGGTTCCCGCAGAGCTCGCCCACGAGCAGCCGGTCGGTGTTCGCGATGCGCTCGGTGAGCGTGCGCACCATCTTCACGGCGTAGCGGGGGTTCTTGGTGATGAACGCGACCAGCTCCTCCGGCGAGTCGATGAATGTGGCCCGCACGTCGGTGAGCGCGTAGGCGTTCGCGGTCCGCTCGATCTCCTGGAAGAGCGACACCTCGCCGAAAAAATCGCCCTTGCCGAGGCGCGCGACCGATACCTTTTCGTCGTTCACCGTGAAGGAAATCTCGACCTCGCCCTCGAGGATCACGTACATGCGCTGTTCGTATTTTCCGCTCTTGATGATGCGCTTGCCTTTCGAGAAGCTCGCTATCCGTTTGCCCATGGACCCTCGCAGCCGGTGATGGTTATACTATACCAATCGGCCGTCCGCGTTCTCCGGTCCACAACTATCGTGAAAAACCTGTTGATTTTTTCCCGCGTGCGGGGCGGTATGAGTGGCGTCCCGGCTCTCATATGCGGCGAACGGGCGGGAGCCGTGCGCCGAAACCGACGGTACGTGTCGCGGTGTCGTTCATATCATCCCTGGCGGTGCGAGTATGGATAAATCGGAAACGGCGGTGCAAACCTTCGGCGCGGGCTTCAATTGCGCCCAGGCGGTCCTCGGCGCGTTCGCGTCGGAGGCCGGTCTCGATGCGGACACGGCGTACGCGATCGCCACGGGCTTTGGTGCGGGCCTCGCCTATCGGGGGGAAACCTGCGGGGCGGTCTCGGGCGCGGTCATGGTGTTGGGACTGCGGTACGGATGGCGGGGCGGCGATATCGCCGAATCGCGCGACCGGACGGTCGAGCGCGTCCGGGAGTTCATCCGCCGGTTCGAGGGGACGCACGGGACCATCCTCTGCCAGGACCTTCTGGGGATGGACGTGGCCGATCCGGCTGCGCTCTGCAAGGCGCGCGAGCGGAACCTCTTTCGCACGCTGTGTCCCCGCTATGTCCGCGACGCCGCGGCGATCCTCGAGGACATGCTCGGCGCGCCGTGATCGCGCATGCCGACATCACGGCCCTCTTGCCCGGCGGCGAGGGCGACTGGATCGTCGGTTTCGCCGATCTGGGCGGCCTCCTGCACGAACGCTTTGCGGGGCATCCCTTCGCCATTGTCATCGGCCGTCGGCTGGACGATGCCATCATGGACGATGTCGCGGACGGGCCGGTGCGGGCGTATTACGACCACTATCGCGACATCAACCGCAGGCTGTCGGATGCCGTTCGCGCGGTCGCGGATCGAGTGCGGAGGGACGGATTCGACTGCCGCAGCGTCGAACCAACGGTGCTCGACGAGCAGGTGGCGGCGGACTACATGGAAACGATGCGGCTCGATTTTTCCCACAAGATGGCGGCGACGCGCGCGGGACTCGGCTGGATCGGCAAAACGGACCTTTTCGTCTCGGAGCGGTTCGGTCCGCGCCTGCGCCTGGCCACGGTGCTCGCGGACCGGGAGGTCGCGCCCGCGGGAACGCCCGTTACGGTGAGCCGGTGCGGCGCGTGCGCGCTCTGCGTGGAGCGCTGCCCGGCGAAGGCCGCGACGGGAAAGCTATGGCGCATAACGGTTGACCGCGACGAGTTTTACGATCCCTGGAAATGCCGCGAGAAATGCCGGGAGCTCGCCCGGACGCGCATCGGCGTGAATGAGAGCATCTGCGGGATCTGCGTGTCGGTGTGCCCGGTCGGACGCGCCGGCGCCGGCGCTATCTGACCTTCGACGCGTCCCACTGTTTCTGGATGCCGGAAACGCGGTAAGACCCGCGAATGCTGCGGCCGCCCTGCGTGTATTCCCCGCTGTATTCCTGCACGAACGGCCCGTTCGCCCCGGTCCGTTTCACCTCATCCGGCGTGGTCACGGAGCGAACGAAGAAAATCTTCCCTCCCGAAATGCGGACCCCTTTGAGCGGTTCGGTCGCACCCCGGCCCCAGTTGGGAAAGCGGATCGAGCCATAGAACGCGCCATTCGCGCGTCGGAGCGCCAGGATGCCGCTGTTCCCGGCGGCGTTGATGGAGTAGGTTCCGGTGTACTCGTCCGGCGGCGCCTGATGGGCCGGTCCGGCCGCTGTTTCAACAGGGGGCTGGATGAACTCGATGTATTCGATGCGGTGCAGGCCGATCGCATCGAGGTTCGTGCGTTCCATGCGGCTGTCGAGCGCGGCGCGTTTCGTTTTGTGCGATGCCGCATCGCGGCGGCAGACGATGAGCGGTCCCGCGACCAGGACGGCGCGCGCCCGGTAGAAATCGCCGCTTCGTTCCTTGACGAGCGCGCCGGGCCCCGCCAGGGCGGACCAGAGGAGCGTCGCGGGGAGCGCCATCATCATCCCCCCGATGACGAGCAGGACGCCGGTCGCGATGCGTTTGTTTCGAGCGGTCGGATTCATGGCTTCCTCCATGGTTCGGGGCGGTCTAGGGCGGTGAGTCGCTCACCCCTTCTTTACGATAAGCAGCGTCACATCGTCGGCGGGCATGTAGTCCCGCATTTCGTCCAGGATGCCCCGCTTGATTTCCTCCGGTTCCTTTTCACCTAACGTCAACAGGCAGCTCTTCAGTCGCTCGTCGCCGAACATGTCGCTCTCGGGATCGCGCTCGTCCTTTCGCGCGCCGCGTCGCCATGCCTCGGTGATGCCGTCGGTGTAGAGGAGCATCACGTCCCCGCTCGCGAGCGTGAGGTCGCTGTCGTGGAGCATCCCCTTGATGTCGTCCACGAGGCCGAGCCAGATGCCGTCGGTCTCCACGATCTCCACGGCCTTGGTCGCGGCGCGGTAGACCATGATGTCCTGATGCAGTCCCGAAAAGTAGAACTTACCGTTTTTAAGGCAAGCCAGGACCGTGATGGTCATGTACTTGTCCTCGTTGAGCTTCTTGATGTTGGCGGTGACCACCTGGTTGATGTGGCTGAGGAGCCGCTGCGGCTTGAGGTTCGGC